>LSQX01143494.1_pt1 | contig 14316 bp, 9 predicted proteins | sample 654561 | NCBI WGS metagenome assembly LSQX01 (sample SAMN04489861, study PRJNA283612) | anaerobic digester metagenome | isolation source: 4 biogas reactors fed with cattle manure at either 37C or 55C with and... | place: Denmark: Kongens Lyngby | collected 2014
AACCAGGAGGAGGACTATTTCGATATAGCGGAGCCTGTAGGTGTAATTGCCGGCATTACTCCAGTGACCAATCCCACTTCGACAACACTATTTAAATGCATTATAGCTATGAAATCAAGAAATCCAATCATATTCGCCTTTCATCCAAGCTCTCAGAGCTGCAGCGCTGAAGCGGCAAGAGTTGTAAGAGATGCTGCAATAAAGGCCGGGGCACCTGAGAATTGCATACAGTGGGTAGACGACCCTTCAATAAATGCTACACAGGGGTTGATGAAAAATGATGGAATATCGTTAATATTGGCAACAGGCGGCTCGTCCATGGTAAAGTCCGCCTATAGCGCAGGTAAGCCAGCATTAGGTGTCGGACCTGGCAATGTGCCCTGTTATATCGAAAAAACTGCGGTGGTTAAGAGAGCGGTGACAGACCTGATAATTTCCAAAACCTTTGATAACGGAATGATATGTGCTTCTGAGCAGGCTGTTATCATTGATAAGGAAATATTTGAGCCTGTTGTGGAATACATGAAAAAGCTTGGGTGTTACTTTGTTAATGAGGAGGAAAGGATTAAGCTTGAAAAAATTGCAATAGACGAGAAAAAGCAATCCATGAATCCCAAAATTGTTGGCCAGTCAGCATATACAATAGCGCAGATGGCAGATATTGATGCTCCCGAGGATACAAAAATTCTAGTTGCGCAAATTGAAGGCGTGGGGCCTGAATACCCTCTATCTAGGGAGAAACTTAGCCCTGTTCTTGCATGTTATATGGTTAGCAATTCAGAGGAAGGGATACGGCGGTCTGTGGAAATGGTTAATTTCGGTGGCTCAGGCCATTCTGCTGTTATCCATTCAAATAGCGAGGATGTAATTAGTGAGTTCGCAGAAAGAGTGAATACTGGAAGGATTATAGTTAATCAGCCATCAAGCCAGGGTGCTATTGGAGATTTGTATAATACCAATATGCCATCTCTCACGCTGGGCTGTGGTTCCTTTGGAAGAAATAGCACAACAGCCAATGTTAGTGCTGTAAACTTAATCAACAAAAAACGTGTGGCAAGGAGAAGGTATAATATGCAGTGGTTCAAAATACCAGAGAAAATCTATTTTCAACCCGGCTCCATCCAGTATCTTTCCAAGATGCCCAATATATCAAGAGCGCTGATAATAACTGATGAAATAATGGTTAAGCTTGGTTATGTAGAAAAGGTCCTTTACCACCTGAGGAAAAGGGATGGGAGAAACTATGTCAACTCAGAGATTTTTGACAGAGTTCAGCCGGATCCCACAGTGGAAACTGTGAAGGAAGGCTATGCTGCAGCTGATGCATTTAAGCCTGATGTGATAATTGCCCTGGGTGGTGGCTCGGTAATCGATGCGGCAAAGGCAATATGGCTTTATTATGAGCACCCGGAAACTGATTTTGAGGATCTTCGTATGAAGTTTATGGATATACGGAAAAGAGTTTTTAAGTTTCCTCCATTGGGGAATAAGACCAAGCTGGTGGCTATACCGACAACCTCAGGTACAGGCTCGGAGGTTACATCCTTTACTGTGATTACCGATCCGGAAAGAGAGAATAAATACCCTCTGGCTGATTATGAGTTGACGCCAGATGTTGCTATTATTGATCCGGAATTTGTCCAGACTGTCCCCCCCAGTGTAACCGCCGATACAGGGCTGGATGTATTGACTCATGCAATTGAGGCCTATGTGTCGGTGATGGCCTCAGATTACACAGATGCTCTTGCAATGAAGGCTATACAGCTTGTGTTTGAGTATTTACCCAGAGTATACAGAAATGGGGATGACCTGATAGCCCGTGAAAAAATGCATAATGCATCATGTATTGCGGGTATGGCCTTTACAAATGCATTTTTGGGAATCAACCATAGCCTGGCTCACAAGCTGGGAGGAGAATTTCATATTCCCCACGGAAGAGCAAATGCCATATTGTTGCCCCATGTCATAAGGTATAATGCGTCAAGGCCTTCTAAGTTCACTGCATTTCCTAAATATGAACACTATATAGCAGATGAAAAGTATGCCGAGATTGCCAAGTACCTGAGATTGCCCTGCGATACAGCTTCTCGAGGTGTAGAATGCTTGATATCATCCGTTACCGGGCTTATGAGGGAGCTGGATATGCCTATGTCAATAAAGGAATGTGGAGTTGCTGAACAACAATTTATGCAGGCTTTAGATGAGCTTTCTGAAAAGGCTTATGAGGATCAGTGTACTACAGCAAATCCACGAATGCCGCTGGTATCTGAGCTGAAGGAGCTCTATATTAAAGCATTCAATGGAGCATGAGATTATCTGAATCGGCGGTTATGGGCGGGCTGAGGAAGTTATTGTTGTATTGCGGCCTAATGCTAGGCGTTGTATAATTGAGCTAATATTCATTTAGGGAAAGGTTATTTAGTTTTATGATCCCAGTATTGAGGAATCCTGTCCAGACAGTCCGCCGCAAATATAGCGATATTACATCTGGACCGACAGGTCGAGCTATGCTTTTGTTTACTATCGAGGGTATAGTGTTCACGCTGGTAAACAACATGATACACAACAATAATAATCTTTTTGCCCTGAGGCTTGGGGCTAGTGACATGGAGATAAGCCTACTGACTACATTTTCTCAGATTGTAGGTCTTATTTTCCTGATACCAGGGGCTGTTATCACCGACCGGATGCCGAATAAAAGGCGTATGGTCATCATATCCCTTTGCCTACTGGCAGTCTCATATATGTTTATTGGTTTCGTACCGGCCTTTGGAGAATATCGTTTTTTAGCTTTTCTTATTCTCCTGAGCATTTCTGTATGTCCGCTAACAATCTACAACACGTCCTGGCAGGCCTATTTCTCAGATGTAATAGCTGTAGAGTATAGGAACCGTGTCTTGTCAAAAAGGATAGGGGGAACCTTTTTTGCAGGCATAGTCGTGTCTATGGTCACAGGAGTTCTGCTGGCTTCAGCCACAGAACCGGAAACTAAGATAATGATACATCAGCTGTTTTTCTGGATGGCTGGTCTACTGCTTTTGTTTCAGATATTTGTTCTATTGCGGATAAACAACACGAATAATATTGATGTTAAGAATAGCATCGGTCTTAAGGACGTAAAGAAATCAATTGTAGGACTATTTACAAATAAAATGTTTCTTGGTTTTTTTGCCACTGCACTGTTTTTCTACCTCACCTGGCACTTGGATTGGACACTGTACTTTATTGGTCAGGTGAGATATCTTGGTATGAACGAAGCCTGGCTTAGCTATGCGGGAATAGGGGGGACTCTGGTTCAGTTTCTCTCTGTGGGCTTTTGGAGCAGAATTAATGATAAAATGGGAGTCAGGTTTGGACTTATACTCGGAGGGGTTGGAATTGCATGTGGTTCTCTTTCAATGATAGTTTCAACCAGCGTACCTACTACAATTGGGCCTACTGTTTTTCTCGTACTTAATACAGTATGTAATTTGACCTTTGCTACGATACCTCTTAATATACTCCAATGCCTGTTGCAGGTTATTCCGGAGAACAATAAGACACTAAATATATCGATATATACTGTCTTTATATCGTTGTCAAATGCATTTATGCCTATGCTGGGAGTAAAAATGTATACAGCATTAGGAGCAGACCTAAAAGGGTTGCAGCTTTCATACCTAATTATATTTTCCATTAGACTCATATCAATAGGATTATGGGTGCTTCGATGGTTTCTCCTGCGTAAAGAGGCAAAATGAGTAGCCGCAAATGTCACTGATTACACATAGCAGGGTTAAAATATTAACAATTTGTTCATAATTTATGTATGTAACTATGTTATATAATAAGAGGCTAATTATTTCTTATGTTAGTAATTATGTTACATAAATTTATTTTACAAAGTGGAGTTTGTATGAAAAAGTTTGATAAAAGAATATTAATGATACCTGTAGTAGTGTTGACCACTATAGTAGTTGTTGTGATGCTTGTCCGCTCGACGAAGGCTTTTGAAGTGATTATTGATGATAAGGTGATAGGAGTAGTTAAGAGTGAAGCCGCATTTAGCACCATAGTGGAGGATATTAAGAAAAGTGCTGAGATAAAGCATGGTAAAGAATTGATGCTTACTAACAAAATAGATTATAAAGAAGTGTATCTTCCTGATGACAATAGTGTTATTGATGTGTCGTCTCAAACGTCTCTGGCTCAAGTAGAAGAAAATTTTGAGTTTAAAGCAACAGTGTTTGCTATTAATGTGGATGGCAAGGATATTGCCTTACTGAAGGAAAAAGTTGTGGCGGAGGACATCCTTGATAGAGTAAAGGCACCTTTTCTGGAGGACGCCGGGGATAGTGTTATTACATTTGCTGAGGATGTAAGTATAATTGAAAGAGTAGTTACCAGTGATGAGCTTGGGGGGCTTAATGTTGCCGATGAGGTGTACAACAGCATAATGGAAGAGAATGAAACCCTACGCACATATGTGGTGCAAAAAGGGGATACGGTAAGTGAGATAGCCGAAAAGCTTGGTGTTTCAATGAAGGATATGTTAAAAGCAAACCCGGATCTGAACGTGGACAGGATTTCCATTGATCAGGAATTGAACATGGCCGTACCGAGATATGTTTTAAATGTGAAACAAAGTACTCTTATTGAGTATGAGGACATTGTGCCCTACGAGGTTGAATATGAGGAGACGGATGAGCTTTATAAGGGAAACACCGAGGTAAAGGTCCCAGGGGTGGAAGGGACAAAACAGGTTAAGGCTGAGCAAATTTGCATAAATGGTTTTCTAGAGGAGACCAAAGTCGTTAGCGAGGTTATCACATTAGAACCGCAAACAGCTATTTTATATAAAGGCACTAAGCCTAGGCCGCGAACGCTTGCATTTGGTTCATTTTACTGGCCTAGCAGAGGTCGTCGTGTTACATCGAGCTTTGGCGCCAGGTGGGGCGAACAGCATTCGGGTATAGACATAGGGGCGCCAAAGGGGACATCGAATAAGGCGGCGGATGGCGGTGTGATTAAGTTTGCAGGCTGGAGTGGCAATTATGGTAAGCTTATTATCATAGATCATGAAAATGGATACACTACATATTATGGTCACAATGATACTATAAAGGTTAAGGTAGGGCAGAGAGTAGCCCGAGGAGAAGTAATAGGCACTGTTGGAGATACGGGCAGAACAACAGGCCCCCATTTGCATTTTGAAGTTCGCAAAAATGGGGTAGCCGTGAATCCAATGAAATATTTGAAGTAGTAAATAATGTTGAAGTACAGTGATATAGCTCATGTTTGCTAGTGGCAAATATGAGCCTCTGTATTTGCTGGAGGAAAATAGCGAAGAAAACCCAAATCCAAATCCTTAACGGACTTAATACAATTTGTTTTATTAAACCAAACAAAGGGTATTCTATGGTATACGCAACTACAGCAGATTTGAGAGGTGAAGCATATTATGAGTAAGAAGGAATCCATTAAAATATCAGGTATGTCTTGCGCTGCATGTTCAGCTAGAATAGAAAAGGTTTTGAATAAAGTGGAGGGTATAGAGCAGGCTGCTGTAAATCTTGCGTCTGAAAAAGCAACAATCAAATATGACAGCTCCAAGCTCAAGCTTTCAGATGTAATAAAGGTAGTAGATAATCTAGGATACAAGGCCGAGTTGGCAGACGAGGTTAGTAAGGACAAGGAAAAGGAGCAGAGGGAAAAAGAAATAAAACGCCTGAGGCTCGAACTTATAATATCTGTAGTACTGAGTGCTCCACTTTTATTTGCAATGATATTGATGTTAGTAAATATGGATATACCAATTTTCCACAACCCATATTTCCAGCTGATGATAGCTACGCCTATTCAGTTTATAATAGGCTTCAGGTTCTATAGAAATGCATACTATGCTCTTAGGGCGAAAAGTGCGAATATGGATGTATTAATCGCTATGGGCACCAGTGCAGCGTATTTTTTTAGCATATATAATGCCTTTTTTGCACCTCATGATGAGGGAATGATGAAGGAACTGTATTTTGAGGCAGCCGCTGTGATCATTACACTTATATTGCTCGGAAAATATCTAGAGGCTGTTGCAAAGGGAAAGACCTCTGATGCTATTAAAAAGCTGATGGGACTACAGGCGAAAACAGCAAGGGTCATAAGAGATGGGGAGGAATTGGATATTCTCATCGAGGATGTTGAGGTAGGTGAAATAATTGTTGTTCGGCCGGGCGAAAAGGTTCCTGTGGATGGGAAAATATTGGAGGGCAATTCATCTCTTGATGAGTCGATGCTGACAGGAGAAAGCCTGCCGGTGGAGAAGAAAGCTGGGGACTTTGTCATAGGTGCTACCATTAACAAATTCGGTACATTTAAATTTGAGGCGACTAAGATAGGCAAGGACACAGCCCTTTCACAGATTATTAAAATGGTTGAGGATGCTCAGGGCTCTAAAGCGCCTATACAAAAAATTGCAGACCAGGTATCAGCGGTCTTTGTGCCGGCTGTAATAGGGATAGCAGTGGTGACCTTCCTGATATGGTATTTGACTGTCTGCAATTTCACAGATGCCATCATTAGTGCAGTATCGATACTAGTCATCGCTTGCCCGTGTGCACTTGGTTTGGCAACACCTACGGCAATAATGGTTGGTACTGGAAGGGGTGCTGAAAACGGTATACTAATCAAAGGCGGAGAGCATCTTGAGATGACATATAAGCTGAATGCTATTGTGCTTGATAAAACCGGTACTATCACCAAGGGGCAGCCGGATGTTACAGATGTGATGCCGATAGGTGATTTAGGTAAAGATGATATTCTGCGTATGGCTGCCATGACGGAAAAAAACTCTGAGCATCCTTTGGGCGTGGCTATATATGAAAGAGGCAAAAAGGAATTTGGTACTGTTCCCGATTCCGAACAATTTGAGGCTATCCCAGGAAGAGGGGTTAAGGCAGTTGTTGATGAGAGGGAAATCTACATTGGTACCAGAAAGCTGATGCAGGAAGTAGATATCGGTATAGCTTCAGCGGAAGCGGCTGTTGAAAAGCTTGAGAATGAGGGCAAGACAGCGATGCTAATGGCTGTTGGAGGCAGACTTGAAGCAATCCTTGCAGTTGCAGATACATTGAAGGAGAGCTCAAAGGACGCTATCGAAGAATTGAAGCATATGGGTATCGAGGTATATATGATAACTGGAGATAACAGAAGGACGGCGGCTGCAATTGCAAGACAGGTTGGTATTAAAAATGTACTGGCAGAGGTTCTCCCTGAAAACAAGGCGGAAGAGGTTGAGAGGCTTAGGAAGCAGGGTAAGAAGGTTGCGATGGTTGGAGATGGTATAAATGACGCACCTGCCCTGGCTACAGCGGATATTGGCATGGCCATTGGTACGGGTACAGATGTGGCTATTGAGGCTGCTGATATTACGCTGATGAGAGGTGACCTGAAGATGATTCCCGCTGCGATACGATTGTCAAGGAAGACTATGCGGAAGATTAAACAGAACCTGTTCTGGGCCTTTATATATAACATTATTGGTATACCCTTTGCAGCTCTGGGACTACTCAACCCAATGATCGCAGGCGGAGCCATGGCCTTTAGCTCCGTATCTGTTGTAACAAATTCCTTGAGCCTGAAGAGGGCTAAGCTATAGATATATCTATGTATTTTTGCCAGCAGTTTGTATGATAGGATTGAGTAAAAAGCGTGAGGGAATAATGATGCGAAGAAAAAAGATCGAGAAGTAACGGATATTCATGAAATAAAGAGTATCATTGAAAAATGCAAGGCTTGTCACCTGGCAATGGTGGATAAGGGTTCACCGTACATCGTGCCACCCAAACCTCCAACCTGAGGATTTCATATAAATCCATAGGCAATTGTAGTATTTGTGGATATTAAGACGATGTTTAGTATGAGCCTGGCTAGTTTAGGATGTGGAAATATTTATTTATGTCATCAGAAGACGCTGATCTCTACGAGACGGTGATGAATGACGATGAGCTAAACAATTTTCTTGGTCAAAATACTGTTTACAACCGCATATTTAGTGGTATACAGTTAATAGGGAGATACTTTACATAATCATCCCCGTAATACCTATAAGAATAATAAGCGTAGCTGCTGGATAAGGAGGCGAATGGCATGCATAAGGAAACCAAATCGTTGAGAGTCAATGGAATGTCTTCTGTTCATTGTGAAAACTTCATTAGGAGAGCTGTGGGGATTCTTGCCGGTGTTGACAGTGTTTATGTAGACTTTAGAAAAAGAAAAGTCGATGTAGAGTTTGATCCGACCATGGTAAGCCTGGCTGCTATCGCAGAGGCTATAAGAGAACAGGGCTATGATATTCAGTAGGAATTAGTTTGGTATAAGGCCGTTAAAAGGTGGTTAGCCCTGATAACGGTCTTTTTTATGTTCTAATTCAATAGACATATTTGTATTCACTGTCGTAACATAATATAATATAATATCAATAATTGAAAATGAGGATGTGGTTTTTTGAAAGGAATATTTCTGTGTAGTCTTTGCTTATTATTATTGTTGACAGGCTGTGGTGTCGAAATCGGGCTCAAAACCGGCAATGATACGCCTGCCGGGGGTAATGTATCGTCTGGTGGTCAGCCTCAGGTACAAAATACAGATGTAGAAACAAATGAAGGTTCAGTAGGTACTGGTGAACTCGTTAGCTTTGATATAGAGCAGTATGGTGGTGATTGGTATAACAAGGATTACTCAGAAACAGTGCAAAAGGATACTGGGGAATTTATGTACGAATGCGGTTCTTGGTTATCATTGGATACCAAATACAACAAGGTCAGCATTTATACAACATCTTCTGCGCCGGCAAATCGAATAGCACAAGTTGAGACTACATATGAGATAAAGGACTCAAAAGCTGAGTTTAAATTTGATGATGATGGTTGGGGCAATTCTGGCCATGGAACCATTGAGTTTAGAAATGATGAATTGGTAGTCGACATAACATTAACTACTAAGGTGGATGTAAACTGGGCAATGTTCAATGGGAAATTGGATTTCACAAGGAACAAGAACGTTAGTGAAGTATCTATTAGCACAGCCTATGAAGAAAGCAACGAAACGGCTGCTGACATAGGCGATACATTAATCGATGATAGTAGCGTTATGGTCATTAGATTTGAAGGTGTAGCATTTGATATTGAAAAGCCTATTGATTATAGAGGGCTTACCGATTTGACGGCTGATGAGCTAGGAATACTTAGAAATGCCTTATATGCAAAGTATGGGCATACTTTTAAAACAAAAAAGTACTCGGACTACTTTTCTGGGTTTGATTGGTATAGCCCATCGCAGGAGGATGTAAACAGTAAGCTTACAAAGGATGATAAGTCTAGTATTGCTCTTATACAGAAGGTGGAGAGATTCCACGAAAGTAAAATACAGCTCAGTGATGAGGAGAAGACTATGGTAGGTACCTGGCATATGGGCGCTGGCGTCGGTGCCGGATATAGTGATGTTTATAGATTTTATGACGATGGCACTTATAAGTATAACATTAGCCAGATGGTCTTGGATGACAGAGATTTGGCACATGCGGGAAAATGGTTTATTCTTGATGGTTCACTTTATCTATTGAAACAAAGAGAAGGTGTACTAGTAGGCGGGGAGCTTATTGACGCTGAGAATCCCAGTTCGGGGACGGAAAAGGAGATAGTTAATGCCCGGTATATAATCAAGGCTCTTAATGTTTCTGTACCAGTTGTATTGAAACTGAGTTTTGATTCAGATAAGATAGCTAAGGATTTTGTTTCAGACGGTGTTCTCATAGGAGGATATGACTTTTATAAGTTAAGTGAAAGTCCGGATGATTATGACGGTGAAGATATATAGGGTGGTACTAAAGGATATAGTGCCACTTATGCCGAATATCGACATAGACTGCTAAACTGATTAGCTATCTACTATTTTTTGGGGGCCAACAATGGGTGATTTTATTCAGACAGTGTTGTTTGTTGCAGTATTGGTTATCGCGTTTTTTATGGCAACCGGCAAGCTTCAGTCCAAGATTTCAACAGCAACTGTTGTTTTGTTCATACCAACCTTCGCTATTGCTTTTATATTGTATTTTATAGGCTATATGCCTGATGATGGCAGCCTTGCTGAATATGCCAGTACCATAATGAGGGCATTATATAGTACAGTTAGGCTGTTTATTATAGAAGATGATTATTCTGTTATATTGGAGTTGAACAGAGGTGAAATCGTCTCTAGTATTGGTTTCAGGATGCTCTTTGGTATTTGCCAGATGATGGCGATTATTATATCTGCCAACACATTGATGTCGGTGTTTGGTAAAAAACTGTCTACTAGTATAAAGCTTTGGATTGGTTCGAGGAAAGACACGTATATTATTTTTGGTGTAAACAGTAAGTCCCTTGTATTTGCTAAAGATATTGCAACAAGGGATAAAAGGATAATCTTTATTGAAGAGAGTGTGAATGAGGTCGATGTTGCACAGATTAACGATATGGGTTGTATGTACCTTGAAATGCCTGTTTTTTCAGATGCAACTATTAATCAGAAGGCACTGATTAAGGTTGGACTTAAGGGGAAGAAGATTTTATCGGGATTTGTGACTTTATTGGTATTTACCGATGACGAAATATCTAATTACAAGCTGGCTGCAGGCATACTAGAGCACCTGAAAAGTACGCACTTTCTTACTGAAAGGCTACGTGGTATTTATGTGAAATCCAATTCAGATGTTATTACCGAAAGGATTGAAGAGCTTGCTCGAAAGCTTAAATGCAGTATTAACTTTTTTAGTGAACCGGACCTAACAGCTAGGGAGTTTCTTGCTAAATGTCCGATCTACAGACTTTTGGATTTTGATAAGCAAAAAGCTGCCACAAAGAATAAAAAGACCATTACCATGGTGCTTCTGGGCTTCGGCAGCATTGGGCGTCAAATGCTAAGGAAGATATATAGTAGCTCACAGTTTGTTGGCTGTACCTTTCATGCTGTGGTAGTAGACAAAAGGCTTAATGAGATTGAAGGCGAATTTAGAAGTAGCTATCCCTCCTTGTTTGATAGTGAGCTGTCAAATGCTAGTTTTGAATTTGTGGATGCTGATGTAAGCAGTTCGTGTTTTTATTCGGTACTGGATCGTTATGTCGAAAAGGCCAGGAAATCAGAAGCAGAATCCATTGATTTGATTGTTTCTTCTCTGGGCAGTGATTTGGTCAACATCCAGACTGTCTCCAACATATCAAAGCATATAGATAGAGCAGGTCTATCCCATAAGCCCATGTATGCACTGAACATAACAGGTGAGAATAATGATCTGTACAGAAATGAAGAGGTGGATGGGGACAATATTATTGTTTTTGGTTACTATAAAAATATTTACACTGGAGATATCATTCTTAGTGAAAAAATGGACATGATGGCTAAGTGTTTAGACAGGCACTATGGTGGTACAGATTGGGCTGGGTTGTCTGTTCACCTAAAGAACTCAAACAGGTCTGCGGCAGAGTATGTCGGGGCATTTTTACATATTGCCGGCTTTGAGCTTAAGAGAACTAAGGGAGAAATACCCGATACAGCAGTTAGTGAGAGTGAATACCATACATTACTGGAGACAAATACTGAGTTGTTTGATAACCTTGCAAGTACTGAGCAGCTTCGATGGAATGGATTCCATATATCTACCGGCTGGATTCCCAAGCATATTGAGGAAGTCAAAAGCTATGAAGACCGTAAGGATGAAAGGTTAAAGGCTCATGTTTGCCTAATTCCTCATAGCAGACTTGATTGGCTTGAGAATGCCATGAAGGAGATTGCTGCAGCAAGCACATCCGGAGAAGAACGGGAGAAAGTGATTAAGAAGTGTAATTTCCGTGAATTTGACAAGAACAATGTGAGAAATATCTTTGATATTATCGACGAGTATAACAAAGGAAATACATCAAGAGATAAGCTGTATGTTGTCAAGGTGACTCCCTGAGCGAAGTAAATTGACGTTTTACTTATATACCAAGTAAACTGAAGTGCATGTAGTCTTTGCCGTTTGGCCAGTTCATATCCGGACTCCAATGCCAGCCGTATTTATTGAAGGCGCGGACTACATCTCCATTGGGATTAATCGAGTACGGATTTACACCCGGCTTCCAAAGGGTACCGGAGGTTATTTTACCATTACTTAGTATAAAGTAGTTTTCGTTTGGGTTTATGTCAATGGCTGTACCGTTTGAATGCTGGGACGTACCGTTCCTGTAAGAATAGCTAGACACGTTTTTTATGGGGAACTTTTCTTTCCCATTGAATATTTCTTCAAATATATTTTTCACATCTTCTGCAACGTTTTTATTTACCTTTAGAGTTCTTGTAGAAGGGAATTTTGTTCCTGCTGCGTCCAAATTCCACACATTTATTTTAATTTCCACCATGTTCTTGTCTGCTTCATTTTTACTGCTGAACTGGCTTTTATCGGGATTGCCTGTTATCAATTCGTTTAGGCTTTCCCATAATTTTATAGTGAATTCCTTTTTCATTGAAAATGCTGACAAAACACCTTTGCTGTTTACAGGAACGACCTTAATGGCTGAGTGGATTGATTTGTTCTCATTATCAAATATTGCAGCAAATAACGCTGCGGATGAGCCTTCTCGAAAATCTATATAATTTTGGGTAACCTGGGTGAAGTAGAAGGGGGTTTCACCCTTATAGATAGTGACGTCGTAGGCAGAAGCCGATGGTATCGCATTCCAGCTAAAAAAGAGGTCATTTTTTGTATATAATGGTGAAATGTATATCGATACCGGAGCAGGTATTACACATTTATCAGCATCTGTTGTCTGCAGCTTTGATTCATCCATATATGCAAGTACATTTACGGACAGTATTACAGCCTGTTCACGGGTTATATTGCCTTTTGGCTCCAGCTTACCTTCTCCTGCGCCTGTCAACAGACCATGTGAATAGACGTCTGCCATGTTGGCCTTTGCCCACTCTGATATTTGATCACTGTCAGTTGAATGCTCTTTAAGCACGCGGTCAGCCTGACGTGTATCCATTGGTGAAGCATAGGACAGGGTACCACTTGGTGTTTTGTAAACAGTCTCAGGGGTGTCGTAACCTCGGACATGGCGGGCATATCCGCTACGGTCAGAGTAATCGTGGCCATATGGGTATGCGGGTGTATGGTCGGGGTTGTCGGGGTCGTATGGGTATGCGGGTGAGGTGTTTGAACTGTTGTTTCTGGCAGTACTCGCAAATAACAGGCGTATCCTTGATATGACTACTGCCGCCATTTCTCTGGTAAGGGGTTGCTCAGGGCTAAAGATACCCGGTGATGTTCCCTGACTTAATCCAAGCATATATGCATAACCGGCAGCAGCTTCCTGAGTATCGGAGAAAGGCTTTGATTCATTGAGCTCCGGTAGGGGTATGCCGTAAAGCTCGCAGATATTGATAATCAACTTAAAAAAATCAAGTCGCGTAATATTTTCGTTGTATGGACTTAGTTCAAAGTCTTTGGGAGTAATGCCGGCTTGGTTACTTATAGCTACTTTTTCTACAGCCCATGAGCTTGGGGTGTATATGGTTTGTGTAGTAGCTTGTGGTTGTGGCGTTTCTTCTGATGATTGCTCAGTATTTGTTTGCGGTTGCGCCGTTTCTTCTGATGATTGCCCAGTATTTGTTTGCGGATGCGCTGCTGCTTTTGATGGAAGAGATATAATTACTATTACTGTTATAAGTAATAATGTAAGAAAACTTAGAATTTTTGCCTTCATTCTCACAGCCCCCTTGCTTGAGTGTCATATAGGATTAGTAGATTTGTTCTCAAAATGACCAGTTTACAATGTGTATGTTAAAAAAGAATTCTTTCGTTTGTAGAAAATTATTTTGTCTCTGTGGTTACAACGAGGAGTGGGAGACCAATCTTCTCGCTACATAAATATAATATCATTAACAATATACCTTCTACAACATAATTCGTAGTATAAGGTTATTTTTTTGGGGTGAACATTGTTGAAATATATGGAAGGTTGACAATCCTTGTGGTTCTGTGAGACCTTCGTAAAGTCAATTCGCTTCCCTCAGGGAGTCAGGTGGAGACTGAACTCCACCTGACCAAGGAAGTTAATTAATAGAAAGGACGGTGTCTTCTGAAGACATGGCATATATTTTGGTGAATATAGCGAAAGCAAATGGTGATGAGCTGAAGATAACAGAGGGGATTACCCAAAATATAAAAGATTACTATAAAGTGTCGCTTAAAAGGAAAGATGCGGTGGAAACAGCCTACTCCCCGGTACCAGCACCCCCTCAAAAAGAGAGCCCATGGTACTAAGG
>LSQX01203051.1_pt1 | contig 14316 bp, 15 predicted proteins | sample 654561 | NCBI WGS metagenome assembly LSQX01 (sample SAMN04489861, study PRJNA283612) | anaerobic digester metagenome | isolation source: 4 biogas reactors fed with cattle manure at either 37C or 55C with and... | place: Denmark: Kongens Lyngby | collected 2014
GCCCCATACCTGAATTCACAGGAATGGGGTAAATGTACATAAAAATTGGCTCCCCAGGCAGGACTCGAACCTGCAACCTACCGGTTAACAGCCGGTCGCTCTGCCATTGAGCTACTGAGGAACCTGAAGTAATTATAGCGAATGTTTTCGAATTCGTCAAGGTTCTGATGCTGCTTTTGCCGCCAGGGTAAGTTGCAAGTTTAATTGCCCACCATATTTTACCAATCACACTAAGCTGCCATATAAATATCATTGGCTGTTTTGTATCCGAACATCCTTCTTGGATAATTATTCATCCACTGCTGAATCCGCTTGATATCTCGAGCACTTAGTTTGCCGATGTCGGTTCCCTTGGGAACGAAGCGGCGGATTAACTTGTTGGCATTTTCATTGCTACCCCTTTCCCACGCACTGTAGGGGTGGGCGTAATAGCAAATGGTTCGACTTTCCCCTTGCCGCAAGCAGGAGGCCTCCAGGCTTTTGCTGTCTATGAATTCATTCCCGTTGTCCATAGTGAAGCTCTTGAATCGCTTGCTGAACTGGCCCCTATGTTTTCTCTCAAGTTTGTCTAATGCTTCCTTTACGCTTTGCTGCCTCTTGTCCGGGATCTTGCAAATCAGTTCCCTGCGGCTAACACGCTCCGTCATAACCAACAAACAGGCTTTTCCACTACCTACAACCAGATCCATTTCCCAATGTCCAAACTCTTCCCTGTCGTTGACCACTGCCGGCCTTTCCTCAATACTGCGTCCCTTCAGGTTGTTAAGAGCCACTTTCTTCACTTTTCGGTATTTGCCCTTTTTCTTGTTCCTTTTTACAGGAAGATCTTTGTTCGAAAGGTTTAGAAAATCCCCTCTATCTATCATGTTGTATACGGTTTTGGTGCACAGCGTCACTTTAAAAGTTAACCCCTTGTCTTTGATTTCACCTATGGCTGCATCGGGTGAAAAAGCATCTTCCCCTATGCGCTTTTCCAAATGTCGAGCCAGCTCATGGTCATGCCCAATTTTCAATCCACGGCCTTTGTTCGCTGCGTTTTCCATCGCTCTTCGCTGTCCAACATCAGCCGCATACACCTCTTCATCAAAGAAGTCTTTTACGGCAGGATTGCGGCTTGCATACGGATTCTCCCGCCGGAGCACGATGCTTCCTCGCCTAATCTCCCTTTCAATTGTCCTCCGGTGGCGCCCCAGCATCCTGGCAATTTCGCTTGGTTTGTGGCCTGCTTTCAGCAATACTTCAATTTTATATCGCTCTTTTTCACTTAACTGCTTCCATTTTCCACGCCCTGTGGTATGATTGTCTTGGCCCATCCTAATGTCACCTCCGTTGCTCTGTTTTATTTAGCAACTTCAGTGTAACTGATGTTGGCTGTGGATGGGCTATTATTTTAACCCCCCGGGCAATTCATTTTACAATTTCCCCAATTGCCATTTATCGCGAATTGCAAGTTTGATTTCCCCGTTCCGCGACCCGAAGCCTTCAAAAATCGGGGACAGATAAATTTTGCTTCTCCGCAAAATATTCTGGCTGCAAATCAGATCGGGAAAAAAGACGTTTATTCTGGCCCGCGACTCCCTTTGATTTCAATTTTATTCAGAAGATAAAGGGCGCAAATGACAGCGGGAATGCCGCCTATGATGGCGTTGACAAGTTGGGGAAAGAGGAGCACCTCCGTCACGGGCGACGGAAGAGCCAGAAGATAACGAGCAGCACCGGCAATAATCGAAAACTTGAGCAGGGCGCCGACAACAAGGCCGGCCCACCCGCCCCACCTCATGTACCTGAACCCGATCCCGAAAATCAGACAATAGACGGTGTTACCAAGCATGATGAAAGGAATGGCCGGTGCCAGAGGTGCAGGTATGATCCCTACCAGGAGTGCAATCCAGGGGGTGAAAAGACCGATCAATGCTCCCCCCCAGTTCCCCAACAATGATGTGGAAATGATGAGCATAAAATTGACCAGCGGGCCGGTAAACATCGTCGGCAGCCTGAGCCACTGTACTGCCAGTGTCAGTGCCAACAGAATCGCCGTTCGGGTTATAAATTTTACCCCATTGTTCCGTTCTTCGGATTCCACTGCCATCTCAATTCTTCTCCGCTCAGAAAATGCCAATCCACCCGGTCATCCGTTATTAATCTATGACATCGTCGCTCAAATATACTGCCACCCACGTTGATAATGCATAATTATTTTCGAAATGGTAAACCTTTTTATATCTACGAAAATCACTTTCCGATTGATAAGGCGGTAAAGATGACTGTAAAATCCCCACCCAGGAGAGAGCTCTATGGCCAACTGGCCGAAGCCCTCCAGAAATACAAAGGCAAGAAAGGCCAACTCATCCCCGCCCTCCGCGAGGCACAGCAGATATTCGGATATCTGCCCCGCAAAGTCATGATCCTGGTAGCACATGAAATGGATATTCCCCTGGCTGAAGTGTACAGCGTCGTCAGCTTCTATTCTCTTTTTTCCACCAGGCCGGTGGGACAGAAGAAAATCGAAATCTGTATGGGAACGGCCTGTTACGTCAAGGGCGCGGCCGAATTGCTGGAAATGATCGCCGACAATCTGGGAATCAAACCCGGGGAAATGACCCCGGATGGACGTTTCAGCCTGACCACATCCCGCTGCGTGGGCGCATGCAGCTCTGCCCCGGTCGTCAAGGTCGGGGAAGACCTTCATGGAAATGTTACCCCGGAAAAGGCCGCCGCACTTATTTCCGCCTTGAAAGAAGAGGCGGAAAGGGGAGAAGAAGGAGGGTAGCCACCATGGTTTCTTTGCTGGAAGAACTGGTAGAGGAAAGGGTATATGAATCTACGGTACACCGTTTGTTGCTCTGCGGGGGGGCACCCTGTGTCTCGACCGGTTGCCGTGAAGTTAAAGCAGCTGTAATCGAGGAACTTTCATCTCTTGCACCGGACAGCCCCATCAAGATCACGGAGGTCGGGTGCATCGGTAATTGCAGTCTGGGCCCTTCCATCATTGTTCTACCGGAGGGGATAGTATACCACAAGCTGACGCCGGAAGATGCCCGCAGGGTGGTGCGGGAACACCTCATAAAGGGAGAGGTCGCGGAAGATCTGCTCTACCGCGACCCGGATTCGGACAAAATCAGACGGCGGCGGGAAGATATGCCATTTTATCGCGGACAGACCCCCCTGGTCTTGCGTAACTGTGGCATCATCAAACCGGATATTGTCGCCTATATGAAATACAGGGGCTATGCGGCGCTGGCCAGGGCATTGACGGAGATGACCCCGGAAGAAGTAATCGATACCATCAAACGGTCGGGCTTGCGGGGACGGGGCGGCGCCGGTTTCCCCACCGGCCTCAAATGGGAACTTGCCCGGGCAACGCACGGGCAGGAGAAATATATCATCTGCAATGCCGACGAGGGGGATCCGGGTGCCTTCATGGACCGGAGCATCCTGGAAGGAGACCCCCACAGTGTAATCGAAGGAATGATCATTGCCGGTTACGCCATCGGTGCCAGTTCCGGCTATATCTATGTCCGGGCCGAATATCCCCTGGCCATGCAAAGATGTGAGGAGGCCGTGGCCCAGGCCCGGGGAGAACTTTTTCTCGGGGAAAACATACTGGAACATGGTTTTTCATTCGATATAGAGATAAGGGTGGGAGCCGGAGCTTTCGTCTGTGGGGAAGAAACCGCCCTGATTTCCTCGCTCGAAGGAGCACGCGGAGACCCCAACCCCCGCCCCCCGTTTCCGGTCCAGAAGGGTTTGTGGGGCCACTCAACAACCATCAACAATGTTGAAACACTCGCCAACATTCCCTTGATCGTTCTCCATGGAGCAGAACGCTTTCGGGAGATAGGTACGGAAGACAGCCCCGGGACAAAAGTCTTTGCCCTGGCCGGCAAGATTAAAAATCCGGGGTTGATCGAAGTGCCCATGGGAACCACGTTGCGAACAATTATCTATGAAATCGGGGGCGGAATTCCGGACAAAAAGGAATTCAAGGCCGCGCAGATCGGCGGACCTTCGGGTGGCTGCTTGACCCAACGACATCTGGACATGCCCCTGGATTATGACAGCCTCAGGGAAGCCGGTTCGATGATCGGTTCCGGGGGGCTGATCATCATGGATGAGGATACATGCATGGTTGATATCGCACGCTATTATCTTGATTTCATGAAGGATGAATCCTGCGGTAAATGTACCCCTTGCCGTATCGGCACAAGGAGGATGTTGGAAATCTTGCACCGAATCAGCCGGGGCGAAGGTGAAGAAAATGATCTTGACCGCTTGAAACAACTATCCACGCTCATGATAAATACTTCTCTCTGTGGACTGGGCCGTTCGGCACCCAACCCCGTGCTCAGCACCATCAACCTTTTTTATGATGAATATATGGCCCATATCAGGGACCACCGTTGCCCGGCCGGAGTCTGCCCCAACTTGACCCGCCCGGAAATATTGAGCGAAAAATGCAAGGCATGCGGAATCTGTGCCAAAGTCTGCCCGGTAGGAGCAATCACCGGGGAAAGAAAGAAAGGTTACCGCATCGACCCCCGGAAATGTATCAACTGCCTTGAATGCGTTGCAGAATGCCCTTTTGAGGCTATTGTAGAAGGTAAGCGAAAATGAAGATGGTGAAATTGAGGATTGACGGGCAAGAGATAGAGGTGGCAGAAGGTTCTTCCGTGCTGGAGGCTGCCCGGAAAGCCGGTATAGATATCCCCACGCTCTGTTACCTCAAAGATCTCAATGCTCCTGCCGCATGCCGGGTCTGCATCGTCCAGGTCGAAGGAAGGCCAACCATGGATGCTTCCTGTGTACTCCCGGTGGAGGAAGGGATGTCCGTAAGAACCAATACCCCGGAAATCCTTGCTGCCCGGAAACAGATCCTCGAACTTCTACTTTCCGACCATCCCTTCGAATGCCTTACTTGTGAACGCAACTTGAACTGTGAACTGCAGAGGCTTGCCAAACGTTATGGAATCAGGGACCTTCATCTGGAAGGCAGCCGCAACCATTTTCCAATCGATGATCTCTCCCCATCGGTTGTACGCGAACCTGACAAATGCATCCGTTGCCGCCGCTGCATCAGTGTGTGCAAAAATTTTCAGGCCGTCAGCATCTACAGCATGGTGGAAAGGAGCTTCAACGCCATTGTCGGCCCTGCATACAACGGTTCCCTGGCCGAAACACCCTGCATCTACTGCGGCCAGTGTATAACCGTCTGCCCCACGGGTGCGCTGCGGGAACAGGATTCCACGGGCCGGGTCTGGGAGGCGTTGCAAGATCCCGATCTCCATGTGATCGTGCAGACAGCCCCCTCGATCCGTTCCACTATCGGAGAAGAATTCGGCTATCCGGTGGGGACTCCGGTGATGGGGCAGATGGTAGCAGCCCTCAGGCGCCTGGGCTTCGACCGGGTTTTTGACGACTGCTTTGGTGCCGATGTAACGGTCATGGAAGAAGCGACCGAATTGATTGAAAGATTGGCCCGGGGTGGTCCCTTTCCCCAGTTCACCTCCTGCTGCCCCTCCTGGGTCAAATTCTGCGAAAGTTTCTACCCCGAACTCACCGCGAACCTGTCTTCCGTCAAATCTCCACAGCAGGTCTTCGGAGCCCTGGCCAAAACATATTATGCAAGGATGGAGGGAATTGATCCGGCCAGGATATTCGTGGTCTCGGTCATGCCCTGTGTCTCCAAAAAATACGAGCTGTTGCGGCCCGAGATGAACAGCAGCGGCTTTCGTGATGTTGATGCAGAGCTTACCACGAGGGAACTGGTCCAGATGATCTTCGAGGCCGGGCTCGACCTGAAAAAACTGCCGGAAGAAACTTTTGATTCTCCCATGGGCGAGGCCAGCGGGGCCGGAATTATTTTCGGTTCCACCGGCGGGGTCATGGAGGCGGCATTGCGTACCGCCCATGAATGGATCTCCGGCGAAGAATTGGCCACAGTCGAATTCAACGAGGTCCGTTCCGAGGAATACAAGGATGCAGAAATCCAGATGGGGGAACACCGTATCAAGGTAGCGGTAGCCAGGGGCACGGGGGCGGCCAGGCGGCTTATCGAAGCTATCCTCAAAGGGAAAAAAGAATATCATTTCGTGGAGGTGATGGCCTGCCCCGCCGGCTGCGTCGGCGGAGGCGGCCAGCCCATCTATATTGAAACCAACGACTGGAACGAACAGGTCAGCCACCGTGCCATGCGCGCCAAGGGCCTACACGAACTGGATCGCACCCGGGAAATACGCAAATCCCATCTCAACCCATCGATCAAGAAACTTTATGATGAATTTCTCGAATATCCCGGAAGCGATATTGCCAAAAGATTGTTGCATACCGGGTATATCTCGAGAAAGCTTTATGCTCCCGATCCCCTGCCAAAGAAAGAACCCAAACAGAAAGTCCAGCCGCGCTAGCTACCGTTATCAATATTCAATGACTACAAAAGAAGGCATGCTTTTCGTGTATTTTTCGATTATATGGCGCAGCCCATCTCCCACCCTGCAGAAAACTTCCAATTTGCGGACCCTGTTGCCCGCGTTGCCAAGAAAGTGAGTGAACTGTTTCGCGACGTTGCCGGATACAAATTTCAAACCCTCCAGATTAACCACCACCCCGGATATTTCGGCGGGTATGACCTGCTTGAATTCCTGTTTCAATGCCTGCAACGTCGCCCTGTTCGCCAAACCCTTTATACGCATGTAAAGAACATCCTTGCGCATGGACAAATATATCTGCAACTGGCTGCTTTTCAGGGAGGAGGCCGTTCCGGAACGATTGAAAGCCATCAATTTCCGTTTGAACAAGGGCTGCTTGAGCGGAACCGGGTCAAGGAAACGCCCCAGCTCACCGTAATATGGGCGGGATTGTTTTTCAAAATGGCGTGACAGCCACCAGCCGACACCCCTGAATAGAGTTGAATTCAATCCCGTCACGAAAACATTTTTGAACATGTTCCGGAAAGAATAGAATTTTTTATAAGCGGTGACCATCTCTTGCTGCAATACCTCCGGTTCTACCCTGGCGGGACGGTAAACCACGTGTTGCCCGTCATAAAGGTGCCAATTCCTGGTCAGAAGGCGGCCTTCGGCCTCGAGCTGATCGAAAAGGGGTGTACCCGGAAGCGGAGTAAGAACAAGAAATTGTACCGTATCGATATGCATGTCGAGGGCGAAGTCCACCGTTTCACGTATACTCTCCACCGTGTCGCCCTCACCGCCCAGCATGAACATGCCGTGTACACCGATACGATATTCGTGGAGGGCCCGAATAGCCTCCTTGATATCTCCGATGTCCTGCTGCTTGTTGTAACTCGCCAGAGTCTCCGGGCTGATCGATTCCAACCCGATATAAGCCATTCTCCCGTTGGTACGACGCATCAAGTCGAGCAATTCAGGGTCATGTGCCACATCAACCCGTACCTGGGCCCCCCAGTAACGGGGCAAGATATTCATATCAATCATACTTCGCAACAGTTCCTTGGCTCTGCTGCGCTTGGCCGTAAAATTATCATCGACAAAAAATACTTTTTCCTTCCTGTAGCGTTCTAGCTCCTGCAGTACCAGTTCCGTGCTTCGATAGCGAAACTTCCTGCCAAACATGGGCGTAACACTGCAAAAACTGCAGTCAAAGGGACAACCGCGTGAAGTCATCACCGGATATGTGGACAACTTGCCAATCATGGAAAGATCGGGGATAGGATGTGCGTTCACATCTTCCCAGGTATCCCGATCCGGGTTATGAACCATCTCCGCTCCGTCCCAGTAGGAAACACCCCGAATATCGGTGGGGAGCCGCTTCTCCTCGATGGACCTGATCAATGCCGGAAAGGAAGTTTCTGCTTCGCCACGAACAACATAATCGGCATGAGCGAGGGCCTCCTCGGGCAAGAAAGTAGCGTGTATTCCCCCGATGATCGCCGGTATCTTTCTGCTTCGGGCATAACGTGCTATGCGATAAGCTTCCGCACTGGTGGAAGTGGTCGTGGAGACCCCCACCAGATCCGCAACGTCGATGTCACGGGGGAAGATAGAATCCCTTCCACCCAACAGGACCCTTACAGCATACCCCTTTTCCTTCAAGATCGTTCCCAGGAGCGGAAGCCCCAGCCGGGGCATTTTCACCGTTTTGTAAACGTGGTCACCAGGTGCCTCTGGTTCAACAAGAACAATGTTTTTGATACGCATATTCCTTTATCCCCCTCAAGGTGTGTATTTTATTGCTATTATATCTTTCCCCGGAAGATCACAAATTTCACACCTCCGGGCCGTACAGCGGAAACCGGATAGATCTTTCGATAAAAATATCATGCTGTCAGATTGTTCGCGGGATTGGCCGGGATCCCCGGGGAAAACAGGATTCAATAAACCGGATGGTAAGGCTCTTCGCCCAGGAAAAATCCCCGGGTAGAATGGCCTGAGGATAGTTCGTCATCAACAATGGGAGCTTTTTTGAAAGGCCAGTCATAAGTCTCGCTTCCCGCCAATTGACCTTTGTCCCATTCGCCTACATACCTTACGCCATCGGGCCAGGACATCTCCCCCCGACCATCAAAAAGGTCATGGCTGAAACTGCCCTTGTATTGCTTGCCATCGGGAAAACAATAGGTGCCTTCCCCACTTTTTTGATCATTTTTGTAGGTTCCAACATAAACCGAGCCGTCCGCTTCGACCATCTCCCCGTGGCCGGATCTCTTTCCTGATTTGAACTCACCCGTGTATTTGCCGCCATCCTTGTAGAGAAGAACGCCTTCGCCATGGGGTTTGCCGTTTTTTACAAAACCGGTATAACTGCCCTCTGGCATTTCAATGGTCTTTTTCACGTTTTCACCATCGCTGTGATTTCTGGAAGTCCCTTCGGACAGTGGACATCCACAACACAGAAAGATTGCAAGAATCAATATCAAAAAGTGGATATAAACTTTTTTTTGGAAAAAAAATGCACCTTTCATCAACAGATCACACCCGATCATCAGGGGTCAACATATCATACCATGAAATCCAACCTGTTCATCTCGTTTAAAACCCTGGGCACGTAATTTTGTGTCTCCGTAAAAGGTGGTATCCCGTTATATTTCTGCACATTGCCCGGCCCGGCGTTGTATGCAGCCAGAGCCAGCCTTGTGTCACCAAATTTATCTAGCATCTGGCGCAGATACCTGGCCCCCCCGTCAATATTCTGGGCGGGGTTGAAAGGATCGCTAACCCCGAGGCCTCTTGCCGTTGCCGGCATCAATTGCATCAGCCCCATCGCCCCTGCCCGGGATACGGCATCCGGCCTGAAGTTGGATTCAACCTTGATCACCGCCCGCAGCAAATTGGGATTGATATTGTATTTGCCGGCCGCCTGCAAGATCAATGCATCAAGATTACCCTGGCTGTTTTTCTCCTGCACCTGCACCCCCGTAGAGAAAGAATTGTTGCTGGATGTCATCCCGGAACTGACATTATGCAGGACATCGCGGAAAGAAACTTCGCCGGATCTGGCAGAGGGTGGCAGTCGGTCATTTCCTGCCCATAACCTGGAAATAAGATCGTAGAACAGTATGTTAAGCAAAGACTTGAACATGGATCGATCCTCCTCGTGGGCATCGACTGGAACACTACCAGCATTATAACAAATTTTGTTACCTGGAGCAAAGAATATATTCAAGTTGACAGAGAAGCCAAATACCGTGAAATGATTCTTCCGGATATCACCTTCATAGCAGCTGAAATATAAAAAAGCCGGTGTAACACCGGCTTTTGGTTTCAAACGCAGAAATAATGACTCTCGGGTTTCCGGAATCTATAATTTTACCACGTTTGCTGCTTGGGGCCCGCGAGTTCCTTCAACGATCTCGAATTCAACCCTCTGGCCCTCCTCCAAAACCTTGAACCCGTCACCCTGAATCTCCGAATAGTACACGAAAACATCCTTCCCATCCTCAACCTCGATAAAACCGTAGCCCTTCTGGGCATTGAACCACTTAACACTACCTTCCATCAAACAAGAACCTCCTAATTATACCCCGCAAGGGGCTTTTTCATGGATCATACTAACACATAAAATATTAGAATGCAAATTAAAATATTTAAAGTTTTTTTTATAGTCAAATCCCACATGAATTCATCACGCATTGCAAATGGGAAAAACAACTCGCTGTTTACAGGTCATCGGCGGCTTTTTTCCAATTCCAGAAGGAAAGCTTTTCGGTCCAGTCCCCCACCATAGCCTACCAGTTTCCCGCCGGAACCGATCACCCTGTGACAGGGAATGATGATTGAAATGGGATTTTTGCTGTTGGCCATGCCAACGGCGCGGGCAGCTTTTCCGTTGCCCACCGATTGCGCTACCTGACCATAACTTCTCGTCTGTCCGTAAGGTATTTCCCGCAAGGCCTCCCATACTTTTAACTGAAAAGCGGTCCCCGCAGGCGCTACAGGCAGGTCAAACAACTTGCGTTTCCCCGCAAAATACTCTTCAAGTTGAATTACCGCTTCTTTCAAGAGGACAGTCTCCCTCGAAGGCAAATCGCGGCAACCTGCCCCGTCGGAAAAATAAAGTTTCGTGATAGCTGCGCCATCTTCCGCGATCATGATACTACCCAGTGGTGAATCGTAAAAATAAATATTGTTTGCTTTCATGACCCACCTCGGTCCGTATTTTAAATACACAAATCATTGCAAGTATACCATAATACATGAAGGGCATATCCTGCAAGTCACGCATGATGGCCGTGCACACCGACATGCACACTTGTTGATATGTTATAATATCAACACCGAAAAGAAGCAAAACCGATTATCCCGGAGATGAATGGCAGATGGATAAAAACCCCTACGAGACGAGGGCCGACGAGTATGAATCCTGGTTTCACGAAAATGATCTTCTTTTCCAATCTGAACTGGAAGCTATCAAGCAGCTCATGCCCGATTTCAGGAAAGGCATTGAAATAGGTGCAGGTACGGGTATTTTTGCCCAGGCACTGGGTGTCCGCGAGGGAGTTGAACCGTCAGCGGCAATGCGGAAAAAATCGGAAGCCAGGGGCATCCGGGTCATCGACGCGTCCGCTGAAAAACTGCCAATTGCAGATGCCGTTCATGACCTGGTACTGATGATCACCGTCGATTGTTTTCTGAAGAATGTCCGGCAAGCTTTTGAAGAAATACACCGGATCATGACCAGTGATGGCTACCTGGTCATCGCTTTTCTTGATCGATCATCACCATTGGGCGTGGTCTATGAAACCAGGAAAAAAAACAACCCATTCTACGCCGCGGCCAACCTTCATTCAAGTGCAGAAATAAAAAAGGAACTGGCGGAAGCGGGCTTTGAAATATTGCACACCTGCCAGACCATCTACGAACTTGAAAACAAAAAACAGATTGTCCTGCCCGGGAGTGGAAAAGGTGTCTTCGTCGTTCTTAAGGCCCGGAAAATCACATCGAAAAAATAACCCCTTTTTCGGGATTTCCTGACAGAACCTGGATCATATTTCTTTACAAAATATTGGTTGTAATATATACTCTCAATAAGTTCAACAATACTTGAAAAGGGGTGATTCCATGCTGGTAACAAAAAAGGCTCCTTCCTTCACGGCCAAAGCGTACCACGACGGCAAGATCAAGCAAATTTCGCTGGAGGATTACAAAGGTAAATGGCTCGTTCTTTGTTTTTATCCCGGGGATTTTACCTTTGTCTGACCCACCGAGATTTCGCACATAGCCGTGGGCTATGATGACATTGTTGCCCTGGGAGCAGATGTCCTTTCTATCAGTACCGACAGCGTTTTCTCCCACAAGATCTGGAATGAAACGGAGCTTAGCAAGATGATCGGGAAAGACATCCCTTTCCCCATGGCTTCCGATCAGACGGGTGCCATTGGCAGGCTCTATGGTGTTTATGACGAAGAAGAAGGGGTAAATATCCGCGGCCGCTTTCTGATCGACCCCGAGGGAGTCATACAGGCCGCCGAGGTATTGAGCCCCCCCGTCGGACGGAACCCGGAAGAATTGATCCGCCAGCTCAAAGCTTACAGGCATCATCAAGAAACCGGTGAAGTCATGCCATCGGGGTGGACAGAAGGGGGCAAGACCTTGAAACCTTCACCGGCGCTGGCCGGCAAGGTGTGGGAAGTCTGGCAACCTCCGAAAAAATAGCCGTTGATTGTCCATTTGCAATGAGATGGCCCGGAACCTGGACCTGTCAGGGTTTCCGGCCATCTCTTTTTTTATCTCGCCTCGTGACCGGAAATATCGGTAAGGTAGAACAAACCTGTCCCCGGAGCATCGTTGTCCGGTTGGAGCAGACAGCGATGCCGGGTTATATCCTGCCCTTCTCTTTCAGCCAATCGACCGTATCGGCCAGGGTCTCCCTCATGTCTCTGGTTGTGTAACCCAATTCCTCGCTAGCTTTCCGATGAGAAAACAGTGCATTTGAATTGAGGGTATAGATGGAATATGGAGTGAACAATGGTGGCTGGCGCAGTATCCTGTAATACAGTTCCGCCAGGGGTGCCACAGCATTTATAAACCAGAGAGGCAGGTAACTTTTTATTTTGCTCTTGCCCGTTATTTCATGCAACATGGTGAGTATTTCCCTGACTTTGAAGAATCTGTTGGACAGTATGTAACCCTCGCCGCGCCTGCCTCTATCACAAGTTGCAATGATCCCGTTTGCCACGTCACGCACATCAACAAAATCATACCCACCATCGATACCGGAGGTCAATCTTCGTTTGTAATAATCGATGACCAGGGTGGTGATATGCCCTCTCCCGTGGTCATACGGCCCGGCAATCCCGGACGGGTAAACAACGCAGGCATTCAGCCCCTGTCTGGCAGCATCCAGAACATATGATGTTGCTTCTGCCTTCGTCTTAGCGTAATGCCCCACAACTGCATCCGGTGAAAAATCTGTTATTTCCGTTATCACTGTACCGGCGGGTTTTTCAGGGATGGCATGGACCGTGCTGACATAGACCAACTTTGATACGTCATGATCCCGGCAAAGATCAACAATATTCCTTGTTCCGGTCACGTTCACATCATACACCGCCTGGATAAACCTGGAGGCTATGGACACTATTCCGGCACAGTGAATGACAACCAGATCACGGCCATCCAGGTTCCTGAAACACGGCCTGATACCATCTTTATCAAGTACATCGCCAGAAAATATTTCTGCCTTTTCGGGAATGTCTTTCTCACCGGGCAGCACCAGGGCGCGGACAGCTTTTCCCGCCTCGGTCAGATACCGTGTAACCACACTTCCCAGATGGCCTGCCGAACCGGTGACCAGATACAGCTTATCCATTCAAATAACCTCCATTCGAAACTTGGCGATACCCGGCATGTTTTTCGGGTTGTTCCAATCGACCGACAGGGATCTCCTGATCCTGGCAAAAAGAATATCCCATATCAATATAATGTGTCAATATTTGGCCATGGCCCGGGTCATCCCCGGCCAGGCTGCGAGATCTTCCACGACCCGCCCGTTCAGGCAGTCGCAATTCTCTTTGTACGTATTTCCCGGTATTATTTTGCCCATGCAGCCGGATATGATCAACCGAAAACCATATGGTCACCGCCGCCATGAAATCCATCTTCAGCTTCATAAAATATATATCCGGGAAGGCGGATGCAACAATACCGGGTATCATGGAATCGCTGGGCCTGGTATTGAAAGATCGGGGAGGTGTTCCAGGGCGAAAAACATGATTTTACCAGACAGGCGATCATTTTTGTGAAAATGTCTTGCGATGTTCCTACCATCCAACATTCAATAAAACAGACACGAAAAAGGATTGTGCAATGCGATGGCGAAAACCAATATTGGCCAAAGATAGACATGAAATAAAAATATATTTGAACGGAGAGTGATATCTCATGTATTGTGAAAATTGCGGGGCCAAACTTCCCGCAAACTCCAAGTTCTGTGCCTCCTGTGGCGCAAATGTCGATGGGCAATCAGTAACCCCCTCCACAACTGCGGTGCCCCCTGTCACTCCTGTCCCGCCGCCTCCACCCGCCTATACTGCGGCAGATCGGACAACTTCGCCTCCCCCTCCGCCTCCTGCCGCACCGAACCAGACACCGTCTCCGTCGCCGCTTCGTACTGCCCCGGCTGCGACACCTCCTCCGGCACCAGATTTCGCATCGGCGCCCCAATCACATTCACCCTCGCCGCAACGGTCTTATCCACCCCAACCATCACTGGGGACGAGGGTAGTTTCGGCAGACGGTGCATTGAGCGTGGGCCAGTACATCGTCATGTTTATATTGTTGAGCATCCCTCTTGTGAACATCATCATGTTGTTTGTGTGGGGTTTTGGTTCATCGGTCAATC
>LSQX01345959.1_pt1 | contig 14316 bp, 12 predicted proteins | sample 654561 | NCBI WGS metagenome assembly LSQX01 (sample SAMN04489861, study PRJNA283612) | anaerobic digester metagenome | isolation source: 4 biogas reactors fed with cattle manure at either 37C or 55C with and... | place: Denmark: Kongens Lyngby | collected 2014
CTCCTCGACGGTTTGAATGAGATCGACTTCATCGACCGTGTGAATACCCAACAGCGCAATTGGATCGGTCGCAGCGAAGGCGCCGAGATTGACTTCGGTTCGACGGCAGGCGATCCGATCACCGTCTACACGACGCGCCCCGATACGCTTTGGGGTGCGACATACGCCGTCATGTCGCCGGAGCATGCACTCTTGGACAAGTGGTTGAGCGCTGGTCTGATCCGGAACGTCGGCGCGTTGACGGCTTACAGGGAGGAAGCGCAGCGCAAATCGGAATTTGAGCGCACGGAACTCAACAAAGAGAAGACGGGCGTCTGCCTCGACGGCGTCGCCGCCATCAATCCCGCGACGAAAGAGGCAATCCCGCTGTTCGTTTCCGACTATGTGCTGACGACGTACGGGACGGGCGCCATTATGGCCGTGCCGGGACACGACGACCGCGACTATGAATTCGCGAAAGTATTCGATCTCCCGATCGTCTGCGTCGTCGAAGGCGGTGACATCAGCGAAGAGGCTTATACCGATATCGACGAAGGCATCATCGTCAACTCGGGATTTATCAACGGTCTGAGCGTGCGCGACGCGATCGCGCGCGTCATTGAGTGGCTCGAAGAAGAAGGTCTCGGCAAGAGAAAAGTAAACTACCGTTTGCGCGATTGGGTCTTTTCGCGCCAACGTTACTGGGGCGAGCCGATCCCGATGATTCACTGTGAGAAATGCGGCTGGCAGCCTGTTCCGGAAAATGAGCTGCCGCTTCAACTGCCCGAGGTCGAGTCGTACGAGCCGACGGAAACGGGCGAATCGCCTTTAGCGAAACTGACCGATTGGGTGAAGACGACATGCCCCACTTGCGGAGGACCCGCGGAGCGCGAGACGGACACGATGCCCAACTGGGCGGGTTCTTCATGGTACTTCATTCGCTACACCGATCCGACGTGCGAGACAGCGATCGCTTCGCCGGAAGCGCTCGACTACTGGCTTCCCGTCGATTGGTATAACGGCGGTATGGAACACACGACACTTCACCTTCTGTACTCGCGTTTCTGGCATCAATTCCTCTACGACGAAGGGTTTGTCCCCGTCAGAGAGCCGTATCTAAGGCGTACGAGCCACGGGATGATCCTCGGCGAAGGCGGCGATAAAATGTCGAAGTCGAGAGGCAACGTCGTTAATCCCGACGACATCGTCGATGAGTACGGAGCCGACACGCTGCGCCTTTACGAAGTGTTTATCGGTGACTTTGAGAAACCCGCGCCGTGGAGCACAACGTCGATCAAAGGTTGTTCTCGCTTTCTCGAACGCGTCTGGGCGCTTCAAGAACGAGTCATCGATGGAGACGCATACAGGGCGGACGTCGAAACGCTTATGCACCAGACGATCAAGAAAGTGACGGAAGACATCGACACGCTGAAAGGCAACACGGCTGTCGCCCAGCTGATGACGCTTTGCAATCGTTTCTATGAACTGAACAGTGTCAACGATGAGGAATTCAAGACATTCCTGCTTCTGTTGAATCCGTTCGCTCCGCATATCGCGGAAGAGATTTGGGAACGTCAGGGATATCCGGGCGTTGTGACAGATCAGACGTGGCCTCTTTACGACGAGGCGAAGACGATTGAAAAAACTGTCGAGATCGCCATTCAAGTGAACGGAAGGATCAAAGCTCGCGTCGACATCGCGCACGATCTCGGACAAGAGGACGTTCTTGCGTACGCAAAGGCGAACGATTCCGTTGCCCAGGAGATCGCGGGCAAGACGATCGTCAAGGAAATTTACGTTCCGGGACGCCTTGTCAACATCGTTGTCAAATAATAATGCGCTTGTACCAAGGCGCTTTTGGAGATTTGAGATAAGAAAAGAGACGTTTCGGCATACTTAATTGTTGCGATTGTTTGAGTTGACAGGAGACTGCAAGTATGTGAAACTTGCAAGCAAATTGAATGATTATAAAGGCAGTGACGGGAAGAGTACGCTGGCTGGTGACGAACAGAGAACCCGATAAGGTGGAAGCGGGGCGAAGCCGAAAGCCGAACATGGCCCCTGAGCCGCAGGTTTGAGCGGAAGCCGATCGAGACGATCGTTAGAAGTAAGAATCTGACGGGTGCGCCCGTTATAGCGCAGGAGTATGGTGGTACTCTATGAGGCTTGTCTCGTGAGGGGCAGGCGAATCCGGGTGGTAACACGACGTTCATCGCTCGTCCCGGAATCCTATCGGGTTCCGAGACGGGCGTTTTTTGTTGAAAGCGTAACTCGAAAAAATGAGAAAAGGGGCGAATGAGGGGAATAAGCCGCAAGGCACAGGGAAGACGTTCACCTCAAGAGAAGGTAAAGGCGAAGTGCGGGATGGGAGTTGGACAGGCATTGAGAGTCACGCTCACGAAATCGAGAAGGTATAGGCAAGGTATAGAAGATGTGCGTTATAAGAGTTGAACATCTGAAGAAATCATTTTTGCTGGACAAGACTGTGATCCATGCCGTCGACGACGTATCGTTTTCTGTCGACGAAGGAGAGGTATTCGGTCTAATCGGTTTGTCGGGAGCGGGAAAATCGACGCTCGTCCGCTGTCTCAACTTGTTGGAGCGCCCCGACTCGGGAGAGATTTGGTTCGACGGATTGAATCTTGTGGAGCAGGATGACAGCGTTCTCCGCGAGAAGCGATGCCGGATGGGGATTATCTTCCAGCATTTCAATCTCTTCATGAGGAAAACGGTTTGGGAGAATGTCGCCTATCCTCTAAGGATCGCGGGTCAAAGGACGAAAGAGATCACCCCGCGCGTCGAGGAGCTTCTCGATTACATCGGACTTTCGGCGCACGCACGGTCCTACCCGGCGGAATTGTCGGGCGGTCAACAACAGCGCGTCGGTATCGCCCGCGCGCTGGCGATGAACCCGCGCCTTCTTTTATCGGATGAAGCGACGTCGGCGCTCGATCCCGTCAACACGGAACTTGTCCTTTCCATGCTCAGAAAAGTCGTCGACGATCTCGGGATCGCGATCATTCTCATCACGCACCAGATGGAAGTGGCGAAAGCCCTTTGCGATCGCATCGCCGTGATGGAGAACGGGAAGATCGTCGAGGAAAACACGGTCGAAGAGCTCTTTTTGCGACCGCGACATGCCGTCACGCGCCGCATGATCCGAGGTTTCGACGAAGACATTCCGCTCGAACATTTTGCGGACTTAACATCGGCGCCCGTCTATCGATTGGGATTCCGGTCGCAAACGGTGACGCGACCGCTCATCTCCGATATATCGCGACGATTCAATGTAGACGCCAATATTCTGGCGGGCAACATCAATGCACTCGTCGGAGGGGACGTCGGCTATCTCGTCGTTTCCTTTGAAGGCGAGGAAAAAGCCGTCCGCGGGGCGCTCAGCTCGCTTCATGAAGACGGAGTTGAAATTCTGAAACTAGAGCCGGGGAACGGACAAAACAACGGCGTCGGCTTACATGCGAAGGAGGAAGTGCGATGAACGAGTTTGTCCGCGCAACGTTGGAGACAGTGTATATGGTGTTGACGAGCAGTATCATTTCCGTCGTCATCGGTTTACCGCTCGGTGTCCTACTCATCTTGGTGAGACCGGAGGGGTTACGACCGAAGCCCAATCTTTACCGCGTGATTGATGTTACCATCAATGTTCTGCGCTCCATTCCGTTTATGATACTCATGATCGTCGTCTTCCCGTTGTCGCGCCTACTCGTCGGACGAGCGACAGGCACGACGGCGACGATCGTACCGCTTGCGATTCTTGCGATTCCTTTCGTCGCACGTATCATGGAGCAGAGTTTTCTCGAAGTCGACTACGGCGTCTTGGAAGCGGGGCTCGCATCCGGAGCGACGATCGGTCAACTCGTGAGAACCGTACTCATCCCGGAGGCTCTTCCCGCGCTCGTGAACGGCGTCACGATCACCATCATCAACATCATCGGGAACTCGGCGATGGCAGGCGCGATCGGCGGGGGAGGCTTGGGGGACTTGGCAATCCGATACGGGTTATACCGAAGGAACTCATTGAACCTTTTCGTCGCCGTGGCGATTACCATCGCGTTCGTCCAAATCGTGCAATTCCTCGGTCGCCTGATCGAAAATCGTCTGCGACGCGACGGAACATCGCCGGCACTTTGATGAACTTTGATAAGTTGAAGAAACCGTCGCGCCAAGGAGCATTGACAATGCAATGTTGTGACGTCGGCGGCACGCGAACAAACACATATGGATGAAGTTGCCGGATACGATTTCACGACATCAACGGCACACATATGCACAAAGGAGAAGCCTTTACCTAAGCAATAATCAAGGTCTCAACGCCCGCGGCACCGGGGCGAATGAAATAAAACCACCCGATCATCACACGATGATCCATCAAATAACAAGTTGAGGTAATAGAAATGAAAAACACACAAAAGAGAAAGAGCGTATTCATTGCCATAGCACTCGTCTTGTCGATTGTTTTGCTTATCGCGGCAGGATGCGATAAAGGAAAAGATGAGATGAAAATCATCGTCGGCGCAAGCCCGTCTCCCCATGCTGAGATTCTTCAGGAGATCGTCGAAGATCTGAAGAAAGAAGGCGTGACGCTCGAAATTCGCGAGTTCAGCGACTACAAGACGCCGAACATCGCTTTATCCGACGGCGATATCGACGCCAACTTCTTCCAGCATATCCCGTACTTCGTGACAGAGAATCGCGAAGGGAAGTTCGGTCTCGAGATTCTCGGAGGCGTACACGTCGAGCCCATGGCTCTCTACTCGACGAAATACGCGTCACTCGACGACTTGCCGGACGGCGCGGAGATCATGGTGCCGAACGACACGACGAATGAAGGGCGCGCGCTCCTGATTCTGCAAGAAGCCGGCTTAATTAAGTTGCAAGATGGCGTGACGATCACCGCAACGCCGAAGGACATCGTCGACAACCCGAAAAATTTGAAGTTCACGGAGCTTGAAGCGGCTGCGATTCCGCTTGCGTATCAAGATGCGGACGGTGCCGTCATCAACGGAAACTATGCGATTGAACACGGTCTCAATCCCCTGAAAGATGCCATCCTCGTCGAAGGTTCCTCGAGCCCCTACGTCAACATCGTGGCGGTGAAGGACGGTCGCGCCAACGAGGAAGCTCTGCAAAAACTCTTAAAAGCCCTCCAAAGCGACAAGGTCAAGACGTTCATCGAAGACAAGTACGACGGCGCCGTCATCCCTGCTTTCCAGTCGAAAGAAACGGCCGACAAGCTCGGGGCAGGTTACTAAGCGAAAGAGATTTTTTTCGCTTAGAGCGAAAAACTCAGATCATACTGGATGATATGATCGCAGAACTAGAGGAGGCAGCTCCTAAAAATGAGTATCCTCCTCTTTCTAATAGAGAGCCGAATATTCAGTCGAGTAAACCGCGCAGCGTAATGCTTAAACTAAGAGACAAATCAGATAACTCATGGACCGATGATGCAAAGTTGTTTCTTAAAAAACACGGGTTTACAACAGATCGGCGGGGGAAAAAGCATATTGCCAATTTGCCGGATGACGTTGTTTCTAAACACAATTTACTTAAATCTGGGATAACAATTTCTAACGAGCGAGTTGTGCATATATTCGATGGTAAGCCGTATATGGACGCTCATATTTTGTTCAGTAATATGGAGACAGCCATAATGTATCCGAGCAGAACAATGCTAGATAATGATCCGTGTTCATTTAAGCTGGTAAGAGAATATGAAGGCAGATATCTTTTGTATGTAGTGAGAAAATTTGACGAAAGCATGGATGAAACGTTTGAGAATACAATCATTTCGGGAAGAATTATCAATGAAAAACAGCTCAGAAAGGAATTTGGCAAAGAACCGAAGTAATGTTACAATCTCATTGCAGGCGATGTAGAGAAGCCGAGAGGCAAGTGTCGCTACGCTACCGGGTCGAAAAGACTGGTGAGAAATGAGATGTGGGGACAGGCACACCCACCGCTTGCACAAAAGACCGCCTTCGGGCGGTTTTTGTTTGCATTTTTAACGTGGTTTGTTGCTTTTATATTGGAAAGACAATGATCTATAATGACGTAAAGTCCAGTTCGGAGGTGTGCGATGCTTAAGATAAACTCACTGCACTACTACGAAGGATTTTTTGCGGGGGGACCAATTTTTGCTCCGTCCCTATTCCCGTGACTACTTCAACCTTCCAGTAACAGTGTTTTAAAAGAAGATAAACAGGGAGTGTGAAACAATGGTTAACGCAGATGCTGAAAAGGAAACCAATCGAACAAGTATATTTCTAGCACACCGAGCAGACGATGGGCGCGAACACTATCTTGCAGATCATTTGAATGGTACAGCAAAACTGGCGGCAAAGTTCGCCAGTTCTTTTTCTGCAGGAGAAATGGGGCGCCGAGCAGGGGTATTACATGATATCGGGAAATATCAACAGGTATTTCAAGAGCGCATTCGCGGCAAAAATGTGCAATGCGACCACTCGTCTGTAGGAGCATGGTTTTCGAGTAAAGAGAATGATCCTATTACCAGCTTATGTGTGGCGGGACACCACACTGGTTTACCTGATTTTGGCACAGATGCATCAACCGAAGCCATGCCAACTCTGAAGGGGAGAATTAAGAAAGTTGCTCGGAATAAACAGATCAATATTGCGGGATATCTAGATGAGATTTCTGTCCCTGAAATGGAAATCCCCGAGTGGTTGCCAATGCGCAATGGTCCAAATACGAGTTTTAGTCAAGCGTTTTTTACCCGGATGCTTTTTTCTTGTCTTGTGGATGCTGATTATCTTGATACGGAAGCTTTCATGTCCCCAGACAAGGAGCGTTTTAAGAATCATGCGTCGATGGAAGAGCTTTTTGAACAGTTCAGACATTATGTCGCAAGATGGGATAATCCGACAGGTGAGCTAAATCGTATACGTTCAGACATACTGTTTCGTTGTTTGGAACAAGGAGCAAACCAACGTGGTTGTTATTCGCTTACGGTTCCAACAGGCGGAGGAAAGACAACTGCATCATTAGGTTTTGCGCTTAGGCACGCTGTGGCTCACAGCTTAAAGCGAATCATATATGTTATTCCGTATACCAGCATTATTGAGCAATGTTCAAATGTTTTCCGAGATATATTAGGTGCGGATCATGTTTTGGAACATCACTCGAACTACTCATTTGATCCAACTGAATCGGAAAACCCAAGCGAAAATGCCAGAAAACTGAGACTTGCGTCGGAAAACTGGGATATCCCCATAATTGTCACAACGACCGTGCAATTTTTCGAATCTCTCTTTTCAAGCAAAAGCTCGCGCTGTCGAAAGCTTCACAATATATCGCGTTCGGTTATTGTTTTCGACGAAGCGCAGCTCATTCCGCTGGAGCACTTGTATCCATGTGTCGCGGGGGTTGCAGAGCTGGTCAGGCATTACGGCTCTACTTCTGTTTTCTGTACGGCAACGCAACCATTTTTAGATCGAATTGTTCATTTTTTTGCCCCAGAGACGCCTATCCGTGAAATAATCGAAGACCCGGTTGAGCTATATGAAAAACTGCGACGGGTTACTTACAAGCACGTGGGTTCTCTGACTGATGAGGAACTGGCGAGTCAGCTGAATCAACGAGACAGGGTGCTATGTGTTGTTAACACTCGTAAGCAAGCTCAGACTCTCTTTGACCTGCTTGAAGGAGAAGGACGTTTTCATTTATCAACATATATGACACCAAATCACAGGCGACGCGTTCTGGAGAATATCCGGGAGAGGTTGCTAATTGACGGTTTGCCTTGTCGAGTCGTGTCCACATCTCTCATAGAAGCTGGTGTTGATATTGATTTTCCGTGTGTGTTTCGTCAGGAGACCGGCCTAGATTCCATTTTGCAGGCGGGAGGGCGGTGCAATCGAGAGGGCAATAATGACAGAAATGAGAGTGTCGTTCATGTTTTTAGTTCGTCCGATCATTCAGTCCCGCAATATGTAAAACGCCGTTACTCAGCTATGGAACATGCCGTACGTAAATATGGTTCCTATGACGATTTTGAGACGATCAAAACGTATTTTGAACAGCTTCGATATTACGTGGATGAAGTTGGTTTTAAAGAGGATCTTGTTTACACGCGGGAGCACTCCTTCGACATGAGTGGTGTACTAATGAATCATGTGAACTTCGATTTCAGAAAATGCTGTGAATCTTTCCGAATGATAGATGAGGAAACAATTACGCTATACATTCCTTCCGATGAAAATAAAGAACTCTTGGAACGGCTACGTCGCAAAGAAGTTAATAGAGAAGATTTGCGTAGACTTGGGATGGATTCTGTGGCTATTTACAAGAATCATTACCAATTACTTCAACGCTGTGTGGAGGAGATTCGTGAAGGCACGGATAATGTTGCGGCAATTCTATGGGACACATCACAATATACGGAAGAGAAGGGATTGCGAGTTGAACCTAAAGGAGGTACAGGGTTTATTGTTTGAAACCGGAGGCTGCGAGTACTCGCAGCCTTGTTCGGTCTCAAAAACGCAACAATTTCAATCCACGAACCAGCAAATGGCTCGACACAATGATTATAGCTTGTTTGACATTTCTGAGAAAGGCAGTTACATTGAAATTACTAAAACACAACAGAAGGGAGGATGGCAGCAATTATATGATTACAAAGAAGGACTGTTTTGAAAGGAGGTAAGTTTTGGCTGTAAAAGTGGAAGTATGGGGGGACTATGCATTATTTTCAGCCCCCGAGTTCTCAACAGAACGGTTGACGTATGATGTCATCACGCCCAGTGCTGCGAGAGGGATTTTGGAGGCGGTATTCTTTCATCATGGAATGCGATTTGTCATTGATCGAATCCACGTGCTTAATCCGATTGAGTTCGCATCGATTAGGCGAAATGAAGTATCTGAAAAGATATCTGCACAGAATGTTTTGTCGGTAGCGAGGGGAGGAGACAAAAAACTGTTTTTGGCGACAAGCCAATCAATTCAGCAGAGAGCAGCGGTCGTGCTGAAAAATGTTCGCTATGTGATTGAAGCGCATTTTGAAATGACGGATAAGGCAACAGAATCTGACAATCCGGGGAAGTTTCAGTCTATCTTAAAAAGGCGCTTAAATCGCGGTCAATCGTATCATCAACCTTATTTAGGTACTAGAGAGTTTCCTGCACGGTTCCGTTTGTGGGAAGGTGGTGAGATTAACGCCATTCAAGAAACGCGGGATTTGGGATTTATGCTATTGGATTTTGACTATAGAAATCCAGCAGATATTAAGCCTATCTTTTTTAGGGCAAAAATGGTCGAAGGCGTGATATCGCCTCCTGACCCAGTAGCTTGGATGCGTGACAATGAAGGAGGAGTGATCCTATGATTTTGCGGTCATTAAATGATCTATATTATCGTCTTCTCGAACGAGGAGAGATCGCTCCGGAAGGCTGGACAATGGAGAGAGTGTCATATGCTGTTGAAATAGATTCGCAAGGTGAATTGCTAGCTATTACTCCCTTATTCGAAACACACGTAGATAAAAGAGGGAAAATTAAGAAGAGACCTCTTATGATGGAAATTCCGGCTCGCGGCACTCGGACATCGGCGGTGATTCCGCACCTGCTATGTGATACAGCTCCGTATTTCTTCGGAATACCGAACAATAAGACTATACCGCCAGACAGGATAGATCAAGTAAAGAGTAGGGCGAAAGAATGCTTTGTTGCAAGCAAGAAACTTCACACGGCTCTACTTGCGGACATTGATGACCCTGATGCGCAAGCAGTCATGCGTTTTTACGAAAAATGGGATCCGGATGTAGCTGATCAACATCCCGCTTTACGCGATATCTATGAAGAGGTACGGACAAAAGGAACTCTTGTCTGGATGACGGATGGGAAATACATTACGGAGAATGAAGCGATCAAGGCTGCAGTGGGCGCTTTTCTATCACGCGATAGCGGTGAAATCGAGGAAATTATCGGACAGTGTCTCGTAACGGGAGAAAGAGACCGCATTGCGCGAATTCATCCGTTAATAAAAGGAGTTCTCGGGGCTCAACCAAGTGGTGCATCGCTCGTAGGCTTCAATATAGAGTCCGCTTGCTCATATGGTCGTACTCAGTCTTACAATGCGCCTGTGAGTGAAAGGGTCGCGAATGCATATGCTCATGCCCTGAATCACTTGTTGCAAAGTAATGATCACAAACTGGTTATTGGTGATGTGACGCTCGTATTCTGGGCAGAATCGAGCGAAAGGTCATACCCAAGCCTTTTGGCAATGTCATTTAATCCTGACCCTGAAGTGATTTCAATTGACAGTCGTACACTCAAAGAGTCGGTCGAGATGTTGTCTCAAGGGAAAACAATAGACTACCGCGAAGAGCAGATTGATCCTAACACGCCTTTTTTCATACTGGGACTATCGCCAAATGCTGGAAGAATTTCTGTTCGCCTCTTTTATCGGAGTAGTTTCGGTAGCCTCATGAGAAACATCAATGAGCACTGGAAAAGATTAGAAATTGTTAAGCCGGCCTATGATAAGCGAGAATTGCTGACCATGTGGGGCTTGCTCTATGAAACGGTCAATAGAAATGCCGAGAATCCGAAACCATCACCACAGCTCGCAGGCGATTTTTTTCGAGCTGTGATTGAGGGTAGGCGTTATCCGGATACGTTGTTGTTCGCAGTCCTTCGCCGCATCTTTGCTGAGCAAGGACATGTAACGAGAGGAAGGGCGGCGTTAATTAAGGCATATTTATTGAAAAACGCTGAGAATGAAATAGTAAAGGAGGCTGTAAATTCCGTGAAACTTAATGAAGAAACCAACTACATTCCGTATATTCTTGGGAGACTGTTTTTTGTTCTTGAGAAGCTTCAGCTGGACGCAAGTCCAGAAATCAATAAGACGATACGTGATCGATATTTTAATGCCGCATGCGGTACCCCGGCGATGGTCTTCCCTGTGCTCATGAAATTAGCGCAGAGTCATCTAAGAAAGCTAGACACTAAACCCGCAAATCATCATCAAAAACAAATTGCTGAGCTACTTGGGCGCATGGATACATCGTTTCCATCGCACCTAAGCTTGCAAGATCAAGGCGTATTTGCCTTGGGCTATTACCATCAAAGACAAAAGAGTTTTACAAAAAAGGAGGAAAAATAAATGATAACACCTATCAAAAATCGTTATGACTTTGTCGTCTTATTTGACGTCGAAAATGGTAACCCGAACGGCGACCCTGATGCAGATAATATGCCTCGGATTGACCCTGAAACAGGTCATGGGATCGTCACGGATGTTTGCATTAAACGCAAGATTCGTAATTATGTTGAAACAGTAAAAGAGGGTGTTGAAGGGTACGAAATCTACATCAAGGAAAATATACCCTTAAATCGTAGCGACTTGAGAGCGATCAATTCTGTGAGTAAGCAAGAAGGCTCGGAAGTATCGGGAAGCGATTCAGAGGATGCAACAACTAAGAAACTTAAAGAACTCAAGAAGGATAATCCCAATATCGATTCCATCTTGCGAGATTATATGTGCGAGCATTTTTTCGACATTCGCACGTTTGGTGCCGTCATGACAACGTTTGTAAAGGGAGCACTCAATTGCGGACAAGTGAGAGGTCCGGTGCAGTTCAGTTTTGCTCAATCGGTCGATCCGGTAGTGCCGAGAGAGATCACGATCACGCGTGTTGCCATTACAACTGAAAAAGATGCCCTCGAAAAAAAGACAGAATTTGGGAATAAATTCATCATTCCGTATGGGCTTTACAAAATGGAGGGTTATATTTCAGCCAATCTTGCTCGCAAGACAACGGGGTTTTCGGATGTGGATCTAGAGCTCTTATGGGAAGCCATCAAAAACATGTTTGAACACGACCGTTCTGCTGCCCGCGGGAAAATGTGCGTCAGAGAATTAATCGTTTTTAAACATGCATCTGAGCTTGGAAATGCGCCAGCGCATGAGTTATTTGATTTAGTTAAAGTGAAGCGAATTGATGAGGACAAACCTGCGAGAAGCTATAGCGACTATGAGGTTGAGATACTCAAATCGCAGCTCCCTGATAATGTGGAGATGATTCGCATGTAGCGAGACTTAAATTGTGCAAAGCTCAGCCACTCTTATATGTAGGGTGGCTGAGCGACGAAGAGGTGTGGTGGTTATGATGGAATATCCTGAAGACAGATGGCTACTGCTGTCAGGCATCCAACACTTTGTTTATTGTAGAAGACAATGGGCTCTTATTCACATCGAAAAGGAGTGGAGCGACAATCCTTTCACAACTCTCGGTAATTTAATTCATGAGTCGGTTCATGAATCAGCGAGACGATTTGAAAAACGAGGAGATATGCTGATTGCACGAGGGTTACATGTTTTTTCGCGTAGATTGGGTCTTACAGGCGTCTGTGATGTTGTTGAATTCATGAATGATGATGCAGGTATTGAACTATACGGAATAAAAGGAAAGTATAAACCTGTCCCCATTGAGTATAAGCGGGGAGTTCCCAAAAAAGGAGACGAAGATATTGTTCAAGTTGCGGCACAAGCAATGTGTCTTGAAGAAATGCTCGGCTGCGACATTTGTCATGCGACCTTGTTTTACGGGTCAACGAAACGCAGATCAGAAATTACTATTGATGATCAACGAAGAAACAGGGTTAAGGAACTATGTGCAGAAATGCATCATTACATGGAGCGACGTTATACTCCACGTGCAAAAATAGGGAAAAAGTGTGATTCCTGTTCTCTGCGGGATATCTGTTTGCCGGAGATGGATCGTTTTAGCTCGGCAAAACGTTATGTGCAACAATCAATGACGGAGATCTAATGATGAGGCAGATGCTCAATACTCTTTATGTGACAACTGGCGATGCTTATCTAAGCTTAGACGGCGAAACGATTGTGCTAACTCTAGATGGTGAAGTGTTAAAGAGATATCCGCTGCTAAATTTTGAATCAATAATCAAGTTCGGGCATATGGGTGTTAGTCCTGCGCTTCTCGGACATTGTGCCAGACACAATATCCCTGTTTGTTTTTTGTCAAGGACCGGTCGGTTTCTTGCGCGCATTGTTGGAGAATACAGAGGAAATGTTGTTTTACGCAAGCAACAATACAGAGTGTCAGATGATGAAAATCAATCGCTAAAGATAGCTCGCAATTTTGTTGCAGGGAAAATCTATAACGCACGACGTGTTTTAGATCGAGCTCTGCGCGATCACGCGCTCAGAATTAATACTGATTTGTTTAAACAAAAAATGGAGTACCTGAAAGACGCATTAAATGGTGCATCTGAGGCTCCGAGTCTTGAGGTGTTACGAGGAATTGAGGGTCGCGCTTCAACAGATTATTTTGGTGTGTTTGACGAAATGATTCTTCAGCAAAAAGAGAATTTTATATTTTCAGTACGCTCACGTCGTCCTCCTTTGGACAAAGTGAATGCGCTTCTTTCTTTCTTGTACACATTGTTGACTCATGATTGTGCGTCTGCGCTTGAAACTGTCGGGCTAGATCCATATGTTGGTTTTCTTCATCGAGATCGTCCTGGTCGCATGAGTTTGGCGCTAGACCTTATGGAGGAAATGCGTCCCTTTATTGTTGACCGCCTCGTATTATCGATGATTAATCGCAAACAGATCACAGTTTCCGATTTTGATACTGAATTTGTAGGATCCGTTCTTCTAAATGATGAGGGGCGGAAGAAAGTTCTTGTAGCGTGGCAGGAAGCTAAACAAGATCGTATTAAGCATCCGTTTCTTGGGGAAAGTATATCTAGAGGGCTTATTCCCCACGTGCAGGCGCAATTGTTGACAAGATATATTAGAGGGGATCTTGATGAATATCCTCCTTTCTTTTGGAAGTAAGCACATGCTAGTCTTAGTATCATATGACGTAGAAACAAAAAACCTGCAAGGACAAAGAAGGCTCAGAAAAATATCACGAATTTGCCTGAAGTACGGTATACGCGTTCAAAATTCTGTCTTTGAATGTCACGTCAATGCGTCTCAGAAGATAACATTAACACAAGAGATATTGTCTGTTGCAGATCTAACCTGTGACAGCATTAGAATTTACGAGATGGGCAACCGCTATAAAGGACGAGTTGAACATTACGGTATCAAGAGTACAGATGATGTTAAATCGGATGTAATTATTGTTTAGAATTTTGCATTTGATCTGAGGCGAACCTCTAGGTTACACAGAAGTAACAGAGAGTTCGCACCGGTTTTTCTGCACTTGTCGAATTTTTTTCGATGGAATAGAATTGATTTTAAGCAAAAGTTCTCTAAAATGTTCTAGAAATAGTCAGTATTTCACAGATACATTGTGAACATTTGCAGTCGCGGTCCCAGAGGACC
>LSQX01377036.1_pt1 | contig 14314 bp, 11 predicted proteins | sample 654561 | NCBI WGS metagenome assembly LSQX01 (sample SAMN04489861, study PRJNA283612) | anaerobic digester metagenome | isolation source: 4 biogas reactors fed with cattle manure at either 37C or 55C with and... | place: Denmark: Kongens Lyngby | collected 2014
TCACGATGCAAATAGCTGTTTAGCTTTCTACGTTTTAAGTTTAGATCAGATATGACTCTCTCTGCCGAATATTCCATCATAGCTTCGGCAAACTCCTTTTCACGCTGTGCCTCATGGCCATTATCGGCAGCAACCCGAAATTTACAGCCGGCATTTCTCGCTCGCCTACTATAATAGGGTCATGGCGTACCGCTGATGTGGCTGACGCTTTCTCAACGCCCGCAACAGAATGTTTCTGATGGGAGTTTCCATATGAACATTGGTTGCGGATTCGCACCAACAATGTGATTGAACGGCTCAACCAGGAGATCCGGCGTAGAACAAAGGTAGTCGGAACCTTTCCGGATGGGAACTCAGCGCTTATACTGGTCTGTGCCCGCCTGCGATATGTCGTAGGCACACAATGGGGCAGTAAGGCATATCTGAACATGAGACACCTAAAATACTGGACAGCAACGAGATGGCTGTCAGCTAACAGTCAAATGAATGGCCTTCCGAAATTTGCGCATAATTCTTAACAGTACCACTTGAATATAGTTAACTTTATATAGTATAATATTTAAATATCGGATAATCGAAATGTACCTGGCCGCAGGCAGCGGCGCACCTATATTGAATGCCCGCATACCGTTGAGCGCCAGTTGTTCTCTAACCCGAAGCAATTGTTCGCCTTCTTAAGTGAACGGTGGGTAGCCACCCTACGAAGACTTACATCCAAGGTAATGGATATTCCACCCACTAGAAAGGAGGAGTTATTAAAATCTTTCGAACCTGGTCAAACTCACCCGAATTAGGGGTGAGTTTGGGAAGGGAGACTATGGAGAAGAATAGAAACGGCTATGAGGAAACAAAGTACGGTGAAACGTTCGCCGTGCATAGATTGTTATTCAAAAGATAAGGAGAAATGAAATGAAAACGAAATTCCAACTTTTTGTCCTTGTGATCATCCTGGCTCTGGTCGGGATAGCTGGTAGCGTAGCGGCACAAGAATCTGTAGCAGTGCCGGCTCCATATGAGCCGGAGGCAGTACCCGTCCATCCGACGCTCCTGGCCAAGTATGAGGAGTTCTTTCCACCCGCAGTGTTAAAAGTAACGGATGGTGTCTGGGTTGCCAGGGGATACAATCGGGACAATCCCGTACTTATCGAGGGTGTCGACGGCTTGATTGTTGTAGATCCCGGAGAGAGCATTCCCGCGGCACAGAAGGTCAAGGATGCATTCAATGCCAACCTGAGCAATATCTTCGACAAAAAACCCGTCAAAGCAATCATCTACACCCACCACCATGACTGCCATGTCAACGGTGCCTCTGTCTTTGCCGACGAGCAAACGGAGATCATTGGTCACGAGAGCCTGTTGAGTAACATGTTCAGCGAGTGGTTTGGCCCGGTCTATCCGTCGCGAGTCGAGGGCGGTACCAAGATGGTAGGAGCGTTGTTCCAAGACACACCCGTCCGGGACGGGAAAGGCTGGTATGTCGGCTACGTACTTGCCGGACCGCAGATTTTCGGACCATCAGGCTTCCTGGCGCCGACAAAGACCATCAAGGAAGAGACAAGGTTAACAATCGTCGGTGTTGATGTAGATCTCATTCCCGTAGCCGGTGAGACGACAGATGTCCTCTTAGTGTGGTTGCCGCAAAAAGAAGTCCTGATCCAGATCGCCGTTGTCTACGAGGCATTTCCGGCTATCTCGACAATGCGGGGCAGCCGCCTGAGGGATCCACTGGATTACGTCAATACCCTGAAGATTGCCAGAGGACTCAATCCCGAATACCTAGTGACAATCCATGGCCCCAATCCCGTCACCAGCGGAAAAGAAAACGTCAGCCAATACCTCACCAACTTCAGCGATGCAATCCAGTTCGTGAATGACCAAACACTCTACTACATGAACAAAGGCTATACGGCGGGGGAGATGATGGACCTGATCGTGTTGCCGCCTCATCTTGCCTCCAGTCTCTATTTGCAGGAGACTTATGGATCGAAAGAATGGAACATCGTCCACATCTTCCGCTATTACCGCGGTTACTACACCGGCGAAGTAAGGGATCTGTTTCCACAGACTACCCGGAGTGAGGCAGAGATGTCGGCCTTCCTAGCTGAAGGCGATGGTGATCTGGCAAGTAAAGCCCAGGCGGCTCTGGATATCAACCTGGAATGGGCATTGAGACTTGCCGACGATGCGCTCTTGCTGGACCCGGATAACCCAGTGGCATTCGAGACCAAAAAGGCGGCCATGCTGGCCCTGGCAGAAAACACGATGAATTCGCAGGCGCGCAACATGCTTCTGTCCGACTACTTGTTGATGACTAACCAGACCCGTAGGGTCTACGCATTCGCTGATCCAAAGCTTGTTTTTTCGAGGATCGATGATAAATTTGTTGAGTTGATGCCCATGACCACCCTGCATCGCATCCTGGCCGTCAGTCTCAATGCATCGAAATCGATGGAGAAGGACATCGTAGTTAACGTTCAGTTGACTGACATCGAGACGAATGACCCCAAGGTGTCAGATCACTACACGTTGAACGTTCGTAAGGGTATCCTCGAGGTGGATCCCCCATTCGTGAGCAAGGGCCAGTGCGATATGGTGACCGACTCGCTGACCTGGAAGCAACTGGTTCTGGCGAAGCTCGATCCTGAAGACGCCGTCGCAAATGGAAAGGTGGTTATTTCCGGAGGAACTCCAGAAAGCTTCTATTCTTTCATGGAGCTTTTTAATTAAAGAAAGACACGGAAGTGGCTCAGTTACCAATTCTAATATTGAAGAAGAAGGAAAAGACAAAGCTAATATTTAGACGTTATTGTACTTTTGTAATACATCGGAAAAATCGGACCGTTTGCCGATTTATCAGAAGCTGAAATGATTGAAAAATGATTTGATTTTGATAACGACAATAAAATCAATATAAACGATGATGTTATTTATTTAAAGTCAATGTAAAAAAGTTGACAAAAATCGCATAAAATCGGCGTTAAGAGCCGATTTTTTAACTTGACCCGGTCGGCTCTTCGCCGATGGGTCTTTTTTGCAGACCGGTACTTCGGATAATTACGAGTGTTCTTACAGAATTTGAGAAGTTCGGAGCTTCTCAAATTCTAAATGCTCAAAAATTAACAGCTCTTAGGGATTGGGAGTAGCCTAATGCTACTCCTTTTCTCGTTTATATCAATGCCTTCGGCTGTGGTAGTGGCAATGTTGGGTGTCTCGATTGAACCGACACAATTGTAATGTATATTTATCTTTAACTTTCATACTACCGGGAATATTTATAATATCAAAAACCACGCCAATTTTATTTATAATTAATAAGTATATGCTCTAAAATAAAAAACATTTTCTTAGGAATGAAAGTTTTGCAATGACTAAAAGAGGAATTGCAGCATAAGAATGATGAATAAGAAAAAAGAAGATTACCGGTCAGTATGTATCATTAAGATAACATAAAAGAACTGTTCTACATATATATTTCTAACATGGTAAAAATCTATAATAGCTCCGACCTCCATAGAAAAAATCTATTTCACTTATCCCAAAGATATCTTTATATTAAATAGCAGAAAATCCCTTTACCAAATAGAGAAGTAAAATTATAAAATAAGATAGGAGGATGGCAGTTAAAAGATGAAAAATGTGTTTGCAACTAAATGGGGCATTATTATAGTGGGCAGCATTATCGGTATATTAGCCTCTTTGCTGCAGTTTTGGGGTAATCCCGTTAATATGGGTATCTGCGTTGCTTGTTTTGTACGGGATATTACCGGTGCACTGGGGTTGCACAGGGCAGCAGTAGTGCAATATATACGCCCGGAAATAATTGGATTTGTTTTAGGATCCTTTGTGGCGGCACATGCCTTTCGTGAGTTCAGGCCCCGTTTAGGGTCTGCGCCTATTGTACGTTTTATCTTGGGTGTTTTTGCTATGATTGGTGCACTTGTATTTTTAGGTTGTCCCTGGCGGGCACTGCTGCGCTTGGCCGGGGGAGATTGGAATGCTGTTGCCGGATTGCTGGGACTCACTGCCGGTATCTGGGTAGGAACCGAGTTTCTAAAAAAAGGATACAGTCTTGGAGCTGCTCATAATACCTATAAGGCAGCAGGTTGGGTTTTTCCCATTATAATGGCAGGAATATTCTTGTTAATGCTCTTTAATCCGATGATTGCGGGTGAGGCACAAAGTGGCGTTCTATTCTATAGCACCGCCGGTCCCGGGTCTATGCATGCACCTCTTTTTGTTTCCCTTATTGTAGGTCTCTCGATTGGTTTTCTGGCACAGAAAAGCCGTTTTTGCACAATGGGCGCCATACGTGATTGGATTTTGTTTAAACAAAATCATCTCCTGAATGGGATTGTCAGCATGGCCATCACCGCATTTGTTGTTAATTTGCTTTTAGGTCAATTTCATCCCGGGTTTTCAGGACAGCCCGTAGCCCACACCGTACATTTTTGGAATTTCGGTGGTATGGTCTTAGCCGGCCTTGCTTTTACATTAGCCGGCGGTTGTCCCGGCCGTCAGCTCTTTTTATCGGGAGAAGGTGATGGTGATGCAGCCATATTTGTGATTGGTATGGTTGTGGGCGCAGCCTTTGCTCACAATTTTGGTTTAGCCAGCTCTGCTAAAGGAGTGACTGCAGCCGGTATAACTGCTACTGTGATTGGGCTCATAACTTGCCTCTTAATTGGATTTACCATGAGAGAACAAATATAAGGAGATATTGAAAAATGAATAATACTATAAATACGGTGGATGCCAGAGGTCTTTCCTGTCCTCAGCCGGTTATTATGACTATTAGAGAGATAAAAAAAGTTAAAAAAGGAGATATTGCTATTTTAGTAGATACTGAAACTGCCCAGGAGAATGTGGTGCGCGCCGCAAAACTCCAGGGATGGAATGTTGTTGAGGTGGTATCGACAGATGGTAATTATAAAATAGTTATCAGAAGGGAAGAGTAGATTAAAGGTGCTGAACATCTTTAAAAAAAAGGAGACAAAAACAGAGTCACCCCGACAGGAAAAGGGTATTTTAGTCTTTGATAATACTACAAAAGTTATCAGAGCAGAGAGCCTGCTAAAAGCAGGAGGATGGCAGATTGAGGTGAAGGGTCCTCCCCCGGATATTCGCAGTGGCTGTGACCTGGTAATCGAGTTTCCGCTTTTAGAGGAATTACCCATCATTAGAAAGCTCTCGGAGGCAAATATCAAACCGGTTCAGGTTGTTCCGGTTAGCAGTGCCCTATTGGAGCCGGTCGATCTTCTACAGGAAAAAGAATATGGAAATTATCTTATGGTGAGAGCTGCCAATATGAAAATTACAGTGGATAGGAATACCCATTTAATAGTCAATGTTTCCGGAGGCGGCTGTCCTGATGTTCCTTATCTGGCAGAACAGATGGTAAATAAATCCTTAGGTGCTGCTCCTCAGCCTCGCGATATCGGCTATACGCTATGTGCTTATGCACTGCAGATTGCCTATGAAAGGATTATCAAACTATGTTCGGTATAGTCGGAACCATTCCAGAGATAGATTTTCCCCTAACTTACGGCAAAGTGGCGGTTGAGGGAAATCAAATTAACATAGGCGACGAAAAAGTTAATATTAATCGGGGGACACCGGCTATGATTGCCGCAGCGGTAAAAACCTTACAGTATATGGATAAGCCTAACCCTTTTTGTTATCTGGTAGGAGATATCGGTAATGGGGATGGGTGCAAACGTCTTTATGAACATTTAATTGAACACATCACAGATAATCCTTTTAGAACACTGGCGCTGCATTATTTTCAACCGAATGTAGGTTTGTTTAAACGATTATTGGCTAAGATACAGAGTATGTCTACCAAGCCAACGCTAATTGGGGATGCCGGCTTTATGTATGTGGCTAAGATGGGAGGAGATGCTTCATCCTTTGACCTGTTTACTCCTGATGCCGGTGAGCTTGCCTATCTGGCAGACGAGAAAGCCCCGCATCCTTTTTATACTCGCGGGTTTATTCTGCATGAAGATAATCTGATACCGGATTTGATTCAAAGAGCGTATAAACACAATAATGCCTCAAGCTATCTGCTGGTAAAAGGTGCGACAGATTATATTGTCCATAAAGGCAGCATTATTGCCAAAGTGGATAGCCCCAATGTAGAGGTTCTGGAGGCAATAGGGGGAACAGGTGATACCCTGACCGGTATTGTTTCTGCTTTGATTGCCTATGGACATGATATCGAAAATGCCACAGTTACCGCAGCTAAGGTGAACCGCCAAGCAGGTTTAATTGCCCAACCGACTCCGGCTACACAGATTTACGATATAATAAAAGAGATTCCTGTCGCCCTGGAGGAGATACTTCGTATTTAAAAATCTAAGGAGAATTACGGAGGGCTATCGATCTGTTAGTTTTCCTCAGCGATTTTAAAGAAATAGATACAATGGTCTAAAAATGCTTGGCTCAGTGGAGATAGGACAGAATTGGAGCGGTAAATGAGATAGAGGTATCGTTCCAATTGTAGGTCCGGCAGCAAATAACCCTTCATTAAACCGAGAGATAATTCCGTCTCTACTGCCCGGTGCGAAATTACTGTTAATCCCAATCCGGCTTTTACCGCCTCTTTGATAGTTTCTTGATTTTCCAGATAGGCCACTACATTTAGTTTCATATCCGTTTTACCATAAAACTTTTTTAAAGCGTTTTCAAAAATCATTCGGGTAGCTGAACCCGTCTCTCTCATAACAAAAGGTTCTTTTAAGAACATCTCCTGAACCGGATATGCCTTTAAATCAATTTCCAAAAGGGGTGAAGATAAATCTATTATCTTATTCTCAGTCCGCTTTTCGCCCGGTAGACTTACATTGGCAGCCGCAACCAGTATCAAATTATCTTTTAAGAGCTGAATTTGATTCAATTCGTTGGAACGGACCGGCTCTCCGGCAAAACCGAGTTCGTAATTGAAATTTAAGATGTTTTCAAAAACTTGTTCCGTGTCCCAATGTTTTGCCGAAAAAGTAACCAGAGGATATTTTTTTAAAAAATCCTTCATCAGCCCGGGCAGAATATAAGAGCTGGGAACACTGCTTGCCACAATCTCTAAATTACCCTTAATGATATGGTATTCCTGTTGAATGGCGAAAACAGCCTTTCTTTCTAAATTTAACAACTGCTGGGCATATTGAAAGAGTACTTTTCCGGCATCGGTCAATTGTAATTCCCGCTGACCACGGACCAAAAGGGGTATTCCAATCTCTTTTTCTAATGATTTAATATGAGCGCTTACGGTGGGTTGGGTCAGGAATATTTTTTCAGCTGCCCGGGAAAAGCTTTTCTGACGGGCAACTTCAACAAAGACTCTTAGCTGGTGAAAATCCATTAAATTTATTCCTTTTGAAATAGATAAAATAGGTGCTGAGCACTATTCTTTTTAGATTATTCCATATTCGATTAATAATTATATAGTTGTTTGTAACTACAGCAATTCAATGAGTTACGACTATTAAGAACATCTCGATCAATATTTTAAGTGAAGAAACAAGTATGCTCTTAATAAAGTATATCATGGTGATCTATGATATACAATTAGACAATTTACCATCTGTATAATCATCAAATAGGAAAGACAATCACTGCTATAATTTTAAATTGATAATTTTAAATAATTATTGCTATTCCGCTTATATTTCGTTTTGTATAAAATACCAATCTGAATACCGAGTTGTTAATATTGAGTTTAAAAAGTGTAATTATCCATAAAAAATAGAACAGTTATGGATAGAGACAAAGTTTAGAAGGAGGGATATTCAATGTGATTCCTGATTTCCGCGAACCCAATATTGTCTGTTTAGCACCGGCTGCTTTATATGTCTCTTTTAACGAAGTACATAAAGTAGCGGATATTATTAAGAAAATCCTTATCGATAAAAAAATATGAACAATATAGCGAGTTGTTAACACACATCCTTAAGGAAGAATACTCTTAAAAAGGAGTAATAAGGCTAAAACTTTTAGAATACTATCCGGATTGGTAATTCTTAGAAATAGGCATAGACTTTAACTATATACTCGTATATAGCCATTCCTAAGTATACTCTTGAGTATAAAGCAGAAGAGACTATAATGTTCTAAAGAGAGTCTATCGGTGTGATAGAGGTATCCGGGCTTAAGGGTTACTCTGTCTTAACAGCCTGCCTCAATGATAAAATTATCGAGGCCCACATTATGATACAAGAAGAAGATACAGGAAAGACAGAGCCTGAATTTCAAGAGTACCATGCCCGTAATGGTGTGAGGTGTCTAATAGATAATATGAGTAACTAAAATTAAAAATAAAAGGAGTTTGAAATGAGAGCAAATCAATTAAAGGATAAAAATAAATAAAGAATCATATACTTTAGGTACTCGTGTTTGCTAGGTGTATGGCTAGGTTTATTTGAAATAATCGGTCATATTGGGCTATTTGACTATGTCGAGAATATCTTGGAGAGTATTTTCCATGGGATTTGAGAGATTTAGAGAATTTTACCCGTGTAACTGAGCTTTTCGAAATGTCTTCCATGATTAAAATAGATCAAAATTGCCGAGTATTTATTGCCCGATGATTTCTGGGCTCAGGGATTCAAAACGTACTTTTTGCAGATATTAGAAATGCTGAGGAAGTTCAAGAGTATGTTAAAATGGTAAAGGTTGATACTCTCTAATATTGGGTGGGCTTAATGGCGCTTCCAACCGCAGAAATATTGGATATTACGTGGAAGCAGGCTCTACTTTTTATATAGATAGTTTAATAGGGAACGGTAATTGCGATTATGATTGAAAAAAAGATGCTTTGGATAATTTAGAGGAAATCCTAAGTGTAAAAGAAGTTGATATGATTCAATTTGGTCCAGGTGATTATTCGCTAAGTATCGGATATCCAGGGCAGCGTAGCAATGCAGAAGTAAGAGAAGCAGAAATAAAAATTATAAAGCAGCATTGGCTAAAGGAATAAGGCCTAGAGTAGAGCTTGATTCAATCCATTATAAAATAGATGATATAAAAAATATTTAGACTTAGGTGTTAAAGACTTTCATTTACCAAGTGAAGCAAAAATAATTTATGAATGATTGGGGGACAATTTAAAAATCTAATTGAGTAAGTATCATTAGCTCAATATTCCTATTATATGAAAATTACTATTTATTAGATTAGAATAACTTAGAGATTAAATTTGTAGGACATTAGGTTATTGCACTATTATAATATATCTAAACATTTGTTTTAAAAGGAAGTAAATATACGGAATGATTAAATCAAATAAAAAGAAGCTTATTGCTTTGAACAACCCCTATGTTATAAAACATGTTGATGAAGCAATTAAACTTTGTCAGCCGGACAAAGTAACCGTCATAACTGATAAACAAGAAGAGATTAAATATGTTAGAGAACTTGCCTTAAAAAATAAAGAAGAGAATAAATTAAATTTACTCGGTCATGCTATACATTTTGATGGCTATTATGACCAAGGTAGAGACAAAGATAATACCCGATACCTATTATCTAACAAAGTAGATTGGGGTATAGATGTTAATTCTATAGATAGAGAAGAAGGATTGAGAGAGATTAAATCATACTTTAAGGGAAGCATGAAGGGGAAAGAAATGCTGGTATGCTTCTTCTCGTTAGGCCCAATTAACTCAGTCTTTTCCATTCCTGCCTTACAAATTACTGATTCAGCCTATGTTGCCCATAGCGAAGATTTGCTCTATAGAAGCAACTATGAAGGATTTAAAGCCTTAAATGGTTCAAATCAATTCTTTTATTTTCTTCATTCTGCAGGAAGACTGGAAAGAAATATTAGTGTAGATATCGACAAAAGAAGGGTATATATTGATCTAGAAGAAAACAGTGTCTACACGGTAAATTACCAATATGCCGGAAATTCCGTAGGTTTAAAAAAGCTAGCTTTCCGCCTGGCTATTCGCAAGGCACATCAAGAAGGATGGCTGGCAGAGCATATGTTTATCATGGGTGTTCACGGTCAAAAAAATAAGACCACTTATTTTACCGGCGCTTTCCCCAGTGCCTGTGGGAAGACCAGTACTGCAATGTTGCCAGGGCAGACTATTATTGGTGATGATATAGCCTTTCTTAGAAAAATAAATGGTGAAGTGAAAGCAGTCAATATGGAAAGAGGTATTTTCGGCATTATTGCAGATGTCAATGAAAAAGAAGATCCTCTAATTTTTAAGGCTTTAACTACACCTCGGGAAATCATTTTTTCTAATGTACTGATAAAAAAAGGAATTCCTTATTGGATGGGAATGGGGAAGGAACTTCCCAAAGATGGTATTAATTATAGTGGAGAATGGTATGAAGGGAAAAAAGATAAAGATGGGAATCCCATCAATCCCTCTCATAAAAATGCCCGATATACTATAAGATTGTCGGAAATGGATAATATCGATCCAGAAGCGGAAAATCCAGAAGGTGTGGTTATTGATGGCTTCTTTTATGGAGGAAGAGATTCGGATACCAGTGTTCCAATTGTAGAATCACTTTCTTGGGAGCATGGAGTATTTTTAGGAGCCATACTGGAATCAGAAACAACTGCTGCCACACTTGGTAAACAGGGAGTAAGAAGGCATGACCCTATGGCTAACCTCGATTTTATTTCAATCCCTTTTTTAGATTATGTAAATAACCATCTCGCTTTTAAAGAAGGATTAAAAAGAATTCCTAAAATATTTGCTACTAACTATTTTTTAAAGGATGAACAGGGTAACTTTATGACACCTAAAGCATATAATCTTTTATGGGTTTTGTGGGCAAATGGAAGAGTAAATAAGGAGTACGCAGCGATTGAAATACCAATTGGTTTAATCCCCCGATACGATGATTTAAAAAAAATTGCTAAAGATTGTTTGAAAAGGGATTATGCTAAAGAAGAATATGTTGCTCAGTTTTCTTTAAGAATTGATAAATATCTGGAAAAGACAAAAAGAATGAAAGCAATTTTTACTAAAACCAATGCCCCAATCCCCTTACTAAAAGAACTGGAAAAGCAAGAAGAGAGATTAAATAATGTTAGGGAAAAATACAAACAGTCAATCGTTTTACCATTCATCTTCTATTAAATAGCATTTTAATATGCGGTTGACATTGGGGGAAAGGGAATATATAATCCATAGTAGAATAAAGATGAAAAATGGAAAAGCAGCAGATTGGAAAACAGGGAGAAGAGTAGATCAAGGTTTGGCATACAGAGAGCCGCAGCTGGTGAAATGCGGCTGCAAGCTTGATCGAATTCCACCTTCCTGAAGGTTTTGCATCGTTGCAATATTAGTTGAAATATACAAATTCTATATAACTTTTATTGTACCCGGAGAATAGATTTATCTATTGAATTAGGGTGGCACCACGTGAGCAAACTCTCGTCCCTATTGTATATCATTGTACAAGGGATGGGAGTTTTTTATTTTAGGGGGATTTGGCAATGAACGAAAACACGAAAGTGAAAGACTTTAAAGTTATAGAGCACACAGCCGATGTCGGTTTAAACGTGTATGGCAAAGATAAAGAAGAATTATTTATAAACGCCGCTCGCGGAATGTTCTATCTTACTATCGGCTCTGTCATTGCAATTGCTCCTAACAAATATAAAAAATACTATAACATTGAAAGCACAGGTACCGATGTAGAGGATTTATTGGTGAATTGGTTGGAGGATTTACTTTTTGTCCATAATACCGAGTTCATAATCTTTACCGATTTTCTAATATCCGCTATGACTGAAGAAATGATTAAAGCAAAGGCAGGAGCAATCAAGCTTAAAGGTTCTCCCTATCAAGTAACCACTGAGATTAAAGCCGTTACTTATCATAATTTGCGAGTTTCCCAAGAGCAAAGCGGAAGATGGGAGGGAACTGTGGTATTTGATATTTAGTCTCTGATACCTTAGAATTTGATTAGAGGATAATAAAAAATTCAATCTTCTCATCCTACTTTTTAAAAAGGGGTTGATTTTATGAAAGATAAATGGGAAGGAATATTAAAACAGCAAGGACCTTATATCTGGGACATACCTAAGGACTATCGCCCGGGAATGCTGGTAGATGGGCGAATTTATGCCTCTCAAAATCTTTTAGCAGATATTATAAGAGACCAGGCTATGGACCAGGTAGCTAATGTTGCTTTTTTACCGGGGATTGTCGGTTACTCTTTAGCTATGCCTGATATTCATTGGGGATATGGTTTTCCGATAGGTGGAGTGGCGGCTACTCGTATAGAAGATGGGGTAATTTCACCCGGGGGAGTGGGCTTTGATATCAATTGCGGGGTAAGACTGCTTCGCTCCAATCTCAAACTAGAAGATATAAAAGAGAAGTTGAACCACTTAGTGGAAGCTCTCTATCGTAAGATTCCCTCCGGGGTCGGTTCAGAGGGAATTATTAAATTAGACATAGCGGAAACAAAAAGAGTTTTAGCGGATGGTGCGCAATGGGCTGTGGGGCAGGGATATGGGGAACAAGAAGACATTACTTTTACCGAAGAGAAGGGTAGAATGCCGCAAGCCAACCCGGAAATTATCAGTAACAGAGCAATTCAACGCGGACGGTCTCAATTGGGCACCTTAGGCTCGGGAAATCATTTTTTAGAGATTCAGGTAGTTGATAAAATATACCTTCCGGAAGAAGCAAAAGTAATGGGGCTGAAGGAGGGCAATGTCACTATCTTGATTCATACCGGTTCACGTGGTTTTGGACATCAGGTCTGTACTGACCACCTGGCGATAATGCAGAAAGCGGTTCAAAAGTATCGCATTAATCTGCCAGATAGGCAGCTTGCCTGTGCGCCTGTCAATTCTCCGGAAGGAAGAGATTATTATGAGGCTATGTCCTGTGCTGCAAATTTTGCCTGGGCTAACCGGCAGTGCATAACGCATTGGACCAGAGAGGTATTTAGGCAAGTATTTCGCATGTCTCGGGAAGAATTGGGATTGGGGCTGGTTTATGATGTGGCACACAATATTGCCAAAATGGAGCTCCATCAATTTGAGGGGAAAAAAGTGAAGCTATGTGTCCATCGTAAGGGAGCTACCAGGGCATTTCCCGCTCAGCATCCCGATTTACCCTTAAAATATAAAGAGATCGGACAGCCGGTCTTAATTCCCGGCGATATGGGTAGCCGTTCCTTTGTTTCGGTCGGCCAGAAAAAGGCCATGCAGGAGACCTTTGGCTCTACCTGTCATGGTGCAGGGCGTGTACTCAGCCGGGGTGCGGCTATCAGAGAAGCTAAGAATAGAAACATTGAAGAGGAGCTTAGAGTACGCGGAATTATCGTTAAAGCCAGAAGCAGAAAGACGCTGGCGGAAGAGTTATCTGAGGCGTACAAAGATGTGTCGGAAGTGGTTAATGTAATGGACCAGAGTGGAATTTCTGCCAAAGTAGCCCGATTGCGCCCAATAGGGGTAATAAAGGGGTAGCACACAACTGTCTTTCCTTTAGAGAATAAAAATTGTCTATTAATTACTCGGAATATATTAATCAATTTAATTGAGATTGAATTAAAAAAATAAATTATGCGTGGAATAGACCAGGAGGATAGGTAAGAAGATGTTGGATTTAAAATTAATTCGTGCCGTACCGGAAAAGGTAAAAGAAGCTCTGCTAAAAAGAGGTCAGGAGGCTGGCGATATTGATTACATTCTGGAGCTTGATGAAAAACGCCGGAAGATTGTTTTTAACTCCAGTGCCTTAAAACAAGAGAGAAATCAGGTATCTGAGGAGATTGCCCGTCTGAAAAAAGAAAAAATGGACGCCAGGGAAAAGATTGAAGCTATGCGGGAAGTATCCAATAAGATTAAGGAACTGGACACCGAAGTAAAATCTCTGGAGCAGGAGATGGAAAATATTTTGTTAGAGCTGCCCAATATAGTCGATGAGAGTGTGCCGGTAGGACCGGATGAGGGAAGCAATCAGGAAATAAGCAGATGGGGAAAGCCCAGAGAGTTTGATTTTGAGCCCCAACCACACTGGGATTTAGGTGAGAAATGGGATATTCTCGATTTTGATAGAGGTGCCAAGATATCAGGCGCACGCTTTACAGTTCTAAAAAATGCCGGAGCGAGGCTGGAAAGGGCCTTAATTAACTTTATGCTCGATATCCACACTCAAGAGCACCATTATCAGGAAATAATGCCCCCCTTTTTAGTCAATGCCCATACTATGATGGGGACCGGTCAGCTGCCCAAATTTGAGAATGAATTATTTAAGACCAGTGATGAGCTCTACCTGGTTCCCACTGCCGAGGTTCCCTTAACTAATCTACATCAGGAAGAGATACTATTAGAGTC
>LSQX01276758.1_pt2 | contig 14313 bp, 13 predicted proteins | sample 654561 | NCBI WGS metagenome assembly LSQX01 (sample SAMN04489861, study PRJNA283612) | anaerobic digester metagenome | isolation source: 4 biogas reactors fed with cattle manure at either 37C or 55C with and... | place: Denmark: Kongens Lyngby | collected 2014
AATAACATTCAAAAGGCCGGGTTGTCGGATGTAATTACTGTACTGCAAGGCGATGCGTTAAGCATTTTACCTAACATTGACACAACCTTTGATTTTATTTTTTTGGATGCAGCCAAAGGACAATATCTTGGCTTTTTACCGCATTGTATGCGGTTGCTTAAGGAGGGCGGGATATTATTCAGCGACAATATACTGTATAAAGGTATGGTGGCCACCGATGAGCTTATGGTCCGGCGAAAGGTTACAATTGTGCGAAGGTTACGTGAGTATTTAAAAGTGCTTTGCGAAAGCGAAAGTGTAATTACTTCGATTGTGCCTGTGGGGGACGGTGCCGCACTTAGCTATAAACGGGGGGATATAGAATAAAATTTGCCGTATCCCCAATTATTCTACAAACACAAGACGCCGACTTTAGGAGGAGACAATGAACAAGCCTGAACTGCTTGCACCGGCAGGCAATTTAAATAAGCTAAAAACAGCGATAATATACGGGGCAGATGCCGTGTACTTTGGCGGCGAGCGATTTTCACTGCGCAATGCAAGCGATAATTTTACCCGGGACGATATAAAAAGAGGGGTCGATTTTGTAAAAAACCACGGCAAAAAGATTTATGCCGCAGTCAATGTTATTATGAAGAATGAAGATATTGACGGTGTATACTCCTTTATTCAGGATGTTGCCGATTTAGGTGTCGACGGTGTTATTGTTGCCGATTTAGGGGCTGTTACCATTGCAAAAGAGGTTGCGCCACAGCTAAATGTGCATATAAGCACCCAGGCGAATACCACCAATTACAAAAGCGCGTTAGCGTGGCATAAATTGGGGGCAAAACGTATAGTGCTTGCCCGCGAACTTTCGGAAATCGACATTAAACAGATCCGCAAAAATACTCCCGACAGCTTAGAACTCGAAGCTTTTGTCCACGGTGCAATGTGCATTTCGTACTCCGGCAGATGTCTTTTGAGCAATTACATGGCAGGCAGGGATGCAAATCAAGGAGATTGTGCACACCCTTGCAGATGGAAGTATTCTCTAATGGAAGAACAGCGCCCCGGTCAGTATTTCCCGGTGTATGAAAATGATAGAGGCAGTTTCTTTTTTAATTCCAAAGATTTATGTCTTATTGAGTTTATCCCTCAACTGATAAATGCGGGTATAAACACCTTTAAAATAGAGGGACGTGTTAAGAGCGAATTTTATGTTGCCACCGTGGTTAAGGCATATCGTGAAGAAATTGACAGGTATTGCGAAAATTCCGACACATATCAATTCGACCAAAAGCAACTTGAGGAGCTCTGTAAAGTAAGCCACCGTGAATATACTCACGGTTTTTGGCATGATATGCCGCACAGTGAGGGGCAAGTTTATAAATCAAGCTCGTATGTAAGGGATTACGATATTGTGGGGATAATCATAGATTGTGATGAAAATGGAAATGCGCACATCAGCCAACGCAATAAATTCTCAGTGGGAGACGAAATAGAAATATTACGGCCTAAGGGGGATTTTATTCAAATAAATGTAACACAAATGGCGGACGAAAAGGATGAACAAATACAAACCGCCCCGCATGCGGGAATGGTTGTCAAAATGAACGTCGGGGCTTTTGTTCCACCCTTATCCATGTTAAGAAAAAGAAGGGCAGTGTTAATTGATAATGAGACTTGTGCTTGCGACAAATAACCAGGGCAAAATCAGGGAATTTAAGGCAATGCTTGCCGATTCTCCATGGGAAGTTGTGGGGTTGGGTGAGCTTGGTATACAGCTTGATGTTGAAGAAACTGCCGATACTTTCGAGGGCAATGCAATTATAAAGGCAACGCGGGCAATGCAGCTTAGCGGTGAAGTTGCGGTATCAGACGACAGCGGCATTTGTGTAGAGGCTTTGGACGGTGCCCCCGGAGTATATTCAGCGCGTTATTCGGGTGAGGGTGCAACTGATTACCAAAACAATATAAAGTTGTTAGAGATGATGGCAAACCATGCAAACAGAAAAGCAAAGTTTGTCTGCGCTATTGCAGTTGTATCACCTGATAATGAAATAAAAACAATGCGTGGCGAATTTGAAGGCGAAATTGCATACAGTATGCAAGGCAGCGGAGGCTTTGGTTATGATGTCCTGTTTTATTTGTCTGATTATAAAATGACCAGTGCACAAATACCTGCCGAGTTAAAAAATAAAATCAGCCATCGGGCAAAGGCACTGGAAAAGCTAAGAGATTATTTAGAGGATATTGAATAGTTGGATGATACAAATTTTTTGCAGATGAATTCCCATCCCTCATTATCCAATATCCCCGTTTACAGAAACAGGGTGTGAGTAATGTTTAAAAGCATACAGTGGAAATTAGTATTAATGTTTGTATTGCTGATTATAGCGGTAATGCTTGTTTTTGGCTTGTTTTTCCAAAACAGAATATCCGCGTTTTATCATAACAGTTTTTTACAGGCAATGAGGCATTCGTTTTCGAATGAGCTTACCGGTCAGCTCCAATCGGCGGCGCAAAGCCCGGACAGCTTGGGTGAATTAGATAAAATCCTTGCAATTTATTCCGGGAGAATGGGTATAAGCTCCAACCGAAATTATTATATTTTGGATAAAAAGACGGGCACCGTTTTGGCAGGCTCGGATAATATCAATATGCTTGAGCGGAGCGACAACATTCTTGCCGCAATGGCGGGTAAAACCGGCGATTTTATAGCACAAAGGCTGCCTTATATGGATTATGCCGTCGGCGTAGACGATAGCTATATTGTTTATATTAAAGATAAAAAGGAAGAAATTTTCGAAACAATGCGCACAATATATATAATTGTGGGGCAAGCGCTTTTAATAGGAATTGTTATTTCGATTGTACTTGGCTTTTTTCTTTCGAGAACCATTACTCGGCCAATAAGCAACTTAACAACAAAAGCCGCAAGTATTGCTAATGGGAACTATGATGCAAAGATTGAAATTAAAGGGAATGACGAAATCGGCAAGCTTGCTACTACGTTTGTTTATATGACTTCGATGATTAAAAGTTCGATGGAGGAAATAGCCCAGGAAAAAAACAAGCTTGAAACAATGTTCCGTTATATGACGGATGGCGTTATTGCTTTTGATGTTGAACAAAAAGTTATCCATATTAATCCGGCGGCTAAAGATATGCTTCGCATTAAAAATGAAAAAAAGCTTGTGTTTGACGATTACTTTGCAAAACTCGGTGCGGATATATGCATGGCGCAAATGCTTTATATAGACCAACAGTCAACGCTTGAAAAAGAGCTTGAGACGAATGACCGGCACATAAAAGCATACTTTGCGACATTTAAAACGGACGAAGAAAAGCTTAGCGGTGTCATTGTAGTGCTGCAAGACATTACCGAGGCACAACAGCTTGAAATATCGCGCCGGGAATTCGTCGCAAATGTATCACATGAGCTCCGCACCCCTCTAACCAGCATAAAAACATATTCTGAAACGCTGCAGGCTTTTGCTAGGGGCGAAGATGAAAAGAAGTTTCTGAATGTTATTATTAAAGAGGTTGACAGAATGGCACGGATAATAAGGGATTTGCTTACCCTTAGCAGCCTTGACAACAAAAAATATTCTGCACATTTTGAATTTTTCTCTTTGGACGAATTGCTGCGCGATGTGACGGAAAAAATGTCTATCCAGGCGGAAAAAAATCACCGAGTATTGGAATATTTCCCGTCAACATCCATACCGGACATATATGCCGACCGGGATAAAATCGAGCAGGTTATTACAAATGTAGTTACTAATGCAATCAAATATACGTCTGACGGAGGGAAAATCGAGATATATGCCGGTTATTTATACAATGAGGTATATATTAAAATTAAGGATAACGGTATAGGCATTACCAAAAAGGATTTGCTGCGTATATTTGAACGCTTTTACCGTGTTGACAAAGCCCGTTCAAGGGAGCGGGGCGGCACCGGATTGGGGCTTGCGATTGCTAAAAACTTTATCGAGCTACACGATGGTACAATTAAAATAGACAGTGTGTATGGCAAAGGCACCGAAGTTTTAATTCAACTCCCTATACCAAACAAAGACGAAGGAGAGAACACTCTTTGAGATTTAATGCCGGACAATATGATATAGCGGTAATAGGGGCGGGGCATGCCGGTTGCGAAGCGGCGCTGGCGGGTGCTCGTCTTGGTTTTAAAACAATAGTATTTGCCATTAACCTTGACACAATTGCAAACTTACCGTGCAACCCCAACATAGGCGGCACTGCAAAGGGGCACCTTGTACGTGAGATAGATGCGCTGGGTGGAGAAATCGGCAAGGCGGCGGATGCGACCTTTGTTCAGTCCCGAATGTTAAACAAAGGTAAAGGACCTGCCGTATACTCTCTGCGTGTTCAAACGGACAAGCGACGTTATCAGGAATATATGAAACGTGTGCTAGAGGAACAAAGCAATCTTGATATAAAACAGGCAGAAGTTGTAGAGATTTTAACGGACAATGGCAAAGTAACCGGTGTTGTTACGCATACCGGTGCGGTTTATAATGCCAATGCGGTGATAATTGCAACAGGTACTTTTTTACGCGGTAAAATAATTGTAGGGGATGTTTCATACGAAGGCGGTCCTGATGGGCTATTCGCCGCGACAAAGCTTTCCGGCTCCTTATCAAAAATTGGTGTTTCGCTTAGGCGTTTTAAAACGGGAACACCCCCGCGAGTAAACGCCAACTCCATTGACCATTCAAAGCTTGAACTGCAAAAGGGTGACGACGAAATTATTCCGTTCAGTTTTGAAACGACACAGTTGGGCGAAAACAAAGAAGTATGTTATATAACTTACACCAACGAAAACACCCATCGCGTAATTAGGGAAAACTTGCATCGCTCACCGTTGTTCGGCGGTCAAATAAAGGGCATAGGACCGCGATATTGTCCGTCAATAGAGGACAAGGTGGTTAGGTTTGCCGATAAAGACAGGCATCAGGTTTTTGTCGAGCCGATGGGTGAGGGGACAAACGAAAGGTATATACAGGGGATGTCTTCCTCTTTGCCGGAGGACGTACAAATTCAAATGATTAGAACTATGGCCGGTTTTGAAAACGCACATATCATGAGAACCGCGTATGCAATAGAATATGATTGTATCCCTACAAGCCAGCTTAAATATTCACTTGAGTTTAAAAATATATCCGGGCTTTATGGCGCCGGTCAGTTCAACGGCACGTCGGGATATGAAGAGGCTGCGGCACAGGGCTTAATTGCGGGTATAAATGCCGCACGTGCGCTTTGTGGTAAGCCGCCTGTTGTGTTGTCCAGAAGTGAGGCGTACATAGGGGTGTTGATTGACGATATAATTACAAAAGATATAACCGAGCCATACCGTATGCTGACCTCACGTGCAGAACACCGGTTGTTGCTCAGACAGGATAATGCCGATATCAGATTAACTCCCTTGGGCTATGAAATAGGTCTCATTTCAGAGCAGAGATATCAAAGGTTTTGCGAAATGAAACAAACCATTGAAAAAGAAATAGCACGGCTGAACGCAAAAACTGTACCGCCCACACCTTTAGTCAATAACTTTTTACAAAAACACAGCAGCACTTGTATTAATACGGGCATTAAACTATCGGAACTGTTGCGCAGACCGGAGATAACATATATTTCTTTGGCGGAAATAGACGACGAATTTCCCAACATCGAAAAAAGTATTGCCTATCAAGTTGAAATAACAGTCAAATATGAAGGATATATAAAACGACAGCAGAGAAGGGCACAATCCGAACAAAGACTCGATTCGATGAGAATACCAAGCGGTATCGATTATTTGTCTATTAACGGCATCAGAACGGAAGCCCGTCAAAAGCTCGACAAGGCAAAGCCGGATACTATCGGACAAGCATCAAGGATTGCGGGCGTTTCACCCGCGGATATTTCGGTGCTGCTAGTGTATCTAAAACGGAATAAAACTGCCTCTGATTGAAAATAATAAGTGTATTCGTTTGAATTCGGAGGGGTTTAAAATATGGTAGTGGCAGTTACCTCGGTGCTTGGCGCTGTTGCTCAACAGCTTCGCGCATTAGGCTATAATGTAGTGGAATACGGCAAATACAATTATCCCATCGATGCATTGGTTTATTTGGGCGAGGGTCTTTTGTCGTCACGCATGCTCGGTTGTGCTGACTCGAGCGGGCAAGGAGTTTTAATGGTTAATGCACAAAACAAAACAATTGCCCAGATTGATTATGCGTTAAAAAACCGTGTATACACCCCGCTTTTTTGATTGACTTATCTGCTGCGTTGGTGTATTATATTGGGGTATGAGGAATAGTATGAGTTTTATTATTCAAATTTTACACCTATCAACAGAAAGGCAGTTTGGTAATTATGATATATGTGGATAACGCAGCTACAACGGCGCTGAAACCGGAGGTTCTGGATAAGATGATGCCGTATTTAACAAGCAAATACGGTAATCCATCGTCGATATATACATTAGGTCGAGAGGCAAAAGAGGCGATTGAAAATGCACGCCAACAGATCGCCGATTCTATTGGTGCAAAAAAGGACGAAATATTTTTTACCGGCAGCGGCAGTGAGGCGGATAACTGGGCAATTAAAGGCGTTGCACAATCCGGCAAAGGCAGACATATAATAACATCTGCCATTGAACACCATGCGGTACTCCATTGCTTTGAATACCTAAAACGCAACGGTTTTGAAGTAACATATTTGGGCGTTGACAGTTACGGGTTAGTAAACCCCGACGATTTAAAAGCCGCCATTACAGACGATACAAGCTTAATATCCATTATGACAGCAAACAATGAAATCGGCACAATTCAGCCTGTTTCACAGCTTGGAGCTATTGCTAAAGAACACAAAATACCTTTCCACACCGATGCCGTTCAGGCGTTCGGACACATGCCGCTTGATGTGGATGATATAAATGCGGATTTACTTTCGATTTCTGCTCATAAATTGGGTGGCCCCAAAGGTGTAGGTGCACTTTATATTCGCAAAGGCACTCGAATATCACAGTATATGCATGGCGGTGCCCAAGAAAATAATAAAAGGGCATCGACGGAGAATGTGGCGGGAATAGTGGGTTTTGGTTATGCGGCAGTCCTCGCACAAAAAAAGATGGCTGAAAACATTGAAAAAATGCAGTCCCTAAGGGATGATTTTATCAAGCAAGTATACAATTCAATACCAAATTGCAGATTAAACGGGCATCCCACCAAGAGATTACCGGGAAATGTAAACTTTTCTTTCGATTTCATTGAGGGCGAATCACTGCTTTTAATGCTTGATTTAAAAGGCATAGCAGCATCCAGCGGCTCGGCATGCACCAGCGGATCGTTAGACCCATCGCACGTTTTGTTAGCAATCGGCTTGCCCCATGAAACGGCGCATGGTTCATTGCGTGTAAGCTTTTCCGAAGACAATACGGCCGAGCAGGCGGATACAATCATAAAAGAGCTTATACCGATAGTGCAAAGACTTAGGGAGATGTCCCCATTAACATAAAGGGTAAATATTATGAAACGGAGTGAAAATAATGCTATATTCGGATAAAGTAATGAGCCATTTTACAGACCCGCATAATGTGGGTGAAATTGAAGATGCAAATGCTATAGGTGAGGTTGGCAATAAAAAATGCGGCGACATTATGAAAATATATATGAAAATTGAAGACGATATTATAAAAGACGTTAAATTTAAGACGTTTGGTTGCGGTGCAGCTATTGCCACAAGCAGCATGGCTACTGACTTGGTTAAGGGCAAAACGATACAAGAGGCCCTTAGTCTTACAAACAAGGCAGTTGTAGAGGCGCTTGAAGGTCTGCCCCCCGTAAAAATGCATTGCAGCGTACTTGCCGAAGAAGCCATAAAAAGCACTATTGCGGATTACTATAAAAGGCAGGGCATAGACCCAACCCCTATTGTCGGTTCATCGGAAAGTTGCCATCAGAACTGTCCCTGTGATAAATAGTGTAGCGGTCGGTATGAGCGGCGGTGTTGACAGCAGTGTTACTGCGGCGTTGTTAAAAGAACAAGGCTATAATGTAATAGGTATAACAATGCAGTTACATAATGTTCAGCAATCGGATACAGGGTATTGTACCGGAGTTGATATCCGGGATGCCTCTCTTGCCGCCGAAAGGATTGGGATTCCCCATTATGTTGTGGATTTTACGTGTGAATTCGAAAGATTTGTAATTGATTACTTTGTAAATGAATATAAAAATGGCAGAACCCCTAATCCATGCATAGCGTGTAATAAGCATATAAAATTTGGTTCGCTTTTGAATAGGGCGAAGGCATTGGGGGCAGATTTTGTAGCAACAGGGCATTATGCGCGGGTTACACAAAAGGACGGACGTTTCTTGCTACAGCGTGGTGTTGATAAAAACAAAGACCAAACATATTTTTTGTATACTCTTTCCCAGCAGCAGCTCTCCCGTATACTTATGCCGCTTGGCGATAAAACCAAAGCGCAAACAAGGGAAATTGCCCGACGGTTTGGGCTTGTAACAGCCGAAAAAAAGGAAAGCCAGGAAATATGCTTTGTATTGGATAACGATTATGCTGCTTTTATTGAAAAGAGAGCAGGTATTTCCCCTTTTGGGGATTTTATTTATAATGGGCAAACCGTGGGTACCCATAAAGGTATAATTCATTATACGGTGGGGCAACGAAAGGGACTTGGCTTAGCGCTGGGAAAGCCCATATATATAACAAAGATTGACGCTGTTACAAACAAAATTCACCTCGGGGATGACGATCAAAGGCGCAGCACGATGCTTACAGCCGGTGAATTGAACTTTATACCGTTTGATACAATTCCCAAAGAATTTGCTTGTACCGCAAAAATACGGTATAATGCAAAGGATTCTCCATGTGTCGTCTATTCTGCTCAGGCGGGTGTGCGTGTAGTGTTTGAAAACGGGCAGAATGCCGTAACACCCGGTCAGAGCATTGTTTTTTACGACGGGGAAACGGTGTTGGGAGGGGGCATAATAGATGCTTGATTTAACTTTTCCGCATCTTAACGACAAACAGCGGGAGGCTGTTTTCGCGACAGACGGGCCTTTACTTATACTTGCCGGTGCAGGCAGCGGTAAAACCACCGTGCTTATAAATAAAGTAGCGTATTTGTTAAAATCTAAAAATGTACAACCTTATAATATCCTTGCGATAACCTTTACAAACAAGGCGGCGGCGGAATTGAAGATGCGCCTTGAAAATATGCTTGGCGTGTATGCGCAGGATATTTGGGCAAGCACCTTTCATTCTGCATGTGTCAAAATTTTGCGCGGTAACATAAAAAACCTTGATTATCCGTCACAGTTTAATATATACGACACGGCAGACCAATTGACTGTCATAAAAGAGTGTCTAAGGGAGCTAAACCTATCCGATAAAAACTTTCCGCCCAAACAGGTGCTGTCGGCAATATCACGGGCAAAAGATGAGCTTTTGACACCGGATTTATTCGAACAAACCCTTGGCGGTGATTATAGGTTTGGGCAGATTAGCAAGATATATCACCTTTATAACCGCAAACTAAAAAGATATGGGGCGGTTGATTTTGATGATATTATTATGTTGACCGTCCAACTATTTGAGCAGTATCCGGATGTTTTATCGCTTTATCAGACAAAGTTTAAATATGTTTTAGTTGACGAATATCAAGATACCAACCACGCCCAGTACAGGCTTGTAAGCTTGTTGGCGGGCAAACATCGCAATTTGTGTGTTGTCGGTGATGATGACCAAAGCATATACAAGTTTCGGGGTGCGGATATCGAAAACATATTAGGCTTTGAAAAACAATTCCCCGAAGCCAAGGTTATTAAACTTGAAGAAAACTATCGTTCCACCCAAACGATACTTGATGCGGCAAATAACATTATCAAGAATAATATCGGAAGAAAAGGCAAGCAACTATGGACAAGCAAGGGTGCAGGAGATAAGATTATTCTGTATAAAGGTCAAACAGAATACGATGAAGCACGATATATTGTGCAACAAATTGAGCAAACAGCCACCAGTTATAATGATTTTGCAGTGCTATACCGTATGAACTCGCAATCACGTGTTATTGAGGATGCACTTACACGTGCGGCTATACCATACCGTGTTCTGGGCGGGCTTAGGTTCTACGACAGAAAAGAGATTAAAGATGCAATAGCATATTTGCGTGTTGTTTTTAATAAGGGGGATAACGTCAGTTTAAAACGGATAATAAACGAACCTAAGCGAGGGATAGGCGCAACCACGGTGGAAAAGGTTGAACAAATTGCCGCACGTGAAGAAATAGACATGTTCGAGGTGTGCAAAAACGCTAATCGTTATCCACAACTTGAGCGTGCTGTTGTAAGGGTTAGACAGTTTACCGATGTTATTGAAAGGTTGAACATTATACAACAGCAACCACTTGATGCCTTTGTTCAAGAGGTACTTATCCAAACCGGGTACATTCCTGCATTGGAACAGGAAAACAGTGTTGAAAGTGTTACAAGGTTAGAAAACATATATGAATTTATATCATCTGCAAAAGAATATATACATACAACGGACACGCCAACCCTTGGCGAGTTTTTAGAGAATATTTCTTTGGTGGCAGATATCGATAATTATGATGAAACGCAAAACGCCGTTGTGCTTATGACTTTACACAGCGCCAAAGGGCTTGAGTTTCCGTTCGTATTTATAGCCGGAGCAGAAGAGGGTGTTTTTCCAAGCTATCTTTCGTTTTCGAGCAATGACGAATTGGAGGAAGAACGACGATTATGCTATGTAGGTGTTACGCGTGCAAAAGAACAGCTATACATAACACATGCCGCGACAAGAACTTTATTTGGCGCAACAAAACACAACCTGCTATCCCGCTTTGTTGAAGAAATTCCAACAGAGCTCATTGATAGACCGGCCTCGCACATGACCGCACAACCTAAGGACATATCAAGTATTTACATACCGGTATACAATCAATCTAAAACTGCAAAACCAAGTAAGCAGATGATGTCATTCTCCACAGGCGAAACGGTGCTGCATAAAAAGTTTGGACGGGGTATCATACTCAAAGCAGTTAATGTGGGGAACGATTATCACCTTGAAATTGCTTTTGATAGCTGTGGCACTAAGCAGCTTATGGCGGCTTATGCCAACTTGACAAAAGTTGAGAATTAACACTACAACGAACACATCGGGCGCGCACCATATTTTGAATGATTTTCCGCCATGCAAACCATCAAAAATCAGGCAATACACAAAGCATTACCCGATTTTCGCTGATTCACCTGACAAAAAAATCATTTTAATAATCTGTCACACGCCGAATGTTCGCTGTAGTGTAAATACATGCTGTTTTTGTAATGTTTTTTGAGATAGAAAGGGATGGTGGTTAGCTTGGGACATGAAAAAGGCAGGCAAATGCTTTATAAGGCTGTGTTAACGCTTAAGACGGAAGCAGAATGCGAGGCTTTTTTTGCCGACATTTGTACTGTAACGGAAGTTAAGGAAATGGCTCAGCGGCTTGATGTGGCAAAAATGCTGTCCGAAGGGCAGGTTTATAACACCATAGTTGAACAAACCGGCGCGAGCAGCGCAACGGTAAGTAGAGTAAACAGAAGTCTGAATCATGGGGAAAATGGCTATCAAATAGTACTATCGAGGTTACAAAGTTGAGTTATACGGATTTTGCATATATATATGATGAACTTATTAATGAAGACTATACGAACTGGGCAAATTATATCGAAACAATATTTTTGCGCTACGGCAACGGGATAAATCTTGTGCTTGATCTTGCCTGCGGCACCGGAAGCATCACAACCTTACTTGCAAAAAAGGGTTATGATATGATTGGGATTGACAAGTCCCCTGATATGTTAGCTGTTGCGGCGCAAAAAAAAGGAAGTCTTCCAATATGCTATACATGTCAAGACATGACGGACTTTGAGCTTTACGGCACTGTTGATGCTATAATTTGCACTTTGGACAGTATTAATTATATAACAGATACCGAACAGCTCAAAAAAACATTCGCTTTGGTGAAAAATTATTTGAATCCAAAAGGCTTGTTTATTTTTGATATAAACAGCAAACATAAAATCGCAAAAGTTCTTGGTAACAACACCTTTATATTCGATCAAGGCAATATATTCTATACATGGGAAAATGTTTACCATCAAAAAACGAAAATATGTACATATAAGCTGACTTTTTTCATCAAAAATGGGGCAAAGTATTATCGCAAGGATGAATTACAAAGACAACGCGCATACAGTCAAAATCAAATAACCCGTATGCTTGATCAAGCAAATTTGACCGTTTTAGGCTGTTTTGACGGTCTGACATTTAACCCGCCAAGCCAAACAAGCGGCCGCTTGATGTTTGTATGCAAAAATATTTGTTGACATTGGGAGTTGGCTATGCTACACTTTAGAAGTGTCATGTAATAGACACGCAATTTGTTTAGGAGGTTTTTTTGAATGCAAAAGGGTAAGGTCAAGTGGTTTAATGCCGAAAAGGGGTATGGTTTCATCGAAAGCGAAGACGGAACAGATGTATTTGTTCATTTTTCAGCCATAGCTATGGAAGGTTATAAGGTATTGGACGAAGGTACGGAAGTTCAGTTTGAAGTTATTGAAGGAGCTAAAGGACCACAGGCTGCAAACGTATCCAAAGTTTGATTGTCGGTCCTAAACATATAAATGTTTAATCGATAATGTAAAACACACAAAGCCACCGCTTATCATGCGGTGGCTTTGTTTTGTGTTGCGCTGCATGGGCGATAATAATACTAATAATAATACTAATACAATACTAAAATCAGTACAAATAAGATGTTTTTAATATTTTTGAGTTAAAATAGATGTAATTTAGTTCCAGATGTGATATAATCGTCTTAATTAGGGCTTACTTAAAAAGTCAAAAAGTCTAATTTTTCTAAAGAAAAATTAAATCTTTTGACTTCCAATCTGTATGGTTTTTGAGCGTTTTTGAACAAAAACCATACAGATTGGGTTTTAACAAAGTCAGCTTTTCCTTTGTTAAAACTTTAAGATGCCGATAATTATGGGTAAAAATCAATAATTGTTTCACATTTTATTGATTTTTCGGGGGATATTTCCCCCGTCCTTAAAAAGTTGCACTTTTTAAGGATACCCTAATTATATTCGGCAGAGCTTATATCGACGTGACTACTATGGCGGTAAGCTACAATAAACTTTGTAAGCTGCTTATAGACAGGAAAATGAAAAACTCCACAATTGCGTTGATTGCTAACAGGAAGGAATCAAGCTCATGAAAAAGCGTAAAACACTTAAGCGTGAGCGCGTTAACCGTGAACTCACGAGCATATTTAAATATCCGCTGACCATCGTGGAGGCGCCCATGGGCTACGGCAAGACCACTGCAGTGCGTGAATTCCTTGCTTTAAAAGGCGTGCCTGTTATATGGACTTCCTTTTTATCCGAAGACGACACGGCGTCGTGGTTTTGGGAAAGGCTTGCGGCCGAAATTGGTAAATTTGACGAGGCGGCGGAGAGAAGGCTCGAAAGTCTCGGCGTTCCTGCCGACACACCGCAGACAGCAATGGCTATTTCCATCGTCAATGATATGGTTTACAAGCCCAATACCACACTCGTCATCGACGATTTCCACCTTGCGAGAAGTATGCGGGTGACAGCGCTTTTCAGACGCTTTGTAACGGAAATGCCGGTCGATTTTCATATTGTCATCTTGACCCGCGACACGACAAATCTTGACATCACTGAGCTTTCCGCAAAAGGGCTGTGTAATATTGTGCCTCAAAATATGCTGCGGTTTACCGACAGTGAGATTCGGGACTATTGCGCCCTGATGGGCTTCACAGCCGGCGAAGGCGAGATAAGAAAAATCGGAGATTACACCGGCGGCTGGATATCCCTGATCTATCTGATCCTTCTCGGAATCAAGCGGGGCATCCCCATGGACAGAAACGGCACTATCAATGAACTGGTGGAGAAGTTGCTCTATAACGCTTACGACGAGCGCATCCAAAGGTTTTTGCTGCGACTTTCCGTGATGGACAGCTTCACGGCGGAACAGGCCGTGTTTGTGACGCAAGAAGAAAAATCGGAGCAAACCCTAAAAAAACTACGCCGCGAAAACGCATTTATTGCTTTCGACGAGGCGGCGGGGGTTTATAAAATCCACAATGTGCTGCTGGATTTCCTTCGGGGTAAGCAGAAGGATGAAGAAGAATATGCCACGCTCTATCGGCGGCTTGGCGAATGGCACCTTGCACGAAGAGAATATAGAACCGCATACGGCTAT
>LSQX01070514.1_pt1 | contig 14312 bp, 11 predicted proteins | sample 654561 | NCBI WGS metagenome assembly LSQX01 (sample SAMN04489861, study PRJNA283612) | anaerobic digester metagenome | isolation source: 4 biogas reactors fed with cattle manure at either 37C or 55C with and... | place: Denmark: Kongens Lyngby | collected 2014
ATATCGGGTGGCAAACATATAAATCGAATGGAGACTTGTCAGGTACCAGCGGAAGGTCGCTAAGACTTGAAGGTATTAATATATTCGTCTCCGGTGCATCCGGTCTGGGCGTTCAGTATACGACTCACGTTGAAGATTACGGATGGTTGCCGTGGTCATCCGATAATCGGATGAGTGGCACTGAGGGGCAGTCTAAACGGTTAGAAGCGATCAAAATTCAGCTCACCGGTGCGAATAAAGATTTGTATGATATTTATTACAGGGTACACGCACAGGACTTTGGCTGGCTCGATTGGGCAGCCAATGGCTCGCCTGCGGGTACTGCAGGATATTCAAAGCGACTGGAAGGAATTGAAATCTTATTGGTTGAGAAGAATGGACCAGCCCCCGGACCGACATCAAGAGCTTTTGTTGACAAAAATCAGCCGCAACCCATAAACTCGGGTTCGCTTCTTGCGTATCAGACGCACATACAAGATGTGGGTTGGCAAGAACTAAGGTATGATCAGCAAATGTCCGGAACCAGCGGAAGATCGTTGCGGCTCGAAGGTATCAAAATTCATTTGATGAATCAGAAATTTGAAGGTGACATCTGCTATGCGACCCATGTTCAAGACATCGGTTGGCAGGAATATGTTAATAACGGTAAAATGTCCGGAACCAGTGGAAGATCGCTTCGGCTTGAGGGCATAAAAATTTTGTTGACCGGAGATATGGCTAATCATTTTGATGTATATTACAGGGTTCATATTCAAGATTATGGATGGTTGGGATGGGCTAAGAATGGCGAAGAATCGGGTTCGCAGGGTCATTCCAAACGATTAGAAGGCATCGAAATCGTACTGGTAGAAAAGGACGGATCAGCTCCGGGTTCAACCAATAATTGCTTTATTCGTTAACTCAGACGCCGTTCCTGAATAAGCCCGTAACAATACCCAATATATGACATTCTTCGGTGCAAAAAGGGATAGGATCAAATGCATCGTTCTGAGGCATAAGGTATGGTAAACCATCAAGTTCGGATAGTGTCTTGACGGTTGCTTCCTCACCGATTAACGCTACAATAATCTGGCCGAGTCGAGCCGTCGGCTGTCGCTTAACGATGACATAATCGCCGTCCATGATATGAGCATCAATCATACTATCGCCTCGAACCTTGAGAACAAAATGTTCACCTGAAGAAAGGAAATCTGACGAGAAGGGGAGGGTTCGCTCAATATTCTGCTCTGCTAAGATTGGCACTCCGGCCGTTACTGCACCGAGTAAAGGTAATCGAGTAATATCTAGACTATCGTTCTGAAACTCAGGAACCATAATGGCTCTTCGCTTGCCGGGCGTGTATTCGATTCGGCCCTGATCCTGAAGACGCTTTAAATGGGCGTGTATAGTCGAAGTTGACTTAATGCCAACACCATTACAAATTTCTCGAACAGACGGGGGGTAAGAATTCTCTCTAAGATAGCGAACAATGAACTGGTATACAGACTCTACCGTCTGTTCGACGTTGCTTCTGGTAAACTTATTCTTAGTCGTATCCATGAGCGACCTCCTGATTAATATCTTATAAAAATACTAGCATTACCTATGTTCAATGTCAAACGATTGTTCGTTTCCGTGGATTTTGATTTTGTTTACGTAGCGATAATTGTGCTATAATTTCATAAGTAGAAACGCAAAGAGGAATCGTACGGATGAAGAAGGACCAACATCGACTAATTGAATCCGGACAAGTGATGGGAAGCATTCGTCACTTGGGATTAACCATATCTGATGTTATTACGTCAATGGGACGTAGCACGGTTCGATTCATTAAGAATATCCCACATCAGATTTCTAACGAGTATAAGAGACGTATTAATGAGTATAGAAGGCGACCGAGACGCAAGACGCCCAATCGCGTCTATAGCTTGGTGGGATACACGACGAAGGCCTATGTAGATTCTAAGTACCGTATGGCTAGAGTCCTACGTCTAATCCGAACGTCTCTTGCATTAGCAATAATTCTTGTTGTATTAATTATGATCGTCAAGAGTATTTTGCCTGTTCTAGATCCTAAGAACTATAAACAAATATTTGGAATCAATGATTTTACACAACTAACAGAGAACGATCCTTTTACAGATCATCGGGACGATGACATTGTCATGTTCTCGGACGGGGAGAGTATTATTACTTCTACAACGGAGTCTGATGCTACAGATGATTCAATGACTTCAACAACGATAGCCGGCGAAGAGATCGAATAGTATTTTTATGTACACTGGTGCATATACGAACTTAGTTTTCTCACTCATGGATAGAATTGTTCGATGATTATGTGTGTTTTGTCGCGTTGATGATTATGACCTTTTGTAATATCCCTTGTCATCATTTTTTCTGCATAAATATTGAGAGGAGCAATAAATAATCCCTCGTGAATAATACTTCCAATTAAACAAAATGTATGTTTTGTTTAATTGGAAGGAGGAAAATTCCTTGATTTCAGGCGCGCATTCATTCTGATTATATTCTGACAGTACATCGTCTGATGTTGATCAATCTATATTAAGCCAACTGGATGTCTTTCATTATACTTTTATATCTCAGCCTCATCACTACAAAAAATCAGCGCATCGACTTATGATGCGCTGATTTCTATTTCTGCTCTTGATTTGAATCTTTCTATATTGTTTCCGTTGTACGTTTCATCATTTGAAAGATTTTAAATAGATTCTATTTTGGCATTATTAAGCAATTGACATGCCATTTGCGAATCATGTGATCAATTTATTTCTCGAGTATGGATCATCATATTGATTGCACTAATCACAGCTCGTAACGATGATTTCGTCACTGAACTTGAAATTCCCGCACCCAAATGTTTTTGCCTACCGGAATCTTCAATTTCGACATATGTGATAGCTGCTGAATCCGATCCGCTTTTCATCGCATGCTCGTTGTACATCGTTATGCTGACTTTATCTCCAGAATACTTGTGAAAGCCGTCACAGAATGCATCTAACAGACCGTTTCCGGCGCCAATGACTTCTATGCGTTTGCCATTGTGCATCAAAGTCACATGGACATTAACATGACTTTCGCTTATAGACTCTTCTTTATACCCTGCCAATTCATAAGGGGATTTGATATTAACAAATGTGTCATCAAACAGGTCGAAAATTTGTTTCCCGTTTAATTCACACTGCATTTGATCGGATACTGAGGTACACAAGGCACCTATTGCCTTCTGGAATGGTTTGGGTAAGTGCAATCCAAACTGATTCTCCAATATGTAAGAAACGCCACCTTTTCCGGACTGGCTGTTGATTCTAATAATCGGATCGTAACTACGCCCAACATCCATAGGATCGATGGGCAGATAAGGTACTTCCCAATGATCCGCGTGTTTTTGCATTGCCTTCATGCCTTTGTTAATAGCGTCTTGATGAGAACCCGAGAATGCTGTAAACACTAACTTGCCGGCCCATGGATGACGAATATGGACATCTAAATTTGTCGCTTCTTCATATGCTTCCACGACACGATTCATATCAGAAAAATCCAGCTCGGGGTCAATGCCATGCATGTACATATTCATTGCAATTGTGACAATATCCGCGTTTCCGGTTCGTTCGCCGTTGCCAAACAAAGTGCCTTCAACTCGGTCAGCACCGGCCATCAGTCCCAATTCGGTCGCTGCTACGGCGGTCCCGCGATCGTTATGTGGGTGAATGGAAACAATAATATGATCACGCCATTTCGTATTTTTACAGAAATATTCAACTTGGTCTGCAAAGATGTTTGGCGTAGACATTTCAACGGTCCCAGGTAAATTGATAATGGCTTTCTTTTCGGAAGTTGGTTGCCATACATCTAAAACTCGATCACAAATCTCAACGGCAAATTCCGGCTCTGTGCCCGAAAAACTTTCCGGAGAATACTCGAAAAACCATTCGGTACGACTGTCGTCTTTTTCAACCGCATCTTTGATCATTTTCGCACCGGTAACCGCCAAATCAATGCATTCGGCCTTGCCAAAACGAAATACGACTTCACGCTGTAACGTTGAAGTTGAGTTATATAAGTGCACGACAGCCTTTGGCGCGCCTCTTAATGCCTCAATGGTTTTAGCGATGATATGTTCTCTTGACTGCGTCAGGACTTGAATAGCAACGTCATCCGGAATCATGCCATTATCGATCAAATATCGACAGAACTCATACTCAGTATCTGAGGCGGCAGGAAAACCAATTTCAATTGTTTTAAATCCGATATCAACCAAAAATTTGAAATAATTCAATTTTTGCTCCAAGTTCATTGGAATTTCCAAAGCTTGATTACCATCGCGCAAATCAACACTACACCAAATTGGAGCTTTCGTAATTTCTTTTGTCGGCCATTCACGATTATTTATTTGAACGCCCGGCATTTTCTTGTATCTGTCTGCATTTTTCATTTTCGTATCCTCCAATACATTTATTCGCTGGTTTTCAGAATCAGTAGTCAAAAGCAAAGCAAACTCATAGGCACGATATCACCGATCCAAAATGATTAAAAAGTATGTTTGTCATATTTACCTCCAAAAAAACAAAAAACCTTTCGTCTCAATAATAGAGACGAAAGGTATAAATATACTTCCGCGGTACCACTCCAATTCGCCAAATAAGGCGCTCTTACAGATACGAGGTCACCCTGATATCTTGCCACTGTAACGGTTGGCCTCCGACTCCATCTAATTGTGATTATCACGTTCAACGAGCGCACTCCAAGGTGAGTTCAAAAGATTCTCTGACATTGCCTTGCACCAGCCGGCAACTCTCTGATGTCGAAAATTCCTTCTACTATTCCTAATCATCGTGTTTGGTATCGAATATTCAGTTGTCTAATTACGAATTGATACGTTTGAATCAATTTGTCTCAAGATATCATAGTTTATTTTCTCTCGTCAAGCCCCAATCGAAAATCTTCATTGAAGTTCCTTCGCAAAACGCCTTACCAAATCTTTATAGAGATTACCTCTCTCCTCAAAATGCCGAAAATAATCATAACTTGTACCGGTCGGAGACAATATAATCACATCGCCTTCCCTGCTCATTTGATATGCAATGCGGATAGCCTCATCATAGTTGGCTGCATCGGAAATCTGCACAAGATTTTCCCCGCATTCCTTAAAAACAGTATCACGAATCAAGTCCGAATTATCACCATACAGAACGACGCTATGACAAACGCTAGCGATGGCCGTCCCGAGACCTGTATAATCGCATTTTTTATCCTGGCCACCGGCAATCAAGACGCCGCGCTCAGATCGAAGTGCAAGCGCTTCCATTGTATTAATTGTTCGAGTCGGGCTGGTGTCGATGGAACTATTGTAAAAGCGACGATTATTTACGGATTCAACAAATTCAATTCGATGCTCAACGCCGGGAAATTGCTTCGCAACCTGAACAATCGCGTTGTTCCGGACAAAAGGGTGTGTAGCACCGATGGCGGCAAGCATGTTGTCGATATTGTGACGACCGGGTATGAGAATATCGTCAGCATTCATAATCACTTCAGTCTGATCTTGGGTTTGAAGGAAAATATGATTATCCTTCAAGAAAACAACGGATTCTGATGATGGTACATTCTCAAAATGCAAAGTGTTTTCGAGTGAAAAACAAGATAGCGAACCCTTTTGTTGACCTATAAATTCCTTGGTAATGTCATTATCCGCATTGATAACCAAACGATCAAAAAGGGTCTGACTTCGAAATATATTCATTTTAGAACTAATATACTCTTCATAATCTGAGTGAAAATCAAGGTGATTCGGAGAAATATTGGTGATTACGGCGACATTGCATCTTTGGGAAATTGTCATCAACTGGAAGGACGAGAGTTCGAGAACGACAAAATCTGATGATTCAATGGTCTCAATACGATCTAGTAGCGGGGTTCCAATATTTCCACCGAGATGAACATTATAGCCTTCAGCCTTTAAGATTTCGGATATCAGTGTGGTGGTGGTCGTTTTTCCGTCACTACCGGTAACGGCAATGATTCGGGCCGGGCATAACGTCATAAATACTTCCATCTCCGAAGTTAGAATGGATCCTTTTTGACGCAAGGTCTTTAACACAGGTGAATCATCTCGAAACTTAGGGGTCTTAAATACAAAGTCGTAGTCACCCGAGGACAATGATTGAAGATAGTGTTCTCCAGTGTGCCACTGCAAGGAAATGCCCTCAGCCTTAAATTCGGATTTAGTAGTCATTAACACGGCATCATCAGAATCTAATCGATCAAAAGCCGATATCTTTGCACCGAGTGCGTGCAAAAAACGAATAAGTGGTCGATTCGAAATACCGACGCCGATGACAGCGACAGATTTATTTTTGATCAAAGCCTTAAATTCAGAATAATTTTGATTGTTCATAATTCACCTGATTCGTATGATTTTGAGAGTCGTTTAAACGAAGAACCTTGTCTATTTTGAACTCTTGCAATTTGCTTGTCAATCTAGTATTATAACATCTGTTCTGCGGGAATGGCGGAATTGGCAGACGCGCTAGCTTCAGGTGCTAGTGATCGCAAGGTCGTGCAGGTTCAAGTCCTGTTTCCCGCACCAAAAAGCTCGGTTTATCACCGAGCTTTTTTCATATAATAAATATAAGTAAATTGAATCGATTAAGCCAGGACGTTGAAATCGATGTTGTCTCCCATTTCGCCGGCTGCTCCGAACATTTCTTTTCCGAGAACACGCTTTTCATCTCGCTCTTTTTCGACAATTGCGCTGATTGCTTTGCGAACACGCTCAGAATCCTTTATGTTTTTGAGCGTAATTTGGTTGTGTGTCTTATCTGCCGTATCAAGAATAATCGACCCAACCCTGAAAATCTTCTGAGAGAGACGCCTGGCAAGCTTAATGTCAAGCACGCGATATAGTAGCAACTCGTCAACTGTAGTGTGGATTAATCCCTTTTTAATGTAGAGACGATTGCAGTCAAAGCTGTAAACCGTGAATGAAATCGGCAATCCGAAATATCTCTTGCGATCTTTCCAGAGGATTTCATCCTCTACGATTAAACTGTCTAAAGAATTCTTTTGCTTTGACATAATACCCTCCGATTTTTACATATTCCGTTCAAACCATTATTCACTCTAAGTCTCGAAAATACCCAAACAAATAATGAGATCATTATACTACTAAAGCAAAAATACTTATATATATATTTCTATCCGATAAGAACCGTTTATAAAAATCGAATAAAGCACCACTTATCAAAAAGTGGTGCTTATGCTTGAGTTCTTACACTTTTATTAAAGATACTTCTTGATAACTTCTTCCCTACCTTCAACAAGTAAATCAATCGGAGCAATATCGAATGGTGTGTATCCACCCTTTTTACCCGCACGATTCATTCTCACCGCGGCGCGTGCATAAGCAACTAAAACGCCGGCGGTAAACTCTGGATTCGAATCCAAAGAAAGAGAATACTCTATTCGATGATTGTTTTCGAGTTTTTCACCGGTACGACCGGTGCGAATAACAAACCCTCCATGAGGAATGCCGGAATGATTCGCATCAAGTTCCTCTTGAGTAATGAAATGAACAAGTGTGTCGTAATCGGCGAAGTAATTCGGCATAGTTATTATATCATTCTCTATTGCTTCAAGATCGGCATGATCACTTGCAACAACATAACATTCTCTCATATGCTTTTGTCGAGTCGATAAGTCCGGGCTGGATCCGGATCTGACGGCATCCAGTGCTTCCTGCTTAGGAATTGTATACTGCTTAGCATCGATAACGCCTTCGATTCTACGGATCGCATCGGAATGGCCTTGACTGATACCTTTTCCCCAGAATGTATATGTATCACCAACCGATAATACCGCTGTTGAATAGATGCGATTGAGTGAAAACATGCCCGGGTCCCAACCTACCGAGATGACGGCAGTCTTGCGTCCAACCAAAGCGCGATCGCATACTGCCGCTAAATGTTCGGGAATCTTGGCATGCGTATCAAAACTGTCAACAACATTAAAGTATTTTGCAAGCATTGGTGTTTGCTTGGGTAAATCGGTTGCGCTACCGCCGCACAGGATCATGACATCAATGTCTTTCTCCATAGAAATGGCCTCTTCTGTCTTATAAACCGGAACGCTTTTGGATAGAATTTCTACATGTTCTGGCTCACGACGGGTAAACACCGCCTTAAGCTCCATATCGTTATTATTCATAATGGCGCACTCTACGCCTCTTCCGAGATTGCCGTAACCATAAATACCGACACGAATTTTCATATTCTGCTCTCCTTTGATATGCCGTTCATTTCAATACTATTATTATATCCGAATGAGAAAAATTCACAACCCTAAATGAAAGATAGGATTATCGAAGTTGCAAAAAATGTTTAGTTCTTATCTTTAATCAATAGGGGATGAGAATTCGATTAACAGTCGATACAGTTGTATAATTAAGACTAATAGTTATATATCAAGGATGCAGGAAAGTAGATAGAGATGAATAAAGATAATAATTCACTGCATGTCGCAGTCAGAGCTCTGGTTGAATTCATTTATCAATCCGGAGATTTGACATCAGCGATTTTTTCAAATCTTTCGGGTGCCGAAGGTACCCGATTGCATCAAAAGGTGATTTCACTGCTTGAGAAAGAGTATCCGGATAATATTGTACAATCAGAACTCCAACATCATACTATTGTCGAATTTGAAGAATTTTCTCTTTCGGTTTCCGGACGGTCTGATGCGATTTTATTCCCGAGAACTCCTGAGGACGAAGATGCCTACACCATCGTCGAGATAAAGACTCACAATCGACTCTACGACAAATACGAAGAACTATATCACGAAGTTCATATGGCACAAGCCAAAGCTTATGCGCATCTGTTTCTATTAGAAAATGAAGCGTTGAATCAAATTCGCGTTCAACTTCGATATTATTCAGCGAATACATTGAAAAGTTGTCACGAGACTATTGTTTTATCCAGAGTGGAACTTGAAAGTTTTTTCAACACCACTTGCAAACTTTATCTTGAAACCGTCAAACGGCGTTTTGATTATATTCATGCCAGAAATCGTTCAATTCGCGGCCTTGAATTTCCACATCTGGATATGCGCGACGGACAAAAGCAGTTTATGTCTGAGACGCTATCTGCAGCGAAACAGAAAAACATTTTATTAGTTCAGGCGCCAACCGGTATCGGTAAGACTATAGGCGTCCTCTACCCTGCAGTTAAGTCATTACCACATCAGTGGTTTGATAAAGTACTTTATCTCACCGCCAAAATTTCTACTCGCGCATCTGCTTCAAAGGCCTTAAATCAGATGCGTGAAAGTGGTCTATTTATACGCTCTATCGTTCTTTCTGCAAAAGAATCAATGTGTCCGTGCCCCGATATTTATTGCGAACCTTCGAAGTGTAAGTATGCGTTAGGTTACTATGACAGGCAGAAAGAGGCATTGGCGGAATTGCTGCTTACAGACGCACTCGACGCTGGAATTGTGAAAGTAGTCGCTGACAAGCACGTTGTCTGCCCTCACGAGTTATCGCTTGATGCATCCGAATCTACTGATATCATCATCGGAGATTACAGCCATGCATTCCATCCAAGAATTCGTCTGGATAGGTACATGACCGAGGCTGAATTTCCTCATTTTATTCTGGTCGACGAAGCGCACAATCTGGTGGATCGATCGCGCGAGATGTATTCGGCCTCTTTGAGCCGAAATCATTTCATCGCATTCAAGTTTATCGTATCAGGATTAAATCCGAGGGTTGAAGGACACGTATCGGATATTATTGAATATTTTTCGTGCCTGGAGGCACATTTAATCGATAATGACCCGGCTTTTCCTTATATCGAGCCCGCGGTTGACAACAAAAACGTCATGATTACGGATAATTTTCGTGCGACTACTACACCTCCAAAGATTCTATATGCATCGCTTTGGCGGATGTGTTTTCATCTCGCGCCTCTTCTTGATCGATTGCCTGAAACATATGACGCCAAGGCAATCCGGAATCTATTCTTTGAGGCCAGATTCTTTCTTACCATTCTGGAGTACCACTATGATTCTTCGTACATATACACAGCCAAACGATTAATCTCGGCAAAAAAGGATGATGGCCCTGATGACTTTATTTTAACTTTAGCATGCCTTGATGCATCTTCAAAAATCGCAAAGACAATTCTTGATCGTCATTCGGCAGTGTTTTTTTCGGCGACACTTTCACCGATGCAATATTATCGATTTATGTTTGTTGGAAATGACCATGATTACACGAATGAACTGATTTTGCACAGTCCGTTTCCCGCTGAAAACTTTGCGGTGGGTGTTTACACAAAATTGAGCACAGCATTCAAGGAGCGCGAGTGGACAAAATCCGCAATTGCTGACATTATTGAAGCCCTGAGCCACAAAAACGGGCATTATCTTGTATTTTTTCCGTCTTTTCGTTATATGGACATGGTTCATCGCATCGTGGAATCACGTACAAGGCCCTCAGAAGCTCGAATCATTGTTCAGACGCCCGAGATGTCAGCGGACTGCAAGGCGTCCTTTATGGGGGAATTTGAACGGTTTGACGACCGGCCATTGATAGCGTTTGCAATAATGGGCGGGCATTTCGGCGAGGGTATTGATTTGATTGGAGATCGACTGAACGGTGTCATAATTGTCGGCGCAGGATTGCCGCAAATTTCTCCCGAACGTCAAATCTTATTGCAGTACTTCCAAGAAAAATTCAGTGATGGTTTTGCATTCGCCTACCGCTTTCCCGGCTGGGAAAAAGTTCTTCAGGCTTCGGGACGCGTTATTCGAGACGAGAGTGATGTGGGTTTTGCCTTGTTGATTGATCACCGGTATGATAAAAACGAATATCGATCACTTTTCCCGGAGCATTGGCAATTTCAGACACTGGATTCTACTCAGGATGTCCTAGACTTTATTGAGAAGCAGTAATGATCTGCAATTGAGTATGGAAGGACAACTAAAATGGTTTTTGGTTCAATAAGTCGAGTTTGCAATATTTTTTATCGAGACGTTCGCATAAATATTTTCGTGATATGTAAATCAATTGTTCAAGAATATCTTCAGTGACATCAAAAGAAAACATATGTTCAGGGGACGCATTGCGAATAAACAAGAGAGCCTGATATGTTCCCGGCAAAAGCGCTACCTCTTCTCTGTTGGAATTTTGACAACGGGCGGATCGAATGGAGCAAGAAGAAAACGAAAACACATAGCTAGTATTTTCAGGTATTTTTGGAGGAATGATATCGACTGAAAAGCCGACTGTATCCATAATTTTCCATTCGAAAACGGCAACGACCAGGCGATAGTCTTTACGTCTTGCCGACAAAGCATGTAGCGTATAGATGACATACGGAAAAATATCATTTGCATTCTCGGGACTGATTGCGATGTCAGAAGATATTTCAAGGACATGTGCCATAGCCGTCAATGCTTCGATGTTTTCGTAAATGCCCCTGAACGATTCAATTATTTGGGATTCGGACACATAATGAAAAGATCTAGATAGCGTTAACGTCAAAGAGGCATAAACACCCGGTCTGGCGCATGCTGCATTACGACTGTTCATCTTCCCTGCGCCCGGAACGATCGCGCTGATTACGCCTCGGCGGCGTGAGAGAATGCGAATCATTCGGTCGCTCTCCTTAAACGGAGTCGCAGAAAGTACGAGCCCTTTTTCAGTGAAAGAACTCACTAATGATCATCCTTTCCATAGCCGAGTTCTTTGAGGTGTACCGGCATATTCTGCCAATTCTGACGCACTTTGACATGAATTTCCAGATAGACTTTGTGTCCGGTCATCATTTCGATATCCGAACGCGCGGATGACCCTATCCGCTTAATCATAAGTCCGCCTTTGCCTAATAATATGGCTTTGTGCGAATCACGTTCACACATCACAGATGCGTAAATTCGGATAATTTGCTTGTCTGGTGGCAGTGTCTCGTCTGCCTCTTCGAATTTATCGATCATGACCGCGGTGCCGTAAGGTATTTCTTGGTGCGTGAATCGAAGAATCTGCTCTCTGATAAGCTCGGCAGAAAGTTCACGCTCAGTTTGATCGGTGAAAATTTCGTCTGGGTAATATTTCGGACCCGGCGGCAGTAAAGCCATAATTTCTCGAATCAGAACATCAACACCATCTCCTGTTTTTGCAGATATTGGAATGATTGCCGAAAAAGCATGAAGCGCGGCATAGTTTTTGATGGCAGGAAGAAGCTGTTCTTTATCGACAAAGTCGCTTTTATTAATTGCAAGAATGATATTTTTCTTGTGTTTCTGAGCAAATTCAACAGTATCTCTTTCAACCTGAGACGGACGCTCAAAACGACCATCAGCAATCAACAAAATAACGTCTGCTTCTTGTGTTGATCTTAATGCAGCGTCCATCATGAATTTTGAAAGCTCGTTTTTGGGTCTGTGAATGCCCGGAGTGTCAATAAAAACCATTTGTCCATCATCATTATTAACAATCGCTCGAATACTGTTACGCGTTGTTTGGGGCTTGTGTGATGTAATTGCGAGCTTAACGCCGGCAAGATGGTTGAGCAGTGTCGATTTGCCGACATTTGGTCGGCCGATTATTGCAACAAAACCGGAATGGCTTAACAAATCATGTGTTGCAGAAGGATTTTGATCGGGAAATTCTGAAACTAAATCTCCGTCGCCTTCATTGGTCTCCAAATGCCCGTCTTGTCGGTCCGGGGTCTGATATTTCTTCATAATTCTCCTCTGCTCAGAAGTCATCTTTTTTTCGTCGTTTGCATCAATGTGGTCAAACCCTAGCAAATGCAAGACCGAGTGTACGGTCAGAAAATATAGCTCTTGCTGCATGTCATGCTCAAGCTCGTCGGCTTGTGTCCGAACCTTGTCCAAAGAAATAAATATGTCTCCGAGCATGATTTCGCCAGTCTGGTCCTTGTGCCAAAAAACGTCCTCGGAGCCCAACGGTTCTGTTAATTTGCCATTTTTCATGTTTAGCATAGGAAACGACAAAACATCGGTGGATGCATTGATGTTGCGGAACTGTTGGTTTGTTTTTTTCATAAATTCAGAACTGACATAATACACAGTCAATGACAGTTTAATTTTAGAGTCTCGAAGTTTTCGGTCAAGAAATGGTGAAACCTCAACATCATCACAAGCTCTCTGGCAAACATCTTGAAATTGGGATACAGACATCGCGTTATATTTGCGTTGACGGTTAACGAACATTACTATCATCTGGGTACTTAATCCTTTCATGGAAGTATCCGGCATATACTTGTAAGAATGCGCGAATAATGGTTTCGATATCGTTGAAAGACAAACCGGAGTGGATCAACTGATCTTGGTCTATCTTGTTCTTGATTAGTTTTCGAAAAAGAACCTCGGCATCTTGTATATTATTGATGCCGTTGGATCTTAACGCTGCTTCGCAAGTATCTGCGAGCATGACAACAGCGGATTCTTTCGAAGATGGTATTTCACCCTTATATTGATAATCTCGAATAGACGGCTCCAGTTGTCCGGCCTGCGCGGCATTTGTTTTTGCCTTGTGATAGAAGTATGTCTGAACGGTTGAACCATGATGTTCGTTAATGATACGGATAATACTGTTTGGCAAACGGCTCTTTCGAGCGAGACGCACACCATAGTCCGGATGGGCAGTAATGATAGCAACACTATCTTCAGGCGGGATTGTATCGTGAGGATTCTGGCCGACTTGCTGGTTTTCTGTAAAAAAGGTCGGATTATCCAATTTCCCGATATCATGATAATAAGCGCCGACTTTGGCTAACAAAGCATCTGCGCCAATGGCTTCGGCGGCGGAGTCAGCTAGATTTGCGACCATCATGCTGTGTTGTGACGTGCCGGGTGCTTCAAGGAAAAGGCGTTTCAATAACGGATTGCCGGGTTGCGACAGATCAATCAACCTCACCGGTGAAACCGTGTTGGAAATCAATTCGAACATCGGCATTGATCCGACAGCGGCAACAACGGAAACAGAAGCAGAAATAATGGCCCATAATACCGCGGAAAACATATCAAATCGAGTCGCTTTTGTCACGAGACTATAAGCGAAAGAAGCCATAAAACAAGACATTGCAGTGAATAGAATCAATGACGACGAATTGAATTTTCTTCTCTTTTGTCCGGCGATAACTGCACAAACAAAAATGCCGATGACTGAAACGAAAATTGATTCTACCGAAAAGTTCTGAATCGGCAAAACAATTAGAACCTGAATCAGACTAATGACAATTCCCGATTGAATGCCCAAATAAGTCGCAATGATTACTGTCGTAAAA
>LSQX01086802.1_pt1 | contig 14310 bp, 12 predicted proteins | sample 654561 | NCBI WGS metagenome assembly LSQX01 (sample SAMN04489861, study PRJNA283612) | anaerobic digester metagenome | isolation source: 4 biogas reactors fed with cattle manure at either 37C or 55C with and... | place: Denmark: Kongens Lyngby | collected 2014
ATTTTGAATAGCCTTTGGGACAATCGGCTTCTAACCGATTGATTTTCGCTCAAATATTTATTTTTTCAGAAAATCTCATTGTCTGTTATATCTTCTCTTCTTAGTGTTCCAAATCCCCTCCACTATTTTACAAAATTCTTTTTTATCCCATTAAAAACTCGTAATTTTGCAGATTAATAAAAAGAAATTTTACATACTAAATAACAGCAATGAAACAGACTTTCAAATTTGTTACAGCAGAAGAAGCGGCATCTTTTATAAAGCACGGAGATGTGGTCGGGTTCAGTGGTTTTACGGCGGCAGGCAGTCCTAAAGCAGTTCCAACAGCTTTAGCCAAACGTGCGGAAGAATTGCACAGTCAAGGAAAAGAATTTAAAATCGGGATGTTTACCGGCGCATCTACCGGTGATTCGCTCGATGGAGCATTAGCTCGTGCAAAAGCTATCAGCTATCGTTCACCCTATCAATCCAATAAAGATTTGCGAAATGCAATGAATAGTGGTGAGGTTGAATATTATGATCTCCATTTGTCTTCGCTTGCCTTGAGTCTGCGATATGGATTTGTAAAAAAACCTAAGTTTGCTATTTTAGAAATATGTGATTTGAAAGAGAATGGCGAAGTTGTGTTGACTACGGGAGTTGGCATTTCACCTACTATCTCGCGTATTGCCGATTATGTTATTTTGGAATATAACCGATTTCATCCCCGCGAATTAGCCGGATTTCATGATATTTATGAAGCTGGAGATCCTCCACATCGCCGCGAAATTCCTATTTACAACGCGAGTGATCGGATTGGGACAACAACCCTTAAAATAGATCCGAAAAAGATTCTCTGTGTAGTTGAGACTAATCAGGCCGACGAAGTAGGTGGATTTACACCGCTTGATGATGTGACGACAAGAATTGGTGAGAATGTAGCCTCATTTTTAGCTTCAGAATTGAAACTTAATAAAATCCCGAAAGAGTTTGTACCCCTTCAGTCCGGAGTTGGGAATATTGCCAATGCTGTGTTGGCATCGCTTGGAAATAATCCTGAAATTCCGCCATTTGATATGTACACAGAAGTGATTCAGGATTCTGTTATCAAATTAATGAAAGAAGGCCGCGTGAAATTTGCAAGTGGTTGTTCGTTAACTGTTTCTGCGGAAATGCTTCAAGAAGTTTATGCAGATCTGGATTTTTTCCGGGATAAATTAGTCCTTCGCCCGCAAGAGATTTCCAACAGTCCCGAAATAGTACGCCGATTAGGGCTGATTTCGATCAATACGGCTTTAGAGGCTGATATTTTTGGCAATGTGAACAGTACGCACGTACTCGGAAGCAAAATGATGAACGGAATAGGCGGTTCCGGGGATTTTACAAGAAATTCCTATTTCTCAATATTCACCACACCATCTACAGCGAAAGGCGGAAAGATTAGTGCTATTGTGCCAATGGTTTCGCATAATGATCACTCGGAACATTCGGTAAAGGTATTGATTACAGAACACGGAGTAGCTGATTTACGTGGATTTTCACCGCGTCAGCGTGCCGAAATGATTATTGAGCAGTGTGCAGATCCGATGTATAGACCGATGTTGAGAGATTATTTAAAGATTTGCGGATCCGGACATACACCTGTTAATCTTGGGGCATGTTTCGGGATGCATCGTCAGTTTGCTAAAACAGGTAATATGCTGGATACCAAATGGGAAGACTTTACCGGTTAGAGTCAAAAAAAATATGGGTGTAAAGACGTTGCATGCAACGTCTTTTTTTTCAATCAACCAGAGGACAGTTTTGGGTGTCAAAAATTGATTAACTGAATATATGCAACAAAATACACATACAGCAGCTGACGCTATAATTGGTGAGGGTTTTGAACTTCTGGAAGTCATTGATCACAAAGACATCAAGCATTTTATACGTCGTGAAATCATGGATAATCAAGGATGGGGTTTGCTGGGAAAAATGTACCAGGGAATGGGGCTGTTGTTATTTGGATTTATTTTAATCAAAGCATTCGCGCCGGTTTGGAGATCAGGAAACTGGGAAATGATAGGATGGATGGGGTGGGGAATTTTATTTTGTATTTCAGGGTTAATAATTATTCATGAACTGCTTCATTATTTCGCCTATCTGTTGGTTGGAGCACGAAAACTTTCATTCGGAATGAACCTGAAAAAATTCATGTTTTATGTTCAGGCTGACAAACAAATTCTAAATTACAATCGTTTTAAAGTTGTTGCTCTCGCGCCGGTAGTGGTTGTTGGAATCATTTGTATCGCAGGCGGATTCCTCTTTTTTGAACAAGCACTTTATTATTTCTTTCTTACGATTTTTGCCATTCACAGTCTTTTTTGTATGGGTGACTTAGGAATGCTCTGTTTTTTTGAAAACAGAAAAGAGGATGATATTTACACTTTCGATGTGAAAGATATAGGTAAAACCTATTTTTATAAAAAGCTGCCTCTTAATCCCTAAAAAGAGGGAGTTTGAAGCGTTATAAGCTTTTAGTTTTAAATAATTTATAGGTAGTTTCTGCTGAAAACGAACGAAATTTTGCTTTATTTTATATTTTCAATCAAACATGCCTATTTGGCATAATAATAATTACGATAAGAGATTTTCAGCAGACCTGATTAAAGAAAATATAAACTTACCGGGAAATAAATCTTATGTTACAAAATCCCTCTTTCATTTATGTGAAAGGGGACTTAGGGGATTGGAACTTTTATGCATAAAAATATTGCCGACATACGAATAAACTACTCCAAAAAAAGTTTGGACGAGTCAGATGCCGCCAAAAACGCGATTGAAATGTTTGAGATATGGTGGAATGAAGCCATGGAGTCTGACATTACTGAAATTAACGCCATGACACTCTCAACAGTGAAAGAAGGTGGAATCCCGAATGCGAGAATCGTCCTTTTGAAGGCATTTGACGAACGGGGGTTTGTCTTTTTTACCAATTACAACAGCCAGAAAGGGCATGAATTAGACGAAAATAAGAATGCATCGCTTGTTTTTTTCTGGAAAGAATTGGAAAGGCAAGTACGGATAACAGGTATTGCCGAAAAAACGAGTACGCAAGAAAGTATTGATTACTTCAATAGTCGTCCCGATGGAAGTAAACTCGGTGCCTGGTCATCTGCTCAGAGTGTAGTTGTAGCGGGTAAAAGTTGGTTGAAAGAGACGTTTGATTTTTACAACGAGCGTTTCAAGCGTGGCGTTATTCCAAAACCTCCGCATTGGGGTGGATATCGTATAAAACCTACCAAAATTGAGTTTTGGCAAGGGAGACCAAACCGCATGCATGATCGGTTGCTTTATACCATTCAAGATGACGGGAGTTGGAAAATAGAGAGATTATCACCGTAAGAAAATTCCTCGGAACAACGTTCGGCGTAGCCAATAACCACATATCCGGGAGTGAAAGGTCAAAGATATGGCAAAACGGTGAAATGTAAGATTTTCTTGAAATTCTGTGCCGGCAAACACATACAGTGCCTTGTTGCCAACTTACGGCATTCCCCCAATAAAAATTAGGGAGTTTGTCCGACCTTTGGCGGATTATGCAAAGTAAACTTCTACGAAGTTAAAAAAAGCTACCTCATAAGTTGATTGTAAACTATATATCGCTGTGTATCAGAAACATATATTATGTGTAAATATTTTTGTCGATCAGCAATGTTTTTATATATATAAAACGCCTATAATACGCACTTTAACCAAACGTTAAATAATTTGATATCAGTCAATTACACAACCAACTAAAGGATTTAACAAAATATGTTGTTTTTTAAGAAAAAGTACGTACATTTGTGTGTTGATGGTAAGTGTAGAACCACACCCGAAACAAAAACAAACAAATTGAACCGGACAGACTAAAATAAAAGCGCTGACAACTATGCACAATAAATCGTCTGAAATGAGAAATAAAAAAAGGACATAGCAAATGAGTAATATACTGATAACAGGAGCTACCGGAAACATCGGATTTGAAATTATTCGATTTCTAACAAAGATTGCGCCTTCAAATAGAATTATAGCAGGTGTCCGAAATATTGAGAAAGCAAAAATAACATTTAAGGACTTCTCCAATTTAAGCTACACACATTTTGACTTCGAGGACTTTGACACATTTGACAATGCTTTAAAAGGAATCGACACGGTGTTCTTATTGCGACCACCGCATATTTCGGATATTGATACATTTTTTAAACCTTTGATCTTAAAATTTAAAGAAAATGGTATAAATCAAGTAGTTTTTTTATCAGTTCAAGGGGCAGAGAAAAGTAGCGTGATTCCTCACAACAAAATAGAGCGATTACTAATTGAAAATGGATTGGATTTCATTTTCCTTCGTCCAAGTTATTTCATGCAAAACTTGACCACGACGCTGATTGGAGATATTAAAACGAAACGTGAAATTATTCTTCCAGCAGGAAAAGCAAAATTCAACTGGATAGACATAGAGAATATTGGAGAGGTTGGAGCAATCCTGTTAGATAAGTTCGGAGATTATAAAAATAAAGCGATTGAAATAACCGGATTGGAAAACGAAAGTTTTGAAAAAGTGACAGAGCTGATTAACAAATCAATTGACAATCCGATAAAATATAGAAATGTTAATCCGTTCAGTTTTTTTTGGATTAAAAAGCGAGAAGGAATGGCGAAAGGAATGATTATAGTAATGATCTTACTTCACTTTCTACCTCGATTTCAGAAAGAACCAAAACTATCATTTTTTTACGAACAATTAACGGGTAAAAAACCGACTGATTTAAAAACATTTATAAAAAGAGAAAAGAAACAATTTGAGATACAATAAATTACGCGACCTAACATCGTATTAGCTGATATTCCCCATTTTTATGCATAAAAATAATTTCACGTACTGACCAAAAATCTATTAGCTTAAAAAGAGATGATTTCAAAGACGGAAACTGACATTAATCAGAATAAAAAAGCAAAGACGAAACACACATTACACATAATATCAGTTTTAATAATAATCCTTTCAGTAGTTGCAACTTCAATTGGATTGTTTTACTCTGATGCCGGTGAAGCACATATATTTGTCAATCAATACGGCGATTCTGTAAAAATCTTTGGAAACGGATTATACAAGCATGATTCTTTTTTTATGGCTCCGATATTTAAGGGAACAGATTTTACGATACTGTTTATTGGTGTTCCTTTATTAATAATTTCTTCGCTATTGGATTATAAACGAGACATTACACGTACAAAATTGTTTTTAACCTCCATTCTTTCCATATTTACTTACTACTCAACAAGTATCGCGTTCGGCATCACATACAACGCGCTACATTTGGTTTATATAGCTTTATTCGGATTAAGTTTCTTTGGATTAATTATCGGAATAGGTCAAATTCGACTCAAGAACAATATCACTATCCCTCAAAAGGGGATAAAAATATTTCTAATTGTTTCAGGAATTTCTTTATTTGTAGCATGGTTGCCCGATATTATTGGGTCACTTGCCAATGGTCGCCCATTAGAATTAATTGAAGTTTATACGACACAAATTACGTACGTGTTGGATATGGGAATAATATCTCCATTATGTTTTATTTGTCTTTACTTGTTAAGTATCAAGAGTAACTTGGGTTATATATTACTGGGGATAATATTGACAATTTGCATATTTGTAGGATTTATGGTTCCGATACAAACTTTATTTCAGATGCATTTCGGAATCGCATTGCCAATACAAGCGTTGATAACAAAAGTTTGCATATTTATTTTGCTGGCAATGGTGGCTATATATTACGAGATAAAATTATTCAAGGCTTTATAGTAAAGAACGATCGCTAACACAGTTTTAGCTTCAGGCGGTGTAACGCGGATGTGCGGAGTTTCGTCGCCCGCGCGTGCGTTCGTCTCGGTTTACAGGGACTTCCGTCCAGCAAATGGAACATTCCGTGCAACGGATACCCGCCTGAACGCAAAGCCGCCGGACGTTGGTGGTCAGCTTAACAATAAAAACGCAGTCGGGAATGCTGAAAACCGAAAAGAGTAAACATTTAAAAATTATTGAAAATGAAAAGGTTATTATTCTTAATTCTAACGATATTAACAGTATCAACACTATCCGCACAGCAAGTATCGCTTTATGACAATGACGGAGAAGCAAGGGCTTATATCGACTATGATGAAGACGCAACTATTTTTATGTGGGACGGAACTCCTGTCGCATTTATTGAAAAAGACGGTAGCGACTTATGTGTATTTGGTTTTAATGGTAGTTTCTTGGGTTGGTATGAAGACGGTATAATTTATGACAAAAAAGGTTATGCTGTGGGTGCAAGAAAAGGTGCGATAAATATGATTACAAAAATTGAAAGAATTAAAGGCATACAAAAAACTACACCAATAAGACCTGTTACACAGATTACGCCTATTCAACCAATTTGGAAAAGCAGTTGGAGTAAAACTTCTCTAACAGAATTTTTGTATCGAGGAAAGAAGTAAAAAATGTCTTTAATTAAAAAAATTATAAACACTTTTTACAATCGAGGACATGTTGTTATGCTTGATACAGGAGAAAACAGGGAAACAACGAAGAATAGAAAGCCGAACCGCTAACATGGGCTTTGCCGACAATACTACGTGGTAATTTGAAACATTGACAATGAATTTAACAAACGAACAATGTGAAATAATCAACTCGACAGGTAACATTAAAATTAATGCAGTTGCTGGCTCGGGGAAAACTACGACTATTGTTGAATACGCTCAAGCAAGACCAAAAACGAATAAGTTCCTTTATCTCGCATTCAACAAATCGGTTAAACTCGAGGCTAAAAAGAAATTCGCGGAAAAAGGATTACACAACGTTGCTGTAGAAACCGCTCATTCTTTGGCTTTTCGCCATATTGTACGTGGCGCCAACTACAAAGTAAGGGGGCAAGGATATAAGACGCACGAAGTTGCCGAAATACTTAAAATAAAGGGAAGCGGGGAAAAGCATATCGAGTATGTTATTGCCAATCACATAAATAAATTTGTTTCTTATTTTTGTAATAATGACAAGCTAAAAGTTCAAGAGCTCAATTATCTTAATACCGTAACAGAGCCCAAAGCCGAAGCCTTAGTTTCAAAGTATTACAACTACATTGAAAGAAAAACCAGAGAATTTCTAAGTAAAATGGATAGCGGAGAAATAGAAATCACACATGATTTTTATCTCAAAAAGTTTCAACTTTCCAATCCTCAACTGCACTACGATTACATACTTTTCGATGAAGGACAAGACGCTTCAGCCGTAATGCTCGATGTGTTTTTTAAGCAAAAAGCTACAAAAGTAATTGTCGGCGATACACACCAGCAAATCTACAGTTGGCGGTATGCCGTAAATTCACTTGAAAAATCCGATTTCAAACCCATGAAACTTTCCACAAGTTTCAGATTCAGTCAAAACATTGCCGACTTGGCAGTCAATATTTTGCATTGGAAAAAAATAATCGGAAATGAATCCGCTTTTGAAATAATAGGGAAAGGTACTCCTAAAACCGTAAAATCAAAAGCTGTCGTTGCTCGAACAAACTTAGCCTTATTATCGAAAGCAATAGATTATGTGACAGGACGAAAAGTAAAAAGTGTTTATTTTGAAGGGAATATCAACTCGTATTTTTATGCAGATGAAGGAGCGTCTCTTTTTGATGTGTTGAATTTGTTTAACTCAAAACGTAAGTTAATCAAAGACAAGCTTATAAAAGGAATGAAAAACATCGAAGAGCTTGAAGAATACATTCAAAAAACCGAAGACCTTCAACTCGGAATGTTGGTGGAAATTGTAAAAGAATACGGTAATAAAATTCCACAAATTATTAAAGAGCTTAAAAAAAAGCATGTAAAAGACGATGAGAAAGAAAAAGCTGAAATAATTTTCTCAACCGTGCACCGATGTAAAGGTATGGAATACGACAGTATTCAGCTTGCAAATGACTTTATCACAGAAGAAAAATTGGCAAATTTGGTAAATGACGAAAATAAAATTGTCGATTATACTAAATTAAACGAAGAAATAAACCTTTTATATGTCGCCGTTACAAGAGCAAGAAGCAGTCTTTACATTCCGGCGCCATTAATCCCTGTCGATTATAAGCCTTCGGAAGAAATACACGTTATGAAAACTGCTCATGAAAACAAAAACAATAACGAAACAGAACAAAAACAGCAATCAAAAGTCAAACACGTTTCAGAAGATACAGAAAAAGCATATTCATTAGAAAAAATAAGAGCAAAACACACAGAAGCTTACAAACCTTGGACAACACTACAAGATGATGAATTAACCGTAATGTATTGTGAAGGAGTGAATGTCAAAGATATAGCTAAACACCTTGGACGGACAACGGGTGCAATTCGTTCACGAATAAAGAAATTAGAACTTGAAGAACTTTACGGATAGTCCTATCTACACACCCCTTACAACAAACGGTGATAGAGGGTGCTAACCGCGGATAAAAAAACAGAATGTAAAATTTGGCAAAAACAATTTCAAAGATAATTGTTTCAAATACAGAAATAGCTGTAACCAATACAAACAATGAAGATTGTATCTCTTTGACGGAAATGGCTGAGCACGCATTAGAAAGTTATATAAGTAAGAATATATAGCGCTAATTGACAGCTATTTAAAAATCAACAATTCACTAATTATAAGAGCAATAATAAACTAAGTCATGAAGTTATCTTGAGTTTTGATTTCTAAGGAAAATCCCAGCGGAATTTAATATTCGCAGCTAATTTCAGCATTAAATATTCGACCCCAAAATTGGGTTCGTACCTAAAAAACATTAATTTTGCTACAAATAATAGGCTTCTCTGAGGCCTAAAACAACCAAACAGAACAGATTATTAATAAGTCAAGACGACTTCTATATAAACTCTAATATTCAAAGATTTTTATGGCGAAAGGGAGGATTCTACAAGTAAAAGAGATCGAAATTTCGGTTATCAGTCAACAGAACATTGATTACATTAGCCTTACGGATATGACCGTTAATTTTCGGGAAGGTAGTGGGCTAATAGGCAAATGGATAACCAATAAAAACACGATAGAATATCTTGGTGTTTGGGAAAGAGTAAATAACCCCGATTTTAATTACCCCGAATTCGGGGTAATTGGTCAGGAAGCCGGTACGAACAGATTTATAATGTCTGTTGGGCAATGGATTGATCGAACAAAAGCCATAGGAATGATTGTAAAAGCAGGACGATATGGCGGAACGTACGCGCATAAAGACATTGCATTTCACTTTGCAATGTGGTTAAGCCCCGAATTTCAAATCTACCTGGTTAAGGAATTTCAACGACTTAAAGATGACGAAACTAACCGTCTAAAATTAGATTGGAATCTGCAACGTACCCTTGCCAAAGTGAACTACCAAATCCACACAGACGCAATCAAAGAGAATCTTATTCCGCAGGAAGTGACAAAGCAACAGTCAAATTTTGTTTACGCCAACGAAGCCGATTTGCTGAATGTTGCCCTTTTCGGCATTACGGCAAAAGAATGGCGAGAGAGTAACTCCGATAAAACAGGAAACATTCGAGATTACGCCACATTGGAACAACTTGTCGTGTTGAGTAACATGGAGAGCGTGAACGCTTTACTAATCCGACAAGGCTTACCGCAAAACGAAAGACTTTTACAACTCAACAAAGTAGCCATTACGCAAATGAAATCTTTACTTGCAAGCAAAGCAATGAAAAGACTCAAATAACAAAACAACGAACCGCTCACATTAGACGGTGCATCAGGCAGGCTGACAAGTATTTCGTAACTTTGCAGCCCGTCCGGCTCCGTTATAGGCAATTTAGTGGCGACACCACCGTAAAATATTTTAGAAAATGGACGAAAAAATTAAACTTTATTCACAGAGAGCAATTGCAATTGCGACATATTTTGGTGGACCATTAGCCGCTGGAATTCTTATTCGAAAAAATTCACTAAATCTTGGAAGAGAAAAAGAAGGATTAATAGCCTTAATTGTTGGAATAGTTAGTACAATTTTACTGTTTTATGGTATCCTTCAGATTCCTGAACCGATTTTAGATAAAATTCCGAATGTTCTAATTCCTGCTGTTTATACAGGAATTATTTACTTGATTGTAGAAAAGACACATGGACAAATACTTAAAAAACATAAAGAAGAAAACAAAGAATTCTATTCTAATTGGAGAGCAACAGGGATAGGATTAATTTGTACAGTTGTTCTTGCCGGAGGAATTATTGCTTATGTTTACAATGCACCCGTAGATTGGGACGTGGACACGTATAACGCTGAACTAAAAAAACTTGAGAACAACGAATCCGAAGCTATGAAATTATTTGACATGTTAGAATACAGCCCAAAACATGAAATTATATATTTTATAGAAAAAACAGGTATTCCAAAATGGGAAGAAAACATCGATATTTTAAACAGAATTTCCGGTATTGAAAATATACCTGAAGAAATTCAAAAACAAAATAAATTACTTCTTGAATACAGTAAACTTAGAATTGAAGCCTACAAATTAATAACAAAAGCGATTATATACGAAACTTCGGAATACGATGAAGAAATTAACAAAAGACACACTCGAATAGATGAAATTATTAAAAAATTGTAAAAATTACCTGTAACACAGAATTAGAAGAAGGCGATGATTCTGATTTTATTGTTGCAATCGGCAATATTGCAAAAGCAATAGGAATGACTAAAATTGCCGAAGAAACAGGAATAAGCAGACCCAGTTTATATAAAACATTATCTGACGGTGCGAAACCACAATTTGCAACTAAAATGAAAGTGTTAAAAGCAATTGGCGGGCAAATAAAAATCAACCCAATAAATGCATAAAAAACGAACGCATAAGATTTGGTTTTCACGCTCATCCGGCTTAGGTGTATTACTACGTTCCGTCCCCTACTCCACTTGGCCGATTCGTCTCGATTTGACAAGACCGCGTCCCGCCAATGGAATATTCCATACAACGGAAACTAACCTTCGGCAACAATCGGAACATTAGCGGTCATTGTAACAAGCGACTGCAAAAAGGAAATAAGAATAAATCAAAACAACGAATTGATTATTTGCTCGGAATGAAAGGAATTTTATTGATAAATATTGGCTCTCCGGCAGCATGCACGAAAAGTGATGTCAGGAAATTCATCGGCGACATGCTTTCCGATCCGCTAATCTTCGGCAAACCGGAATGGCTATCTAAATTTTTAGCCAGAAATATTATAGCGCCGCTATCAGCCAAAAAATCATTCGGAAAATACAAACAAATCTGGCGAACAGAGGAGCCGACAGTTTCACCCATCGTCTATTTCATGCAAAAACTTGCCTTATCGCTTGAAAACAAGAAAAATATCCCTGTAGAAATAGCCATGCGATTCGGTAATCCCGATATCAGTCGGGCATTAAAAAATTTAGAAAAGAAATCGCCGCATTTGCGTGAAGTTATAGTATTTCCGCTGTTTCCGCATTACGCGCAATCGACTACACAAACCACCATGGATGAAATCGGAAAGGTGTTTAACAAACGTCCGCGTTCGTATCGATTAAAAATCATAGAGCCGTATTTCGACCATCCGGCTTTTATAGATGCACTTACGGAGCACGCCCGACCTTATCTGAAAGACATTGACAAATTAGTTTTCAGCTACCACAGCCTTCCGAATAATCAAGTGGAAGCGGCATGGAAAAAAGGAAAAAAATTCGATTATGTGTATCAGTTAAAAAAAACCAACCACCTCCTTTGCGAGAAACTGAATATCGAATCGCAATTTACGTTGTTGTTCTATGCCTCGCAGCGCGGAAGAAACTGGCTGAAACCTTTTATAGATACCGATATTTCCGGTTTACCCAAATTGGGATGGAAAAAAGTGGCCGTGATTTCTCCCGGATTTCCCGTTGATAATATGGAAACGCTTTATGATATCGACATTCAAGCACGCGAGATGTTCATGAAAGCCGGCGGAGAGAAATTTGTTTTCGTACCGTCGCTGAACGATGCGGATGTATGGGTGGAAGCCGTATGGAAGATAATAAGCGAAGTTTAGAGTAAATTTAATCAACTTTGGCAAGCTCCATGAACCTGCTTGCGGTTGTTTTTTGAAACTAAAACCATCTAAAAACCTTCTCCAACGCTTATAATCAAGCAATAAAAACTATATTTACTAAAATCTTTGAACATTATTCAAACTTTTGTTGTTTTTAATGTTGGAATGAATTTAACATTAAACTACACATTATGAAGAATCTATTTATTGCAAGTTGTTTTTTGATAATTGTAGCTTGCAGCCCAACGTATTACGCTGCGAATACACTTAACACACCCATGATTTCCGAAAAAGGAGAATCAAGTATCACAGCAGCAGGAAAAGGCGGTATGTATGAATTGCATGGAGGATACGGAATAACAGACAATTTAGCTGTGATAGGAAGCGGATCTGTCTATGCACCAAAAAGTTTAGAAAACGGTAACGGCGGTTCAGGGTTTTTAGCCGAAGCGGGTGTAGGATATTTCAATGAATTTCAAGAGAATATACTTTTTGATGTCTATGGTCTCTTAGCATTCGGGAGTATGAACAATCAATTTCCTGATAATAATGAAAAAATTTCTGCCCGAGCATTTCGATTAGTAATTCAACCCGGAATCGGATACATGCATAAATACTTCTCAGCTTCATTCAACCCAAGAATTGCCTTTTTGAATTTTAGCGGAATCAATGGAAATTTAACCTATGAAGGAGTAGATCAGGTGCAGTATCTGACTGACAATAAAAACAATTTTTTACTTGAACCAACTATCACACTTCGCGGCGGATTGGAAAAAATAAAACTACAACTCCAATATGGATACAGCCTGAACATGAGCAATCCTGACTTCAAGCAAGATAAAAACATATTGACGATAGGATTAAATTTCAGACTCTAAAGAACAAGTCTTAACTTTTTAGGGCATGATTCCCTTTACTTTCATTTTTTTGCCACTCAAGTCCACTTCAAAAAGGTGTGGTACACGGTGATATCGGCCATTGATATCTTTATGGCTGTGAACTGACATCAGCCATTTTCCTTCGAATGTCTGAAATAACATTCCATGCCCAAAGTTTGGTGGTGTAATCGGTTCTTTTTCATGAATCCAGGGTCCATCGAGCGTACCGCTTTGTGAATAGGCAACTCCCTGCGTATATACATTATCTATCCAGCTTGTCCATATCATCCCTAATTTTCCTTTTTTCGTTTCAAACAAATAAGGGCCATCGGTGACTTTATTCGGCTTTACAACTCCATTTTCCACCTCCCTGCTCCATGGTGAGTCGCTGGAGCGGAAAAGCAGTTTTGACTCTCCAATCGAACCACTTAAATCGGGTTTAAGCTCTATTTTCTCAATCGTTCCGTTCCAGTTTTGAAGCCATTCGTAGCAATAAACCAAATACGGTTTTTTGTCTTTATCCACCCAAAGTGTCCCATCCAGAGTAGGCATATTTGCCGGAAGATATTCTTTGTCTTTCATTGGTCTGTAGGGTCCTTCGGCTTTATCACTCACCAAGATATGACAAGCACGCCGCTCAATAACATTGCCTCGAACGGTATCAATCTTCACATCCCGATTTGTAAAAGTAGCAAAATTGTAATACTTTCCATTGTAATAATGCAATTCGGCTGCCCAGATCATCGGATTTTTTCCCATCCAAGAAGTTGAATCAGTTTGGATAACAACGTATGGTCCTGACCACTTTTTCAAATCTTTACTTTTCCACAAAAGACCTCCAGTCCCCGTCATGTAGTACATTTTCGTGCTTTTGTCAGCTAAAATTGCCGGATCACTCAGTCGTATTGAATCCAGCGGGATACTTTCTCTGTATGTCCTGTGTTTTGTCTGAGAAAAAGCATTAAAAACATTGATAATAAGAATAACAACGACAAGCTTGAATTGAATTGATCTCATACGGTTATATTTTATTTTTTACATTAAGGTCGTATGGAACACGCCATTAACCATTCTCTTGGGTTTAAGACTTCTCTTAAATGGCTGTTTCATATCACTAGTGTCCGGTTGTTTAATTTTTTAATTCTCTGAAATTCCTTTCTATAAGTGATTTCAAGAGTATTTTTATATTTTTCGATTTGAATTTTTTCTTGAACTTTGCCTGAAATATAAATTTCAGATAATGAATCAAGGAAAAACTGTTTTTGCTCAATTAATGTCCGTCATATCCAAGTATGAATTTGGAAAATGCGTGGATAGGTACAAAGGTAATTACAAGGTGCAAAGTTTTACCTGCTTAGA
>LSQX01275624.1_pt1 | contig 14310 bp, 12 predicted proteins | sample 654561 | NCBI WGS metagenome assembly LSQX01 (sample SAMN04489861, study PRJNA283612) | anaerobic digester metagenome | isolation source: 4 biogas reactors fed with cattle manure at either 37C or 55C with and... | place: Denmark: Kongens Lyngby | collected 2014
AAAAATGAGCAAAATGTTTGAGCATACAGTAATAAAAAATCTGGCATTGCCGAATCGCTTTGTCCGCTCAGCAACATATGAAGGACTGGCTACTAAAGAAGGAGCTGTAACTCCTCTGCTTGTTAATAAAATGGTTGAACTCGTCAAAGGAGGCGTTGGATTAATTATTACAAGCCATGCCTATATCAGCCCGGAAGGTCAGGCAGGCCCCCGGCAAATTGGCATTTATAAAGAAGAACTCATCTCCGGACTCCAAGAAATGACCGAAGCTGTTCATGAGTGCGGCGGGAAAATTATCGCACAGATTTCCCATGCAGGAATATTTTCCACCTATAAAATGAGCGGCCAAACACCGCTGGCTGTTTCGGGAAAACCCGGTAAAACCTACCACGAGATAACAGAGCGGGATATTCACAAGTTGATAGTTGCTTTTGCCGATGGGGCGGGCAGGGCTAAGACCGCCGGATTCGATGGAGTACAAATACATTCGGCTCACGGCTATTTGCTCAGCCAGTTCCTTTCACCGCTATTTAACCGTCGAAATGATGGATACGGGGTAAATATTGAAAATAGATCACGCATTCATCTGGAAGTTTACAAAGCTATCAGAAAAACCGTTGGCGATAACTACCCCGTATTGATTAAATTAAACTGCAGTGATTTTGCAGAAAATGGGTTAACGGCAAGTGAATCACTGCAAGTTGCCCGTATGCTTGCCGATAAAGGTCTGAACGCAATTGAATTGAGCGGCGGTCTGCTTACGAGCAGCGACTTGTCTCCAAGTCGGGTAAAAATAAAAACCGAGGAAGACGAAGCATATTTTAGTGAACAAGCGCAAAACTTTAAGGATATCCATATTCCTCTTATCCTGGTTGGCGGTATACGCTCTTTTTCGGTAGCCGAACGTTTGGTTGAAGACGGGCTTGCGGATTATATCTCTATGAGCCGTCCGTTTATCAGAGAACCTGACTTGATTAATCGTTGGAAATCCGGAAACCGCAACCGCGCAGAGTGTATATCGTGTAATGGGTGTTTTGGAACCATGAGCTCTGCTCATGGCGTATACTGTGAAGCCAAGAACAGGAGCAAAGGATAAAATTTAACTGCAGGGAAATTGAACAATAATGCCGGCACATAACCCGTCACAAAGACATATTTTTTTATTTATTTTCATTCTTGATATTGATTATTAATGCAAAGGCAATTGTGCCGTAAGCTACAAAACTCCGGAAGTATTCTCCTAAAGCAGCATTATTAAATAAATTTTGTCCGGCCTGGGGCGAAACAATAAATAAGGTATGAAACAAGAAAATCCCCATAATTCCATGTCTTATTTTTGCACTTTTGATACTTGCGCCCCCGGCTAAAAGAGCAGCACAAGAAATCACGTCCGCATTCATATGCGCCGTATAAACATCAAACATGCCAATATTCTGCAAATAAAACAACTGCCCAAAAGCCGCCAGCACAGTAGACAGGATAATTACCTTAATGCGGATCATATTAACATTAATACCGGAAACTTCTGCTTTTTCATTACTGGAACCTATCGCCTTAACCTTCTGGCCAAACCGGGTATTTAAGAGATAATAAATACCGGCAGCAAATAACAGAACCACCAGTATCATAAATATGGGAATTTCCCACGCGCCGATTTTTAACAGCCAAAGCTTATCAATGGTATTACGATACATACCTAAATCCACGGTATTCCTTACACCTATGCCTCTGGAAAGAATAATTTCCTGATTAAGCACCGGAATAAAAGTGCCAAAACCAACTAAAAAAATCAGCTGATAAATACTGTTAACCAGGAAACCAATAATGATTGTGGTAATCATTTCTTTTCCTTTGACCCTGTTTAAAACATAGCCGATGGCAAAGCCGAGAATTACAGACAACAATACACCGAAAAAAATTACTAATAGTATCCCTTTTACGCCCTCTACTTGGAAATTAATCACTAATAATAAAGCTGTCTGAATCGCCATGGCACCTACAGTAATGGCAAAATTCAATCCCATCCCTGCCACAACGGGGATAACCAACGATAAGACCAGAACTCCGTCCCTGATAAATCTTGTTAGGACTTGATTAAAAACAAAGGTCCCGGTAAATCCGGAAAATTGCCAGGCAAAGAAAGACAAAACCAAAAACACGGCCGGAACTAAATGTTCACTATCAACAAACTTATTTAATCTATTCTTTATTCCGCCATCCATTCCATCCTTTATTCTCACTGTTTGTTCCCCCGTCTATCTTTTATTAGTAATGCATACAGGATGATGCCATAGGTAATAAAGGTCCGTAAAATTTCTGTTAATTCCGGTACCAATATTTCATTGGCAATAGGGACAGTGAGCAGATACGTGGTTTGAAGCAAATATGTACCTAATACTGCTTCGAATATATATGTTTTTTTACCCGTGCTTCCCCCGATTAGAACTGCCGAAATGGCAGGAAAAGCCATGGACAAGGGTTCGCCGTAAAGCTGAATAAAACCGTAGCTTTGAGAATAAACACAAATGCCAAATCCGGCAATGACGGTGGAGATAATAATAGCAATAAGACGAATCCTCGAGATGTCCAGGCCAGATAATTTGGCAAATGCTTCATTTTCCCCCACGGCAATGGTTGCCCGGCCAAATTTCGTCCGCAAAAACAAATAGAGTAATAGGCAGATAAGCCCGTAAAATACGAACAATCCCACGGGTATTTCCAAACTTCCGACTCTAAGCAGCCACATATCATCCAAAACATTAGAAAAATAATTTTCCAGGCCAATTTTCGGTCTCAGGCCCTGACCACCGATGGGATAAAGCATTTGGCGGTTTTGAAAGGGTACTAATGTCCAAAAATTATTCATCAAGGGGATAAATGAAAAACCAATAAAAGTACCGGCAATTTCTTCCCGACCCTTGACTTTGTTAAGAATCAAACCATAAATCCAGCCCAAAAAAAGGCAAATCACCAGGCTGAATATTAAAGACATAAAGAAACCAAAAATCCCGGTAAAACGATAATTAACGGCCAAACACAGACCAATGAGGCCACCGATAATGCCCACGGGCAGCCCAAAATTCATGCCCGCTCCCGCATTAAGCATCGGGATTAGTGACAAAACCAGTACTCCGTTCATCACCAGTTTAATTAATGATTCGTTTAGTAAAACAACTAAATCCATCTCTAAAATAAAGGCCAGACAGATTAAGATCATTAAAAAGAAGGAAATAATGATTTGGGGTGGTTGGATTTTATAGTTCTTCATATTATTCTTCGTATCACGCTCCTGCTTCACCTGATAAAGCTAATCCAAACTCAAGATCGGATGAATCAGGGGATAGTATTTTAAAGACTTTTCCTTCAACCATAACAGCGATGCGGTCACATATTCTTTTTAATTCGTCCAATTCACTGGAGGCGATGACAATCGTGGTATTTTGGGTCCGATTGATCTCGATCAGCATATTCAGTATTTTTTCTTTTGCCGCGATATCTACACCCCTGGTCGGTTCCGCTGCAAACAGCAATTGAGGTTGAAGTGTCAATGCTCTGGCGATACAGACCTTTTGTTGGTTTCCACCACTTAATTCCTTAACCTTTTGTTTAGGAGAAGTGCATTTTATTTGGAAACCATGAATTAAATTTTGTACATGGCTCAATGATTTTTTTCGGTCAATAAAACCTAAAATTTTCAAACCAAAACTTCGGGAAAACATATTTTTTATCTGATTAGCGGGGAAAATGATATTATCTTCAATGGTATGTTCCGGGAGTAAGCCCAGGCCTTGCCGGTCATCCGGCAATACATAGATACCTCTGATAATATTTGTTTTCGCTTCCATCTTCTTAAGCTTTTGCTTTTCATAAAAAACCTCACCGTCTACCGGGTATAATCCCATGAAGCCGTAACCTAAAGCTAATTTCCCATGTCCGGAAAGGCTGGTCAAGCCTAATATTTCACCCTTAAATAAAGTCAGATCCATATCTTTAATTTCTTCTCCCGGCATTCTGACATGGAACTGTTTTAAGCTGATTATGGGCCGCTCTTTTATCTCTCTTTTGTCCGCCGATGCCTTGCTGACCACATGACCGATCATATCCCGGGCTAAATTATTGATAGATAATTCTCCTTTTTGATATTGTGAGACAAGCTTCCCATCCCGGAATACTGTTACTCGATCACATATCTGCTGCACTTCCTCCAACCGATGGGAAATAAATATAATACTCAATCCGCCTCGAGCCATTTCCTGCAAAATTTTAATCAGTTCCAACCCGTCTTTTTTGTTGAGCACGGCAGTTGGTTCATCTAAAAGCAAAAGTTTTAGATCCTGACGGCCGATTTCCCGGGCTAACTCAATAAATTGTTTGATATTTGTAGAGAGATTCATGATTTTAATGCCCACATCAAGATTCATACCCAGTTTCCTCAATATTTTGGTGGCATCTTCATAATCCTGGTTTTTATTAATAAAGGAATAACCCCTGCCAAAGAGCCTATCAGTAAATTTATAGGTTCTTTCCCGGCCCAGCTTTATATTTTCTCCGACAGTCATATCAGGAATCAGGGCAAATTCCTGATGCACCATGCCGATGCCCATACCAATAGCCTCACCGCAGCTTTTAATATTAATTTTATTTCCCTGAATAAATATCGCACCTTCATATCCTCCGGTCTCATGAATTACCGGACTGCCAAATAAAATATTCATCAAGGTGCTTTTGCCGGAACCGTTGGCACCGACAATGCCGTGTATTTCACCCGCTTTGATGGCAAGGTTGATATTTGTTAAAGCGGGATTGCCATTATAGCTTTTAGACAGGTTTTTTATTTCCAGAATATTTTTCATGCGGTACTCCGTATAAAAAAGACAGACTGCCCTAATTTTTAAGACAGCCGCCTCTCTCTCTGTGGGATGTCCCCCATTGGCGAGGGAGTATTCATAGTTTATAACAAAAACAATTAATACAATATGGAATCCATAATCATCACATTATAATTCTCCAGCTCCGGACTCTCCGCATTGGGTTTGAACTTACTAAAGGTAACTCCATATCCCGTAACCTCCTGGGCAAATTGGTTTAGCTGTTCAACTTTTTTATAATCGAAGCTGGGGTCTTCAACCATTTTCTTGGCCAGTTCAACAGCATATTGAGGCAGGAATACTGTTACAGGCATAGGCCATCCGCCTAATTTGCCGGTCATCTCGGCTGCGGCTGATTTCTCCCGAATCATCGCATTGATTTTATCAAAATCCCAGGCGTCCTCTTCAGAAATTTCCAGACTCATTACTGTGGGGTAGGCTTGAGTGGGAGTAGGACAGCATTGTTCTGCTACCATAAACTTTAATTTCAAAGCCTCATCAATAATCACATCATACATAGGGCAGTTTGACCCAAATATATTGGTATCAGGACCATATTTATCAATTTGGCGGGGAATATCTTCTCTTAAAAACTGGAGCATCGGACCGGTGCCATTGCCGGTTTGCGGATCGGGAGTAGCTACTTCTACCCACTCCATGCCTAATTCTTTACAGGTTTTCTGCATCATATCTTTTCTTTGTGCAATTACTTCTTTCGCTAAATGTGTGGGGAAAGAGTAGTGAATAAAGGTTTTTGCACCCATTTCTTGAGCCTTTTTGGCAATGGTCTCCCCTCTTTTTACCCAGTCCGTATCCAAATTAACGTCAACATATTTGGACATCAGTACCGGATCATCCCAAATAGGAGCAGTTATAGTAATAATATCAGATCTGGTTTCTTCCACCTTTTGCAGGCCGGGCAGCAAACCCGCCTGACCGGAAATGACAATTATTGCTTTCATTTTGGGATCATCTGCCAAAGAGGTAATTTGGCTTAATCCTGTTTCTATCTCGGTAGAAAAGTTTTCCGGCAGAGTAATATGTTTGACCATATCCGGGTATTTTTTAGCCATCATATCTGCCGCTCTAAACTCATCTTCACTGGTAGACAGTGTAGGTGTCACCACACCAATTTTGTAAGCGGCAGCTTCCTGACCATCCTGACCATCCTGCCCGGTTTGATTAGCTCCACCGGTCTGGGGTGCCTGATTTCCACATCCTGCCAACACACCTACCATGAGCAATAATAATATTAAAGACAATACTTTGTTTCTCATTCTTTCTACCTCCCAAATCATCTTGATATTGGACTATCTAACTTCCGGCAGCCAGCAGTGCCGCCCCCAACGCACCGGTAAACTGACACTCCCCGGGGACGAAAACCTCGTTTTTGAGTTCTTCCTCCAGTGCCCGGCGAACCCCGGCATTTTGAGCTACTCCGCCGGTAAATACTATCTTCTCCTTAACGCCCAGACGGCGAGTCATTGTCGCTACCCTCTTCCCCACGGACTGGTGGAGACCGGCGATAATTCCTTCTTTCGGGCGGCCCCGTGCCAGCAAACCGATAATTTCCGATTCGGCAAAAACGGTACACATACTGTTAATACCGACCGTTGCCGAAGGATCTTCGGATGCAGCCAGTTCTCCCACGTCCATGCCGAGGGTATTGGCCATAATCTGCAAGAACCTCCCGGTTCCCGCGGCACACTTGTCGTTCATGGCAAAATCTACAACTTTACCGTTTTCATTAATGCTGATTACTTTGCTGTCCTGGCCCCCTATGTCTATGATGGTCCGGGCTTCCGGACAAAGGGACGCCACCCCCCGGGCGTGACAGCTGATTTCTGTTACAGTGCGAGCCGCCCCGGTAAAGGATACTCTCCCGTAACCGGTTACAAGTATTGGACCCACATCTTCCTGCTCTATCCCCGCTTGCATCAAAAGGTTTGATAAAATGTGTTCTCCTGCATCACGGGGGCTCCAGCCGGTGGGCAGAATGGCAGACAGCTTTATATCCCGGCCCAAGAGTACCCCTTTAGAGGCTACGGAGCCGATATCCAGACCAACCGTAATCACTTCTTCGTCATCTCCAGCATGGCCTCAATTCTGACTTTCAAACTTTCTTCATCAGAGGAGGAGTAGTCGCTTTCCAGATGCAGAAAGGGCAGCCCTTTTTCTTTAACCAGTTTCTTTACCTCGTATGATTCAATATTGTAAGTATGGCAGGCCTGCCAGGTGAGGTCAATAACAGCAGCAGCATTAAAATCATCGATCATGCGCGAAAGCAGCTCCATGCGGTAGGGATTGGGGCTCATACAGGAACACGGAATGTTTAGATACTTTTCGGCCAGCGCAATAACAGGATCATCGTTGTTTCTATCAGTCCTCAGTTCCAGCGTCTTATAACCGGAGCAGTTCTCCATCGCCACAACTGTTGCCCCCAAGTCTTCTACCAGGCGGATAACCTTTTCCGAACCCAGACCAACCGGACAACCTGTCAATAGAATGCGCGGTTTTTGTGCAGCCTCCGGCTCAATCTTCAAGGATTCCAGGCTGTTTTTCAGCGACTCCAGCATCTGTATTACTTCTTCCTTATCATGGCTAAAGCCGCTGGACCAGGTCACAGTTAATAAATCAATTCCGCTTATGGGCGGCGGGGACAATTGGTTCAGGTCGTTAATTTCCTTCAATAATTTTGTCTCCCGGTTTACCAGATCGATGGCTTTCCAGATATCTTCATCCGTTATTGCCACCTCAAACTCTTCCTCGATGCGGGTACGGAGCTTCCTTATCTCCTCCACCCAGAGGCCAAAAGAGAGGGGGGAGCTGTGTTGATGGGGAAGCTGCATGACATGGACGGGCTTTAGATCCTGCATAATTTCAAACATCTTCTTTTTGCCGTCACAGGTAGTCTCTCCTACGATCAGATCGGAAAAAGCAAAGAAAGGGCAAGTATCGGTTACGGCAAAACCATATGATGATTTAATTAAGGGACACAAATTTCGGGGCAAGACTTCTTCTGCTGCCGGTATGGGTTCTTCCCGGGTTCCGCAAAGCCCTACCGGGATGGCTCCGGCAGCCAAAATCAGTTCCGGGGGACAAAAGGTACAATAAATACCTACAACTTTCAAACCTTCCCCTTTTTTCTCCAAAATTTTCTCCAGAGCTGCCGAACGGATGTCGGCAAATTGATTTACATTGTTATCTGTCATTTTCCCCTCCTTAAAACATTTTGATAACGATATAAGAAAAAGCAAGTTATATGATTTAGATACTATCAAGAAACTTGCAGAAATTCCAATAGATTATTTCAATAAAAACAACTCGAGGTATTTGCCAAACCAATTGATGATTGAGGCAAATGGAACAGCATAGTGGGAAAAGGGAACAGGTTCATCGTCTCTTCTCTGCCTATAGTTCATGAAAAGTAAGCATGACGGCAGCAAAAAAGGAAAATAGCACTGGCATGACGAATGATAGACTGATGATAGACAAATGATAAGGATTATAGTTTAGTTAAATAGTATAAAATGATATAGTATTAAAAAGTATTCCGGGAGGTATAACAGTTGGAAATCATTATTAAAATCGGAGAAGAAATAGAGCTTCACGCAGAACTGAATGACACCGATACAGCTTACAAAATATATGAAGCGTTGCCTATAGAGGGTAGGGGGAGCACCTGGGGGAAAGAAATATACTTTTCTACTCCGGTCAAAACGACACTTGAGGAGAGTGCCAGAGAAGTGTTAGAAGCAGGTGAGCTCGGCTACTGGCCGAATATGCAGGCTTTTTGTATCTTCTATGGTCCGACGCCTGCCAGCAAGGGGCGCGAGATCAGGGCGGCCAGCCCTGTCAATGTTTTTGGAAAGGTAAAGGGCGACCTTGCCCCTTTACAAGGTGTTAGCGGATCAGTAAACGTTGTGGTTGTGGTAGAGAAAAGCCAGTATAACCGTTGAACCACTTGGAACACCTGTAACTATCATGAGACCGCTGGCCCAGGCCGGAAGGGCGGTCGTTTCCCGTCCTGATAGAGATAGGTAGCGCTGCCGGCCAGACGCCGCTGGCCGAACTGGAACGGGAACGCCTTTTTAAGATTGTTGATAGCACCGAGCGGCACAGGGCTACCTCGATTAGTTTTTTTTTGTTCATGCCTTTGTAAGAGATAATGAGATAACGGGAGGGCGTGTTTGTGCTGCCGGAAAAAATTGAAGCCGAATATACCAATAGAACCAGGCAGGTAAGCTCTTTCATCGTGATGGATATATTGGAAAAAGCACAAGAAATGGAAGCCTGCGGTGAAGATATTGTTCACCTAGAAATTGGGGAACCTGATTTTGACACCCCACAGCCGGTGAAAGAAACTGCCTTGCAAGCATTGAGTTCGGGAGATACCCACTATACCCACAGTTTGGGCAAATTGGTATTGCGGGAGGCTATTGCCGGCTTTTACGAGCGCAAATACGGGGTTGAATTGTCTCCGGAGCAAATTATTGTTACCTCTGGTTCTTCTCCCGGGATGCTGCTCATCTTTTCTGTATTAATAGAGCGCGGGGATGAGGTAATTCTTCCTGATCCGCACTACGCCTGCTATCCCAATTTTATCCGTTTCTTCGAAGGTAAACCTGTTTATATTCCGGTGCGGGGAGAGAACGGTTTTAAGTACCGCCCCGATGATATAAAAAAAGCGGCCAACACCAGGACGGCATTCCTGATGCTCAATTCTCCTGCCAACCCTACAGGCTCTGTCTATAACAGCCGTGAGCTGCAAGAGTTGGCAGCGTTAGACCAGATAATTGTCTCAGACGAAGTATACGCAGGGCTTGTTTACGGGGAAGAGCAGCATACCATTTTGGAATATACAAGGAAGGCCTTTGTTATCGGCGGGTTCTCCAAGATTTATGCCATGACCGGATGGCGCCTGGGTTATGTAATCGCGCCACCTGAATATATCCGCCCCATGCAAAAGCTCCAGCAAAACCTTTTCATCTGTGCCGCATCTTTTGCTCAGGAGGCTGCTGTTACTGCTTTGACCTGCTGTGATCGGCATGTAGCTTCAATGGTGGAGGTTTATGATTGCCGCCGCCGCTATTTGCTTAACCGTTTGAAAAAAGCAGGTATTGCACCCCCCGTAGATCCCAAGGGGGCTTTTTATGTTCTTGCCGATGTGCGCAAATATACTGCAGATTCTCTCGCTTTTGCCTTTGAAATTCTGGAAAAGGCAAAAGTTGCCGCGACCCCGGGGATAGATTTTGGCCAAAACGGGGAAGGCTACCTGCGACTCTCCTATGCCAATTCCTTGGAAAAAATTGAGGAAGGGATGAACCGTCTGGAAAACTACCTTTACAGCTTAAGATAGCCAATACAGTTAAAGAAAGTCGAGCATCGCCTCGTAAAATCTGTAGATAGATTTATGATGGAATGGAGGAGTATTTTGGTCGATAAGATACTATTATTTCACCACGGCCGGAGAGAAGGTTAAACGCCATTTCTCAACATATCTAGCAAGATTATTTACTTTGAAATATTAATCTGGTAAAATATAAAGCGTTGATTAAAAAAAATATAGAGAAAACGGGGGTATCAGAAGTATGGGTAAAAAAGTAGTGTTATTGTTGATGGCACTGATGTTGGTGTTCAGCATGGCGGCGTGTACTTCAGGTGATCCGGCCGGCTCAACCGATCCAAATGGAGCGGGCGAGGCCAACGGGGAGGGCGAGGAAAATGGTGCAAATGGAGAGGGCGAAGCTGTTGAGACCGACGACATCGCTTCTTTAACAGTGGCGGAAGGAAAATTTACCGTAGGGTTTGACCAGGGCTTTCCTCCCATGGGGTTCATAGGAGATAACGGGCAGTTTACCGGATTTGATCTGGATTTGGCGGCAGAAGTTGCCGATCGCCTGGGGTTGGAACTAGCATATCAGCCGATTGCCTGGGATGCGAAGGATATGGAGCTTTCCAGTAAAAACATTGATTGTATCTGGAATGGATTTACGATCAATGGACGCGAAGACGGATATACCTGGACCGATCCTTACATGTCAAATAACCAGGTGTTTGTGGTTAGGGCTGATTCGGGGATATCATCATTAGCTGATTTAGCGGGTAAAACAGTGCTTGTCCAGGCGGATTCCAGCGCTGAAGCTGCGTTAGCGGACAGACCTGACCTGGTGGATACTTTTGGCGAATACTTAACCGCCTCCGATTATAACATTGCTTTGATGGACCTCGAATCGGGCGCGGTAGATGTAGTGGCTATGGATGATACAATGGCAAACTTTCATATTGAGTCCAGAGAAAAGGACTTTGTTGTCCTGGAAGAAAAGCTGGCGGCGGAGGATTACGGCGTAGGTTTCTTGCTGGGGAACGAAGCGTTAAGAGATGTAGTCCAGGCCACACTGGAAGAAATGGCTGCCGACGGCAAGATGGCGGAAATCTCTAATGAATGGTTTGGCAAGGATATCACCACAATCGGGAAGTAGTAAGAAGTATTATGCAGAATAAGTATTATGCAGGTTTTTCCGGAAGAAAAGGGCTGTCTCCTGATGCGATAGCCCTTTCTTTCTGGTTCTTGCCGTCGTGGATGGGGGCGCTGCGTTGGAGTGGCAGTTATTGTTATTAAAATTAAGCGAAGGCATGCTGGTGTCGGTAGAGATCTTTACGCTAACACTGTTTTTTTCTCTTCCGCTGGGGCTTTTTGTCTCCTTTGGACGCATGTCAAAAAATCCGCTTTTAAGAAATACCATGAAAATTTATATTTCCATCATGCGCGGGACCCCTTTAATGCTTCAGTTAATGGTGGTTTATTTCGGGCCTTTTTTTATCTTCAGGATGTCAACACCGGACCGCTTTTTAGCCGTAATCATTGGATTTGTCTTTAACTATGCAGCATATTTTGCGGAGATCTATCGTGCCGGAATCGAATCCATGCCGGTTGGTCAGTATGAGGCTGCAAAAGTGCTGGGCTACAATAAAACCCAGACCTTTTTAAAAATAATCCTGCCGCAGGTCGTCAAGCGTATCCTTCCCCCGGTTACAAATGAGGTTATTACCCTGGTCAAGGATACCTCGCTGGCTTTTGTGATCTCTGTTTCGGAGATGTTCACCCTGGCAAAGGCTATCGCCTCCGCTCAGAGATCGGTGATACCCTATGTTGCAGCGGGTATTTTTTATTATGTCTTTAATTTTATTGTTGCATATGTCATGGAATGGGTAGAAAATAAATTCAGCTATTTTAGATAGCCCGGAGGATTGCCATTATTATGAAATTACTGGAAATAAAAAACTTAAGAAAGACCTTTGGCGATCTCGAGGTGATTAAAGATATCTCCCTGGACGTCAGGCAGGGGCAGGTTGTTGCCGTTATCGGCCCCTCGGGTTCGGGCAAGTCTACTCTGCTCAGATGTGCAACGATGCTGGAGGCAATGGACTCGGGCGAGTTGATTTATTTAGGGGAGCATGCTGTCACGACAGGGGCGGATGGAAAAGCGGTTTATGCCCCTGCCAGGCAACTGCGGAAAATTCAGGGTTATTATGGCCTGGTCTTTCAAAACTTTAACCTCTTTCCTCATTATTCCGTGATAAAAAATATAATCGATGCCCCGATCTCCGTGCAAAAAAAGAGCAAGGCCGAGGCTTTGCAGATCGGACGGGAATTAATGAAGAAGATGGCCCTGTCCGATAAAGAAAATGCTTTCCCCTACCAGTTGTCGGGGGGGCAGCAGCAGCGGGTTTCCATCGCCAGGGCGCTGGCCTTGAGCCCGAAGGTGCTCTTTTTTGATGAGCCGACTTCTGCCCTGGACCCGGAGCTCACGGGAGAGATCCTCAAGGTGATCAGGGACCTGGCTGCAGAGCAGATGACAATGGTCATTGTAACCCACGAAATGAGCTTTGCCAGGGATGTGGCCGATCATATCATTTTTATGGATGAAGGTGTTATAGTCGAGGAAGGGCCGCCGGAGAAAGTGCTCAACGACCCCCAAAACGAACGCACCAGGGCATTTTTAAGCAGGTTTGAAAGATAATACGCTAATACGGGAAATATTGTATTAGGGAATGCGGGAGTGTGTTTAAGGGCAGCAGGGGGCTTCCTCACGGTCATTAAACATTAAAACGGCCATTAAACATTAAAGCGGAAGCTGATTATATCGCCGTCCCGGACCGGGTATTCTTTTCCCTCCAGGCGAAAGAGGCCCTTCTCCCTGACTGCTGCAGTGCTGCCCAGCCTGTAAAGGTCATTGTAATGGAAGACCTCCGCCCGGATAAAACCGCGCTCTATGTCGGAATGGATCTTGCCGGCCGCTTTTTTGGCTGTTGTGCCCTCCCGGATTGTCCAGGCTTTTACTTCATCATCCCCTACGGTGAAAAAGGAAATGAGGCCCAGGTGCCTGTACGCGGCACGGGCAAGGCGGGATATGCCTGATTCCTGCAGTTGCAGGTCCTTCAAGAACTCTGTCCGCTCTTCCGGCTGGAGCCGGCTGATTTCCATTTCTATCTGTGCGCAGATCTCGATCAGGGCGATCCCTTTATCTGCAGCAAAGGAGATGACCTTTTCCCGTTCGGGATAATCTCCCGCGGCAAGCTGATGCTCGCCAATATTCAGGGCAACCAGGAGAGGTTTTTCTGTAAGAAAGTTATATTCCGCCAGTATCGACTGCTCTTCCTCGCCAAGGCTAATACCGCTCAACGGTTTTTCTTCCTCTAGAAGGGAGAGGATTTCCTTGAGCAATGCAAGCTGGGACGCGGCATTTTTGGGCGTTTTTTTTGCTTCATTAATGCGCTTTATCCGGGTTTCTACCAGGCCCATATCGGCGAGCAGCAGCTCTGCCTGAAAATCTTGCAGCTCTTTCAAAGGAGCGGGCTTGCCGGCGGCTGCGTTAACCATCTCCGTTTGGAAGGCACGCACCACCTGTACCAGCACATCCGAACTTCGGACCTCATCGAGCAATCTGGCCGCGGCGGCCGGTGTGCCGTTTTCAGAGCTTACTCCCGGAATGTCTTTAAACTGTATCTGCGCGTAGGTGGTCTTACGCGGTTTAAATAATATAGAAAGAAAATCGATGCGTGGATCCGGTACCCCGGTGCTGCCCGGATGTACTTCCATATTGCTCTCTAACCCTGTTGCGTATTCCGATCCTGTCAATAAATTAAAAAATGTGGTCTTTCCTCCGAGGGGTGCTCCTGCCAGCCCTATCTGCAATTTCTGCTCATCTCCTGTTAGGTATTAATTCATCAGAGTTACATATTACTCAACCAGAAGATTTTAGCATACTTTTTCCACAAAAGAAACAGGCCTAATAAACGACATAAACGACAGATAAACGACAGGGCTGAAAAGGTTTTTAAGAATATGATTTTGATGAGGATAATTTTGAGATAAATAAAACCCCGGTACGCGGGGTCAAGCTGACTCCAAAGCAAGAGGCGATCAACGCCGCAGAGA
>LSQX01019837.1_pt1 | contig 14308 bp, 7 predicted proteins | sample 654561 | NCBI WGS metagenome assembly LSQX01 (sample SAMN04489861, study PRJNA283612) | anaerobic digester metagenome | isolation source: 4 biogas reactors fed with cattle manure at either 37C or 55C with and... | place: Denmark: Kongens Lyngby | collected 2014
GGTGTGAGGTGTGAGGTGTGGAGAAAAAGTAATATTTTGGGTTCGATTTTATGTTTATGAGAACAATCTTCCTATTCCTATTTGTTTGCGTTCTGGGGAACGCGGTGCTGGGACAAAAGGTCCTGGATAACCCGGGTGATCGGGATCGTGAGTATCTGGCAGGATTGCCAAGGCTGGTAGTGCCAGAAAATCAGCGTACTAAGTCACTGCCCGTGATGGTGGATAATACCCTGGAAAAGTGCTTCCCAGAGATCTATTCACAGGGCGTGTGGAATTGTAACCAGGCAGCATCCGTGTGGACTATGTTCACCTACGAAATTAACTACCTGCGAGGCCTCGATTCTAAAGTGATCTCTAATTGCTATTCCCCAATGGCCGTGTTTAATCTCCTAAACTACGGTCAGGCCGGCCAAGGTGTCTCCTATTTCGATAGCTGGGAGGTCATCCGGGCTAACGGAATCCCCGGCCATTCGGATTTCTCTGCGTCAGAACAGGAGTCGCATCCCTGGATGAACGGCTACGAACGTTACTACAGGGGCATGAAAAACCGCATCAGCGACGTGTTCGCCATCGAGGTGGGTTCCCCCGAAGGCCTGCAAATTCTTAAGCAGTGGCTCTATAACCATATCGAGGGATCACAAATCGGCGGACTGGCAAATTTCCAGATCGGATCAGGTGATATGGTCATGTATCCCATCCCAATGAACCAGGGACTGGAACAGGAGGGCGCATACATCATGACGGCCTTCGGACCAGGCGTGGGTCACGCCATGACCTTCGCCGGATATAACGATGAGGTGAAGTTCGATTTCAACGGCGATGGCCGCTTTACAAACGATGAGGATATCAACGACGACGGTGTGGTCGATATGCGCGACTGGGAAATCGGCGCCATGCTGGCCGTCAACTCCTGGGGCCCCTGGTGGGCTAACCAGGGAAAAGTGTGGGTAATGTACCGCCTCCTCGCTGAACCCCCCGCTAAAGGCGGAATCTGGGAGAATTCAGTCGTGGTGATCCGCGCTAAAAAGAAACATTTCCCCCTGCTAACAGCCAAAACTAGCATCACGTATAACTACCGCAATAGGCTGAAAATTCAGGTGGGAATCGCATCCGACCTGTCGGCTACCGAACCGGAAAAGATCCTGGATTTCCCCTTCCTTAACTTCCAGGGCGGGAGCTTGCCTATGCAGGGAATTACTACCCCCGGGGGCGATAATATCGAGCTGGGAATCGATATCAGCCCGATAATCAATGAGTTCCCCGAGAATGGCGAGGCCAGAATCTTCCTCGAAGTGATCCAGAAAAGCCCCTCCGGTACGGGCACCGGCCAAATCAATGGCTTCTCGATCGTGAGCTATATCAGCACCAATACCGAGTTCCGCTCCGAAGAGTCGAACGTGCAAATCCTTCCCAATACCACAACCCGACTCTCTGCTGTCGTGAATATCACCCCGCCAAAACCAGCGATCACGACTACCAGCCTCCCGGAAGGATCCGTCGGCGCCTATTACGGCACCACCATACAGGTTGCCGGCGGAGCCCCGCCCCTGGCCTGGAACAACCTCGACAACACCTACCAGGAGCATCCCCTCGATGAAACAATCTCCTTCACCGGCGGTACTAAAGTGCTCCCCGATCCCTGGTTCGCCTACGTCACCCGCCAACTGCCTTTCGAAATATCCCTCTTCGGAAAATCAACTAACCAAATAACCATCCACGCTAACGGCGGTATCATCCTCGGCAATCACTACGTCAGATATCCCTACGCAATCAATAACTGGCTCCCGATATACCAAAATAACGGCTTCTTCCCTTTCTTTGGATCCCTTTTCTATCCTGATGATAACTACGGCGTTACATGGGAGACAGTCGATAACGAACTGATCGTCCGCTGGAACGCCAGCCTCGACACCCTCCGCCACCGCCCGGTCACCTTCGCGGCAAAAATTAACCCGTCAGGCGAGTGCCAGTACTATTACGGCGATATGGAAGTCAATAGCAGCGATTCCTGGATCTCCGCCCTCTCCGGCGGCGACTGGAAAACTTGCTACTTCCTCAACCATAATTTTACTGCCATCCAAAATCATGCTGCCTACCTCCTCGAACCAGCTACCCTGCCTCCCGGCCTGACCTTCTCCCCCGAAGGCCGAATCACCGGCACCCCACTGGAAAAAGGCGAGTGGACCATCCCACTGATCGTCACCGACGCCAACGGATTGCAGGCAAAAACAAACCTCCAACTGATCATTACTGGTGGTAGTTCTGTTGATAATGAACAGATAAACAGCAAGATAGCGATCTATCCAAATCCGATCACCCAATCTTGCTGGATCGAAACGGAAAATACGCGCGCCGGTGAAATGATCATCACGATCTACGACTTCTCAGGTAAAAACATCCTCACCAAACAGTACGCCCTGCCCGAGGGTCGGAGCCGAATACGATTGGACGAGATGAATAAGCTGAGATCAGGAGTCTATTTTTATCAGACTACCGGCGTAGCTTCCGGGTCGGGAAAATTGACCGTCATCCGATAAAGCCTGTCAGTCAATCGGCTGACCTAAGTTGAAGCCTACCTGAACCTGATGACTGCTGAACTGGTTCGGTACGGCCGTTCCGAGGGGAACAGAAAATAGATATCGTATCGATAAATTGTCGAACCGAATACCGGTGAAGAAGTCTAACCCTTCTTGCCAACGATAGCCGGCTCCAACCTGAAATCGATCGCGATAATGAAGACTAGTATGAATGTCTCCCCGTAACCCGCTGTAAACGTTGTATTTAAGCATGATCGTCGGCTCAATCAGAAAATCCTGCCCCACCGGAATATATCCCCCCGCATAGGCGTAAACAGATTGCCGTAAATCGGGATTCTCCATCGGAGAAAGATGATCGGGGTTGATCAACTGACGATTCATGATCAGGGAATTAATCATCTGAATGCTGGAAAGCCCCAGGTAAAGCCGCTCCGAATAATAGTGTATCCCCGCATTGACATCGAAAATATTCGCCACCTCTGTGCCCCCAATCAACCCGGGATCTAGGAGGCTCGGATCCGGAAATACTAATCCCGATTTGTTTATCCGATACTGAAACATCACCGGAGCAAGTCCCAGTGATAATCGACCATTACCTACCTCTACATGGTACGCGTAGTCGATGTGGATACCGGTCTGACTGACAATGCCATAGGAGTAGTTGAAAAACCCTCCGCCCAAACCTACCCGGCTGTAAGTATTGCTCCCCTTGTTTCGAAATCCCCGGGGATTGTAAAACTGTTTTTTCGATACCACCCGGCTGTGATACGTGACCGACTGGGAAGATGGTGCCCCGCGCCAACCCATCCATTGCTGCCGAGTGCTGAGGTTCAACGGCGCATACCGCTCGCTCCCCGCAACAGCCGGATTCACCAGGAAGAGGTTCGACAGATAGTGATCAGCCAACGGATGAACCTGCGCACGACCGCCCAACGGCAACATCAAGAGCATCAAAGCCCAAAATACCAAGATGATATGCCCGCGTTCCTGTTTCATCGAATGATCGTAACCGTGCCAGTCATTGGTTTTAATCCAGGTTCTACCCGGATCAGATAAAAATAGGTCCCCTGAGGTACTACCCCGCCACTCAGATCTCTCCCATCCCACGGCTCGGGATACCCTGTGGCCGATTCCCAAAGAATGCGGCCCGACCGGTCATAGATGAAGACCTGGCTCAAGGGCTTGTTATTCAGCAATTTAATCTCCCACCGGGAGTTGATGTTGTTCGACTCCGGCGCAAAGGCCGTGGGAATCAGGATCATCTCTTCACCCGCTTCCAGATGGATCATGCCGTTCGTGTTACAGCCATTAACATCGTTAATTCGGAACAGATAAATACCCGGACTCAGATAGCGCAGGCGCGAAGTGGTGTCCGAAGTAGTCCATAATACATCGTAAGGCTCTGTGCCACCCCGAATATCCAGGATGATCTCTCCATCTGTACACTCCCCACAGGAGGGCAAAACCGTCTGATATCCAGCCTCTAGCACCTCAGGTTCGTGCAACCGTACCTCGTCGGGATAGGCCTTCACACAAGCAGAATCTTCCCGAATAACCAGCTGATACCCTTCACTTCCCCCTAATCCCTCAAAAAGTCCCTGATTATCAAGAAAAACCTGGCCCCCATCAATCGAGTACTCGTAAAAGGCTCCTTCACCTTCCGGAATGATCTGAATCGATCCGTCATGATTGCCGTTGCAAGAGATGTCTTTGGTGATGATCTCTCTGAAAATCAGCTTGTCAGGATCATTAACCCGAATGTTCACATCCTCACTGATGCCAACGCAATTCAGCTTCTTCACTTTCACCGAAAAGTTGCCCGTGGCCGTCACCGGAAGAATGCGCTCGTCCCATGCAGACATCATCTCATCGGAGTTGATGATCCACTCATACGAGTCTCCTTCCCCGGCATCAAGCTCCACAGTCTCACCCTTGCACACAATCCGGTCAATGCCCAAATTAACCTCCGGAACCGGATTAATGACCACCTGCGTGGTGTCGCTCGATGGACAACCGTTTTGGTCTATAACATTAAGAATCAATTCGTTAATGGAGGTGCTAACTTCAATGAAACTAGTGTTTTCGTTCGTACTCCACTCCCATGAAGTGTACTGGTCGCCGCCAAAGATCTGAAACATATCGCCTTCACAACCGATCCGCGGAGGACCCAGCTCAGGCTTCTGAACCTGGTGAACCTCCACCGTATAGGTGCCGTAATTGGAACAGGGATTTCCGTTAATATCCACCGAGTAACCCCTGACACTATAAGTGGTGGTTACCGCTGGCGCCACCGTAATCTTCGGGTCCGTGATGGCAGTGGTGTCTTGCCACTCAAAAAATTCTGTCCCGCTGGCAGTGAGCACAACCTTAGTGCCGGGACACACCGGCCCGTCAATCGAGGGGGTGATGGTCACCTCCGGTGCCCCCTCTTCCGAAACGGAGATCTTCTTGGTGATGGCACAATCAGTCTCGATCGAGACAATCTCCACCTCATAAACCCCGCCATAAAGCTCTGAGAGCGTGTTACTCAATGAATCCGGATAGCCGGTCCAGTAATACTCATAATCGGATTCATCGCCTTTCATCAGGATCTGAATGGATCCGTTCTTTTCGCCGCAGACCGCATTATCCACCAGGATCTCTTCAACCTCCGGCAGGGGCGTGCTTACCACTTCGGTTGAATCACGATTGACGCATCCATTATAGTGCTGAATCTCAACATAATACTTGCCTGGCTGAGATACAGTACGATAGCGCTCCAGACTTAAGTTCGGGTTATCCTGCCACCGGTAAAAAGCACCATAACCTGCGTCTAGCGTCACATGAGAGCCCATGCACATCGGGGTGATATCCTCAAAATTGGGTTCTGGGAGTGGATGAATGGTGATTTCGCGACGGTGGAATGTGTCACCGCCCTGGAAAACCTTCATCTGCACGATATAGTTTCCGGGCTCCGGAAAGGTGTAATGGCCAACCCATTCATCATCAACGCGGGCATGGTCGAGGAGAATATTTCCGGTGGAGTCGTAAATCGCCCACTCCGGGGGTTCTGATACATACGTTCTAGTAGAGAGGTAAAAGATGGTCTCGTCACGGTAACAGATGTTCTCATAATAGAACTCTGCCGCCTTGAAAAAGTCGGGCAGGAAGGTGGGCAGCCCGAAATAACCCCGACCCCCTACGCCGGTTTCGTTGTCGATGAGGCTGGCGCCTTTTTCCTGATAATTGCAATCCGCTTGAATGGGCGACTGGATAACCCCGAGGTACTGCTTTCCGGAAATCGTGACATAAATTTTGCCGTTGAAGGCCAGCTGCATGGCTCCACAGATGTTCGATTCATCGCTGCGGAGGATCTTCACACGATTCCGGATGCTCTCCTGGTCTTGCTGTTCCAGGCTCCACTGGTAAATCATCCCACCCCTCCTCGTGGATCCGTAGAAATAGTTGCTGGTGGGCGAAAACTCTACCCCGTAAGCCATGAACAAAGGCTCGTTTGGACGGGCGGAATCACCGGCCGGCAGATTGGCCAAGAAGGCTATGTCCCCAGTGGAATTGTCAAAAGTGAAGAGCTCAAAACAGTTGAGAGCCCCAATGGCTACGGCCAACAGATCGCCCCGAGGTGAGGATTTCAAGTATCCGGTGGCGCCAAAGTTATGAATATCACCAGGTTCCGTATTCCGGTGCACGGCCCCGGCAGCAATGCTCTTCTCTAAGGTGATGGTGCTGCTGGTCAGCGAAAATACATGAAACAGATTGTCTTCCCAGCCGTGCGCAATGATCCAGTACGACTCGTTGTCACGGTGCTTCACCGCCGTGATCTTCTCCGTGCTGTTCGCTAATAGAGGTACATTTTTTTGAACCACATCACCCAACCGGACATTTCTGAGCATATCCACTATGCTGTATTTCAGTCCTTTACCCGGATTGTCGCTGGTGCCCACTTCGTCCACGGTGAAGATGTAATACTGAGTGGGATCGGAGGATCCTGGTCGGGGAACGACAATCGACGACTGCGTAGCGGAAGTGTGTCCGTGCAATCCAGTACCATTGCTCATAGGCTCATGGTTGCGGTTCCAAACGGTCATCCCATCGGTATAAAAAAGCAACCGGCCGGTGCTGTCGCAAATGGTGGCAACACCCTCCCGGGTGCTGATTTCTCCATCGGTGAGTGGTTCGGGGAAATGCCTGTTGAAATCGAGACCGGCATTTTCACCAAAATACCATATAGCCCCCTCTTTTTGAGCTAAAACATGACCCCAGGGAAGGAAACTAAGAAGAAGTATCGCTGATAAAATGAATTTGCGCACTGTGCTGAATAATCCGCACAAATATGGGATTTTTTTGGTAATGAGGCGGATCAGCAAGCATCCTCCAAAATCAGGTTTATTGAAAAACCTTGTTACTTTTGCCCGGATTCGACCCATGATGAAGCATTTACTAACGGCTATCCTGATACTGGTCACGGGGCTATCGCTTCGGGCACAAGAATCGGCACCCTTCCCGCTCTACCCCGTGCCGGAAGCATACTACCTGAAAAGCAACCCCACACTTCCGCATAAAGTGGATAACTCCACTCTTCCATTTTTCCCGCCAGTATTTAACCAATTTGGATATAGCTGCAACCAAGCCTCCAGTGTTGGCTATGTGTTCACTTATGAGATCAACCGGGCCCGCAGAGAGGTCGCTGATGCCCCTGAACGACTCTATTCGCCGGGGTTTACCTGGAACCTGACCAACAGCTCCAATTCAGGCATTGGAGTCAGCTATTTCGATAGCTATGAGATCGTCAAAGCCGCCGGAAATCCCAATAGCATCGATTACCCCTACTACCATACCCATACCGGAATCTGGATGTCGGGCTATGACCGTTACTACCGCGCTATGCAAAACAGGATCCTGGTGAACTACTCCATCCCCGTGGGAACGCCGGAAGGGTTGCGGATCTTCAAACATTACCTGCACGACCATCTCGATGGCAGCGCCGAGGGCGGAATCGCCAGTTTTCAGATCTCCTCCGACGGTATCATCATGGATTTTGGCCGCGACCCCGAAACAAATCAAACCGTACCAATAATCCGGTCGTACGGAGTGTATGTCGGTCATGCAATGACCTTTGTGGGTTATAACGATTCAATCCGGGTCGATCTTAATAATGACGGATTGTTTACTAACGATCTGGATATCAACAATGACGGGGTAGTGGATATGCGCGATTGGGAGGTCGGTGCGCTGCTCGCCGTTAACAGCTGGGGCGACTCCTGGGGAAAAGAGGGTAAGTCGTATGTCCTCTACAGCGTGCTGGCACGCCAAGGCTACCAGGGCGGCATCTGGAACCGGTCGGTTCAGGTGTGTAAAGTCCTGGAAGAGTACCACCCGCAACTTACCATGCGCGTAGTCATGCGCCATGAGTCGCGCGAGAAGTTCCGCATCCTGGCCGGATGCTCAACCAACCCGGAGGATACCCAGCCTACACACTGGATCAATGTGCCCCTGTTTAAGTTCCAGGGCGGAGATAACCCCCTGCAAGATGTGGAAAACCATTCGGACCCCGACCGCTTTGAGTTTGGACTCGACCTGAGCGAACTCCTCACCTGGCTCAACCCTGGTCAGCCGGCCCGCTTTTTCCTGGTCGTGGAGGAGGATGACCCGCATAATGAGGCCGCCGGACGGGTGGATGAGATCTCCATCATCCATTATGGAGAAGATACTACAGAAATAGTTGGAGATCAAAGAGATACACCTATTCAGAATAATACGCAAACCTACATCAGCGTGGTACGCAGCGTGGATTTTGATCCGGTGACGGTCGATCCACCGCTGAATAACCAATGCAGCCCGGGCGAGCCGTTCTCTGTTCAGCTGACTGCCAGCGGTGGAAAAGCACCGTATCGCTGGGAGCTGGTGAAAGATTATACCCAGGAGCCGTTTGTGTGCCAATATGAGCAGATCCTGGGCGACACCCTGTCCGATATTGATGAGGAGATCGAGTTTACCCCGATCGAGCTGCCCTTCGATTTTCCGTTTTATGGCGAGACCTATCGCTCTCTAGTGGTCGATATCAACGGTAGTATCCATTTTGATAATGAATACGACGGATATCCGTATGTCGTTGATGATGAGCTTGTTTATAGATCAGGGAAAAGCATCACCCCCTTGGGTGCCGATATCCAGGTGAATACCGATGGAGATCATCTGGTGGTTCAACTAACCGATTCTGTGGCCTTGTTCCAGTGGAACGCTTCAGTCTATACCGGTTTTAAGGTCTATCCGGTGAAGGTGATGGCCTGCCTCTATCCCAATGGCGTCATCGAATTTCTTTATGGTGACCGAGGCATTCCCCCTGAGGGAGATTATCCCTGGATTTCCGGTATCTCAAATGGCGATGGCCGGCTGTATAAGTATTCACAGATCCACGGAACCCGCATCACGTTCGAAAATTATGGCGTCCGGTTCAAGCCGCTGGATTACCCGGCTGATCTGCGGCTCACAGATGATGGGCTGCTGACGGGAAGGGCGCAACTCGATAATCATATCTGGAAAATTCAGGTCAGAGCGACCGACCGGTACAGTCAGACTGCCTACGGCATCGTGCCTGTCACCACGATCGACTGGGAACAGACGGATCTTCTGATTCAGAACTATCCCAACCCGTTTAAGCAGATCACCACCATTGGCCTCCTGCTGGGTCAGGCTACCGATGTCACCTTAGAGATTTTTGACATCCGTGGCCGCCGCGTCAAGCAGCTGGCCAACCATATCCTCCCCGCCGGCGAACATCTCTTCAACTGGAATGCCCGCGATGAGGAGAACCATGATGTCCTCCCCGGACTCTATTTCTACCGCCTTCGCACCCCCCAGGGGATCGAATCGGGTAAGATGATCCTAATTAAATAGATCGACCCACATGGGGTGTGGGTAATCGATTGTTAATCAGCTAGATGAAAGAGAATACAAGGCCTGCGCCATCGGCAAATCAACCGGTTGGGTGATCTTGATGTTACTCTTGGAACCCAGCGACAGATGCACCGGATTGCCGGCTCTTTCCCACACCGTGGCATCATCTGTAAAGCTGGGATCATAATCCTGAACATAAGCCAGCTTGAGCTTCCGCAGGTCAAAGATCTGCGGCGTCTGAATAATCTTGACACACGAGCGGTCTAATACCCGGTTGCCCTGATCATCAGCCCACCGGAGCGAATCCCCCGGAGAAATCGCCGGAACAGCATTCGAAAAAGCCGCCGCCTCTGCCACCAGCTGCGTGATCATCGAAACCTGAACTAACGGCCTTACCCCATCGTGAATAGCTACAAGTCCTTCACCGTCAACGTTTTCAAGGCCATTCTGCACCGAATGAAAACGCGTCTCTCCGCCCGACACAATATCATGCGACTCGCGAAAGTGATACTCCCGGCAGAGTGACTGCCAATTGTCGATCTCATCATCCGGCAACACTACCGTCACCGGCACCTGCGGATCATACCTCCTGAACGCTACGATCGAATGCATCAGCAGTGGCTTGCCCGCCAGCAGTAAAAACTGCTTGGGTACCTCCGATTCCATCCGCAAACCCTTCCCTCCGGCTACTATAACAACTTGTAACATAGTTTATTACTTGTACAGGTATCGTTTGATACTTTTCTTTGGCGTTTTTTCAAATTCAGCATCAAAGATCTCCATAGCAGTGATCTGCATGTACTTAGGCAGCTTATTATTGATCGAAATGCGGTTCTTGTCCATCAGATCGTCCAGGTCTTCTTTGGTGAGCTGGTTGGCTGTCATGTACTCCGGATCGCTGTGCACCAAAGCCACCAGCTTATGGTTGCGGTCAACGACTACCGATTCGGTGATGCCCGGCATATTGTTGAGCCTCGACTCGATCTCTTCGGGGTAGATATTCTGCCCCGATGGGCCCAAAATCATGTTCTTGCTCCGGCCTTTGATGTAGATGTAATGATCCTTGTCGAAGACACCCAGATCGCCCGTGCGCAACCAGCCATCTTCCGTCAGCGTGGCATTCGTGGCTTCTGGATTCTTGTAATACTCCACCATCACATTGTCACCCTTCACCATGATCTCACCAATCTCTTGATAGGGATCAAACGAGTCGATCTTCATCTCCAAGGTATCTACCGGGCGACCGGATGAGCCATTACGATGATATTTCCAGCCGGCATAGCTGATCAACGGACCGCACTCGGTCATGCCATACCCAATGGCAAATTTGAATCCGATGCTCTTCAAAAACCGCTCTACTTCGGGGTTCAGAGCCGCTCCACCCATCACCACTTCGCGGAACTGGCCGCCGAACGTCTGTACCAGGGTTTCGCGTATCTTCTTGCGAATCACACTGTTAATACCAGGGATTGCCAGCAGCACCTTCATAACCGGCTTTTTGATCTTCGGCTTGATGCGCCCATTGTAGATCTTCTCCATGAGCAGCGGTACCAGCATGATCAGGTTCGGCTTGATCTCAGCAAAAGCTTTGACAATGATCGCCGGCGACGGGATCTTGCCCAGCATGGTGATATGACATCCCAACGAGGTGGGGAAGATAAAGTCGAAGGCGCAACCAAAGGTGTGAGCCAGCGGCAGCATCGCCAGGATGCGGTTGCCAGCCTCTAAAGGCATGTTTTTCTGAGCATAATCCAGGTTGGCCATGAAGGAGCGGTGGGTGAGTACCACACCCTTGGAAAAACCTGCCGTGCCAGAGGTGTAATTGATGGTCACCAGATCCTCCGCCGTTACCTTGGGCAACACAAAATCCGCCGGCTGAAAGCCTTTCGGGTAGCGTGCATCAAAAGCCTCCTGGATATTGGCCATGTCCTCCTTTAACCCCTCCTCTTTGGCAAACACCAAGCTGAAATCTTTCAGATTGACCATCGCACGTACCCTGGGCAGCTTCGTCACATCAATGCCCGGAATATACTCCTCAGAGATGAACAGCACCTCCGATTCGGAGTGCTCGACAATATGCATCACATCATCCCGGTGGAAATCAGGAAGTATCGGAACAATCACCGCTCCATTGAGGATGGTTGATATGTACGCTATCGCCCAGTTGCGGGAGTTCTTGCCCAACAAGGCTACCTTGGAACCAATGCCAATGCCGTGCTTCTCAAAGATCATCCCAAACCGGATAACCTTCTCCGCTACATCTTTGTACAGATAGGTGTCGCCCTGATAATCGGAATAGGCATTCTTTTCCCAGTTATCACGAATACCGGCAGCTACCGTTTCAGTGAAATTACGTGTAATCATAGCTTAGTTGTTTCGGTTTCTATTTGATCAGCTTGGCCAGCTCTTTCTCCAGCTCTTCACCACGGAGATTCCGGCCGACGATCTTTCCTTTTTTGTCGATCAGCAGGTTGGCCGGAATAGCCCGGATGCCATACTGCTTGGCTACTTCATTATCCCAATATTTCAGGTCAGACACCTGTGTCCAGGTCAGCTTGTCGTCCGCAATAGCCTTCAACCAGGCATCCCGGTCACGGTCGAGCGATACGCCTAACACCGTGAATCCTTTTTTCTGATATTTTTCGTACGCCTTCACCACATTCGGGTTCTCGCCGCGACAGGGGCCGCACCAGGCAGCCCAAAAGTCGAGCAGCACATATTTGCCCCGAAAGTCGCTCAGCTTGACCGGCTTACCGTCGGGATCATTCTGGGTAAAGTCGGGCGCGATGACGCCCACAGCCGTCAATTTCATCTTCTCCAGCGTCTCACGGGCACTGGCGACATACTTATGGTCTTTCAGTTTCGCCGGGATGGCATTCACCACCGATTCCATCTGCGCGGGGGTTTTGATGTTGTAGGAGATGGTGTTCAGCAGGTAGGCAGCTACCGGAACGGTAGCATTTGCTTTCAGGAATCCAATCTTCTCTTCCAGCTGAATATCCCGCAGATCGTCCATCTGGGTCATCAGTTTTTTCGCCTGAGCTTCGCGGCCATCTTTGTTGGCTTGACTGTACTCCTGACTGAGTGGGCGCATCACTTCGGATTGGCCCCGGTTCATGGATAACCATTTCTGATAAACTTCTTGGTTTGGACCCCCGGTTATCTTGGCTTCCATCAGGTTGTCGGATTTCCCGTTGATGGTAAACAGTGTATTTTCCATATAGAGCTGGATGCCGCCCCGCGCACCTTCCAAACGGAGGTAGTAGAGGTCGGGCTCGATGATCTTGCCACTGATCTTAAATGTTCCGTCGGTGGAGATGCCGCTGCTGTACTTGGTTGCATAACGGCCTGATTCTCTGAGCTGAAGCTCGGCTTTACCACCTTTGAGGCCTTCAATTTTTCCCTCAATCGTGAAGGTCTGGGCCATTGTTACACCTGCTGTCAGGAGTAATATGGCAAACATTGATAAAAGATGTTTTTTCATTTATTTAAGATTGATTTGGTGCCGAAGGTAATCATTTTCTCTCGGAGCCAATCTCCCAGGGTTCTTCTACTTCCCAGTTGGCTTTCAGGTTGATATCTTTACTGAATATCAGCACTTTCTCCGGCTGCAGACCCTTCAAATACCGGCCAGTATCCCACCGACCGTTGCGGTTGCTGTCGAGGATGATCCGGGCGGTATATTTCCCTGGATTGAGCATCCGAAATGTCACCGTGGCAGCTCCTTCTACCACCTGCGAGGCAACCACCCGCCCCCCCGCACCGATGACCTCCACCACGCCCGCCCCCTCGAGACCGGTGATCGTGAAGATCAGCGAGGCAAATTGATCAGGTCCCTTCACCGTGAAGTTCATCCGTAGGCTGTCACTCTCCAGCCCACGGTAGCTGGTGAACGCCCCGGGCAACGCCAGCAAGGTATAACTGCTGTCGGGCAGCAGCGAGGCTGCTAACCTGACTTGCCGGGGATGAGTCCAGATGCTGGATAAATTATTGAATGCCAGCCCTTTAATGGTGTCCGCTGCCAGCATAAAGTCAACCGCCCGGGCCACGGAGTCTTGCCCGATGCTTAGGGTAATGCGCGACGTGTCGATCCGGGCAAAGGGTAGGGTGGTGTTCAGAATCACCGGCTGGTCGTAGCTGACAGACCGGCTTCTTTCCAGAGGTGAGGAGAGGACGAAACTCTTCTTTGCGGCGGCGGTGGAGCGTGCGGGGGGGCGGTAAGTGAGCCGCAGCGTATCAGTCTTCATAACCGGACGTTCCAGCGAGTCGAACGATGGAAAAGTTACTGTGGCCCGTAAGGTATCGCGATTGCCAAACAGCGTGTCGGTGATCCAAAAATCCAACGTGTCGGGATCGCCATACCATTCCGGAATCAATGGTAAATCGGATGGTTCTATGTCTTTGAAATCCAGTCTGATAGAATCGATTCCCTGATTTATCAGCAGCCGGACCTGATCGCGACCGGGCCGCTCGGCGCCGGCGAGGTACCGCGTGGGGCGCTCTTCGGTAAAGAGGCGCAACAGCAGATCATCAGGCAAAAAGCGCTGCCTGGGAAGTGCCGGCAGCGTGTCGGTAGAGTCCCTCGGAGCGAACTCCTCCAATTCTACCCGCGGCCGTACCAGCGTGTCGAGAAAAGCAATGGCCTCGGTGGGCTGATCAAAGAGAAAATTGTTGTTGCCATCTTTCAACGCAAAGAGCAGATAATCACCTTCGGCCAAATTCAGGAGGGTGAATTTCCCCTCTTTGTCGGTCTTGGAGATGTATAACGGCAACTCTTTCATCGGCAGGGAATCGGAGCCCGGCGGATATAACATCACCACCACCTCAGTGGCCGACTTGCCGTCAAAGGCCTGCACCACCTGACCCGCCATCTGCAG
>LSQX01152198.1_pt1 | contig 14308 bp, 9 predicted proteins | sample 654561 | NCBI WGS metagenome assembly LSQX01 (sample SAMN04489861, study PRJNA283612) | anaerobic digester metagenome | isolation source: 4 biogas reactors fed with cattle manure at either 37C or 55C with and... | place: Denmark: Kongens Lyngby | collected 2014
CCGTCCTACCGGGAGCGGAGAGGGGGAGTCAGCGCAGCCAGCCGCTGGCGGCGGCGCTGATGATCCTGGTGCTGCTGATCTCGGCGGTGAACCTGGGACTGCTCACCCGAGTGATGCGGGCCGTGGAGCGGACCACGGTGGCGGCACCAGCCGCACCCCCCGGCCCCCTGTCCGAAACGGAAAGCGAGACTCGGGAGAGAGGCGAGACGCCTGTCCTGCCGCCAAGGGCCGAACATGAGTGGCACACCGTGCAGGCGGGGGACACGCTGTGGGATCTGGCAAAGCGCTTCTACGGGCGCGGAGACATGTGGCGGTTGATCGCCGCGGCCAACGGTCTTCAGGGCCGCAACTGGACCCTGGAGCCCGGCATGAAGCTGCGCCTGCCGGTGCCGCCGGAAGGTCTGCCCCCGCAGGGGATGACAGAGGAGGAGAGAGCGCACAGTGGCGGAAGAACCGACTAGTAGCTCCGAGGAACTAGAGGTTGAATTGGTGTCTCCCGGAGGCACGGAGCTGCCGGAGGGCGAGGACCCGGCGCGACGGGAGGGCGAGCGGCTCCTGCCGCTGGGCAAGCCAGTACATGACCCCCGCTATGTGGTCCGCTACCCGTGTCTGAAGCAGATGCTGGCGCATGGGCAGCGGCATCCCAACCGGGAGATCGGCGGAGTGCTGCTGGGAGAGATCTGGCGCTGCGAGCGCGGCCGGGTCACGGAGATGCGGGAGTTCATCCCGGCGCAGCATACCGAGGCCAGTCTGGGACACGTAACCTTCTCGCACGAGAGTTGGCAGGACATCTACGAGTACATGGAAAAGTACGCCCCGGAACTGCGGCTGGTGGGCTGGTACCATAGCCACCCCAGCTTCGGCGTGTTCTTCTCGGAGCACGACCGGTTCATCCAGCGCAACTTCTTCAGAGGAATAGGTCAGGTAGGAGTGGTCGTGGACCCGGGACGCGAGGAAGTTGCGGCTTTTGAGTGCGTAGACGGAGAGGTCACCGAGTTGCCGGGGCTATGGGTTGCTGCGGGTGAGGAGGCGACGGCTGCGGCGCGTCAGATGCTGCAGCGGTTGGGATTCCCCGGGGCCGCCCAGGCGAAGAGCGCCGTAGAGAGGTTGAGAGACGGCCTTCTCGGTGAAAAGAGAGCCAAGTGAGGTAACCCTTGAATAGCGCGAGACTGCGGCGTTTGTATGCTGACTACCGGGAGGTCTGTGAGCAGTTCACCGGCCATCCGTATATTGCGGTGACTCCGCTCCGGGGCAATCCTCCGGAAGCATATGAGGTGCATTACCGTATCCACGGGCTGGAGCTGGACCAGGCCACGCGGCGCCCCAAGATCCGGACCGAGCACGCGGCCCAGATCTACTTGCAGGACGCCTACCCGCGGGAGAAGCCCAAGTGCGTGATGCTCACACCGATCTTCCACCCTAACTTCGGATCGTATATCTGTATTGGAGACTTCTGGGGGGCAGGCGAGACGCTGGCCAGCATCATCATCCAGATCGGGGAGATGATCCAGTACCAGAGCTACAACCCCAAGAGCCCGCTGGACCCTGTGGCGGCGCGGTGGGCGGAGCAGAACAGCAATCTGCTGCCCGTGGGACATGAGAACCTCTACCAGCCGGAGCTGGACATTGACCTACTGGGCGACACGACCGGCAACGAGCCGGCCCGCGCCCGCGAAGATGTGGACATCGAGCTATGTTGAGGAAACGGAGCAGCTGAGGCAATGCGGTACTATTTGGTGGAGGGGACAAGCAGCGGAGGACCACCAAGCCTGTGGAGCAGGATCCTGGCAGGAGTGATCCTGGCCGCATTGGTGGCCCTGGGCGTGGTGCTTTTTATCTTCTTCTTCTACGTCTTCCTGGTAGTGGCGGCCGCGGCGGTTTTCCTGGGCTTGCTGGCGCTCTTGATCAGTGCGCTAAGAAGTCCGCCTCGCGGAACGTAGGGACACGGGCGGGCGAGACGCAGCACCCGAGCAGGCGGAGAGCGGGCATGGAGGCCCCCTCTCGGCCCCTGCGCGAGACGGAATCAGTCAGCGCGAGGCGACACGCCACACGGCCCCTGCCACTGGTAACCGCTGGAAGGCTCGCTCTACCCCCCTACCAGGCGTAATAGGCGTAGGGGTCGTTCCTGGCCTCCAGGACCTCGCTGTAGAGACTGAACCCCAGTTCACTCTCCTCCGGCAGCAGTTCGCTCACCGGGGGCAGACTCTCCGGAGGCGCCTTGGGTGGTGTAAGCTGCTGCGCTACCACCAGGTCGCCCGGGTTCGTGATCTGGAGATTGAAGTAATGGCCATTGCTGCCGGCGCCCAGGTAGACTACCAGCTCGTTCCAGCCGGCCTTGAGCTGCACCGTTTTCTTCAGATCAAACCCCACCCCAAATCCGTCCTGATCCGAATTAAAGACTTCTTCGCCGTTTACATCCACTCGCAGCCACCAGTCCGCGCCCACCCCGATGGTGGCCTCGCGCTCGCGAGTGCTCCACAGGTACGCTACCCCAATGCCCAGGTCCCGAACCCGAACCCCCCAGATCTTGGCCCAGTCATTCTTCCCGTCCAGGCCATAGCCATTCTGGGAGTCAGTGGGAGTGTACCAGCGAATCGTCTCCCCGCGTGCGGTCTGCATGCGATAGGCGGGGTCCCGGTGGCTGGCGAACTGAGTGAGGTCAGCCCGGTTCAAGGGACTGCCGCCGCTGGGCGCATTCTGGAGATCCTCGGGCGGAATAGGACCGAAGACCATGAAGGCGTTCACCGGGCTGACGGGTATCGGACGGCTGACCGTGAACAGCCGTCTGGTTAGCTCAGCGGAACTGCCCAGACCCAGGTTGGTCAAGAGCAGGCTGTGCAGCTTGTTGACCTGCCAGCGGCTGCGCATGCCGTTGCGCAGGAACCAGGCGTCGGAGATCTCTTTGTCGGGCAGAGGGGTCTTCTTCTCCTTCATGGCCGCCACGATCTCTGCGTCCTCGACCTTGACCGCTGTGAGGTCAGAGAAGGCGACCGGTTCCACCTGGAAGAAGACGAAGCTGCCCTTGCCCATTCGCTGTACACCAGCCAAACCCCCTAGCAGAGAAGTGAAGTCGCGATCCTCGGAGGTTAGCTTCAGCAGCTTGACCGGGAAGCGCCAGTGAATGTTCTGCGGACCGACACCGGTAAGCAGTGGGTGCTGCTCCACGCGGCTCCCGGCACGCGTGACGATCGTCTCCTCCACCTTCAGCTTACTGCCGAAAGCGGAATCCGCAAGGAGCTGCTCGGAAGCATACAGGATCAGCACTTGGCCGCCGGCATTGGCGAAGTCCACGAGCTGCTTTCGCCGGGCCGCAAAGGCTGCGGCCTGATCCCCCATGACCACCGCCACATCGGTAGAGGGATTGAGCCGCTCTCCTAACACCACGGCGGCAAAGCCCAGGGCTTCAAGGCGCTCACGGGTGGGCTCGTCCAGACACACCGCCCGTTTGACCTGGCTGATCTTTGGCGGCTGGCGGAGATAGCGCAGGAGATTGTCTGCCACTTGCGTGGCGCCCGGTTCCTGGCCGATACGACCAGTGAGATCCAGCTGGCAGAAGAGGACTTCGCCGGTCCCGTGGCGCCAGGAGAGCAAGGGGCTGTAGCCGAGGTCGAACTCGCAGTCCAGCACGGGCAGGAAGGGCCCGAAGTGCGGAGTTTCAATGATCACAGAAGCCACACTGCCGCGGTTGCCGCACCGGGCGAGCCGCGACGAGATCGCCACGCGATCACCCTCCGGGCCCCGGCTGATGAGCGTCGCCGCGTCTTGCCAATCCCGCAGGCCGTCGGGGGTCAGGCCGGTGGCGAGCGGGTGCTGGGGCTGGCGGATGAAGACGTAGCGCGGGGAGCGGTCCTCGTGCTGGAGTCCCAGGTTACCCAGATCGTTGCAGTGCTGCTCAAAGATAACCACCCGCATTCCGGCAGCGACCTGTTCCGCGGTGAAGGGCACAGCTTTGAGACCAGCCAGGGCACGACGCCCCAGGATTAAGACACCAGGCCTCTGCCTGGAGGCAGGATCATAGGGGGCCAGATTCGCGCCCCGAGCCTTCAACCACGCCGTAGTCTGCCCCTCGGGGTCATAGATTGCGAAGGGGGCCGACCTCTCGGCAGCCGGCACCGAGGGCCGCGGGTAGATCGTCAGGTCAATTCGGTCGGTGCCAATCTCATTCCCTGAACCATCTTGGGCGGTGAAGGACATTACCCCATGTGCCGGGGCGGTTACCTCTGGAGCAGTGAAGGTGACCGGCACTTTTAGCCGCGCATAGGCGCCAATATTCTGGTCAAAACTGCCACTGGCGAAAGGCTTATCTTGACCCGTCAGCTTGACCTCCCAGGCCAGCTTCCAGGTATCGGTACCGCTGCGATCGCGCAGTAGCATGAGACTCTTGGTGATGCGATCGCCGGCAAAGAAGTTGTGATCCTTCGCCGGCCAAGCCTCGGGCGGGCCGCCGATCCAGGCCAGAGAGTTGCGCCGGAGGCCATCTAGGTCTCGAGGGCCGGTGGGAGGCTTCGGCGGCTGGTAGACCTCCCCCATGTAGTCCCAGTTGTAGAAGGGGACTCCCCAGAAGCGCCAGGCACGGGTGGTGCGCACACGGGCCTCGTTCTTCTGAGCCACCAGGAGCGGCGCGACACTCTCCATGTTCAGACCCCAGAACTCGAGGCGGGCGCGAGTATGGTTAACATACGCCAGGTACTCGTCGCTTTCTTCATCATAAGCTTCGTCCCCAGCCTTGATCGCCGCGTACTCGGTACCAAAGGGGATGTAGTTGCGCTCGTAGTCCACCCAGGCCATGGTGCCAGTGGTAGACTCAAAGGTGATGACCGGACGGTCACCCTTTTCATGCCAGTAGCTGAACCACTCCTCTACCTCCTGGGTGGGGGCGTGGTTGGGGTAGAAGTTGGCCGACCAGAAGTCCGGGCCCCGCGCACCGCCATAATAGTAGTACAGACGGGTGGGATCAGCGCGGAGGCTGAAGGTCCTCGCCAGAGTGGTGAAGGCATTGCCCCAGTCAATCGTTTCGGTGCGGCCAACACGAGTGGGGATGAAGTCGGGCCAACTGCCGGGCGTGTTGTAGCCCAGACCATAGATGAAGACCGAAGGATGGTTCTGGTAGCGGCGGGCATAAGCACGGACCCAGAGATCATAGTCCTGCAAGAACTCCGGGTCGGTCATGGGCATCTCCGACATGCTCACGCCGGTGGTAGTATACGCCGCGCCCTTGCGATCTAACATCTCGGCGACGGGTACCGTGTCCTCGCTGAGAAAACGGCCCCAGTACGGGACGCCAAAGCTGAACATGGTGATCCCCAGCTCCATGAACTGGTCCACATTGTTCTCGCTCGGGTTCGGCCCGCAAACGAAGTAGACCGGACCATCATTCAAATACAATAAACGACCCTGAGCCCAGACCTCACGCAGGCCAAAGCGCGTGGGCGGAGTACGATCGAGCTCCTGCCCCTTCTCATCGATGAGAGTCACCTGACCAAAATACAGGTTGGGTTCGTATAGTCCCCAACGTTTGAGCTCCCCCGCAGGCATGACGATGCGGTGCTTACTCTCACCCCTCGGGAGATTGGGCAGGGCGACACTTTTCTCTTTCACAGCGGCGCCGGTGGCAGAATCGTGGATAACGACCTTGGCCGTGAGGTCCGAGATCGGCTGGGTGGCTTGAAGAGTGATAACCGGTTCTACGCGCTGCATGCCCCGGGTGAAGGTCTGATACCAGGTGTTCTCCACGTAGACTTGCGGCGAGCGGGCCTCCAGATAAAACTCGTCGGCCGGGCAGATAAGGCCAATGCCGGTGGTGAGCCAGGTACGCTCTGGGTCGCGGCTGGCGTAGTAGTCGCCGACGGCCTTGGAGACGCGATCCAGGCTCTGTATCCCGAGACCAAGACGGCCCGAGAAAAGACGCAGGGTATTCGGCTGGCCAAACTTGACCAACGGCGTGAGATCCACATCACCGCCATAGCTCCGAATCTCGCCTGCGAGCGTGCCGTTGCAGTAGACAGCTACGCCATAGCGGCACTTGCCAAGGTACAACGCCACCTGCTTGCCTTGCCATTCAGCAGGGATGGTGACCTGGCGCTGGTACCAGACGCCGTCGGCATCTTTGCCCAGCGAATCGCTTTTGGGGAGGGTAAACGCGGTCCACTTCTCGCCCGGCTGGTCGGTGACCTTGGCCACCAGCTGCTTCTCCCAATCACCAGCCAGGGAGAGCTGCGGGCGACCAGCAGGGAGATCAGGCGCCTGGTCCGCAGCGACACTCAAAACGGGGAACAACAAAACAAGAGACAACCCAAAGCACACTCTGAAAGGCAACATCTCATGACCCCCTCACATAACGCTATGTTGATTCATCTGCGGCACGGTTGTATTTTCAAATTCACCACGCTCAGGCACCACTCCTTCTCGTCTCCGGCACATGCTACCCTCATACACTGAGAGGAGGCTACCATGGCCTTTCGTTGTTCCGGAAAGAACTGGCATTTTGCAGGTGCTATGCCATCCTCGCCACGCAGGCGCCTTACCCCCTTTCGTCGAAACTCGCTCCGGAGGAATACCATGGAACCGTCAACCACTTTTTGCCTTATCCCCTACTGCCACCCCGATTTTTCCTGGACGCACTTTCGCGAATGGCATGAGGAACGGTATGCCGTCGTCATCGCCGACGCGCTGGATTTGATGGCTGCGCATCCCGAGTTCCGCTTCTGCGTCGAACCATGGATGGATGAGATAGTGCCCTTCCTGGAGCGCTGCCCGGACCGCACAGAGGAACTGCGCGAGCGCCTCAACAGCGGTCAGATGGGGGTCTTGGCCTTCACGCTCACCAGCCCCCGCCCGGTCTATGCCTCGGAAGAGACCTTCCTGCGCAACATGATCCTGGGACGCGAGACCTATCTATCCTTCGCGCCGCAGGCCGATCTCACCACCATGAGCTGCCCGGACGTGGGGATTGGCCACTCGCAGATGCCGCAGATCGTCAAGCTGGCTGGAGCCAGACTGTATCGTGGCTGGCGCTCACAGGCGGCTCTGGACGCCAAGGGGGTGCCTCCTGCCTTCCGCTGGCGGGGACTGGACGGCACCGAGATCCTGACCTCGCGGGGCTGTTACGGCGGGCTGATCTCCGCTGAGCCTTTCACCTCCGGCGTCGGGGAGAATTGGGAGGCCGTGGTCGAGGCTCTGCGCGCCGACTCGTTTGCGGACGGTTTTCGGGCTAAGAAACGCGGCGTCCGCTGGATCGCGCAGGGCATGGATGACGCACGTCCGCTCCGCGCCTGGCCGCACGATGACCCGCTGCCTTTCTTTCAGCTAGTCGAGCAGTGGAATCAGCGCGAGTCCAGCCGCATGATCTTTGCCACTCCCGGCGAGTATGCACGCCTCCTTGAGCAGGAGGTCCTCCCCGTGTGGGAGGGGGTGATTGATCCCGTGGATGTGGCCTACAACGCCGGCTGGGGCGGTAGCCAAGGCCTCTGGCGCCTGCGCCAGCAACTGGAAGTTGCCATGCTCATAGCGGAGAGGGCAGCGGCGCTGGCCCGCAGCCGGGGAGGAGCAGCCGCGTCACCTGAGGACTTTCGCCGCCTGTGGTGGGAAACAGTCCGCCTTCACTCTCATGCCCAGTCCTGGGCTTACCAGCGGGACTGGGACCAGTTGGTGCTGGGTGGCCGCTGGACGCTCCGGCAGGCGGAGGAGATCACGCGGGACGCGGTCTCTGATCTCTCCGGAGCTGGACGTGACTCGGCGGCCTGTCGCCCGCTGGTGCTCTTCAATCCGCTGCCCTATGAGCGCGAGGAGCTGGTCGAGGTCTACTGGCCGGCCCCGCGTCAAGACATGGAGGGCTACTCGGTGGTTGACGAGTCCGGCGCACCTGTCGAGTTCCAGGTCGGCGAGGCCCTGGGCGACAGTTCGTCCTGGAATCTACCCGAAAGCACTCTCATCTTCAGGGCGCACGTCCCCGCGCTGGGGGTAGCGCTCTATCACCTCGACGACGGCCCGAACCCCAGCGTCCCTGAGCCGCCGGCAGGGGACCTGCTCGACAACGGAGCCCTGCGGCTCCAGCTTTCGCCCCGTGGCCTGCAAGAGCTCACCGACCCCGCCATCGGGCTCACCTGGACTGCCCCGGAGGGCTCGGCGATCGGCGACGTCCGCCTGTTCGAGATGGCGCCAGGCATTCTCGGAGTGGGTCCCATCACCGCCGAGCTGGGCGGCTCCGAGGGGGTTGGCCAGTGGATTCTCACCGGTCCCCTCCGCTGGGTCTACCGCTGGGAGACCGTATTGCATGGCCATCGGGTCACACAGGACCTTATCACGGACTGCGGTGCGCGCTACGTGGACTTCCTCACCAGAATTCACAGCGTGGAGGCTCGTGCCTTCTGGGCCTTCTGCCTGGAGCTACCTTTCGTCGGGCCGCTGCAGGCGGACATTCCGTTTGGCGTCGAACCCCGCCACCTGGCTGACGAGCCCTGGGCCGCGGACCTGTGCGCCTCGCATGACAACATTGAGCGCACTCGCCGGAATCAGTTTTGGGCGCGGAGCTGGGCCTCGATCAGCGATGGACAGCGAGGCCTGAGCCTGATTACCGTGGACGGTGACCGCTACTGGACCTGGGATGAGAACACCCGTCAGCTCCGCCACCTCCTGTACCTGATGACCCCTGAGTCGCGCGAGAGTTGGGAATCTCTAATTAACAAGGAACGTCTTGGTCAAGGCTGGCACGACTTTCGCCACCGCCTGGTAATGCATGAGGGCGACTGGCGGGAGGCGAGGCTCTGGGCCGAGTCCGACCGTCTCCGGCTGCCCTTACAGGCAGTCAAGCCTCTGGGGCCCGCGCAGGAGCGGCTGGTCTCCGGCAACCAGCTCCGCTTGAAGCCGGACACGGTGCGCTTGTCGGCCTTCTACGAGGCCCCCTCCGGCTGGGTGTTACGCGTGCACGAGTCTTCCGGCTCGTCAACTCAGGCCCTGGTAGAACTTCCCTTCGAGGTAATTGCGGTAACGAAGACGGACCTCGCCTTGCAGCCGTTGGACGCCACTCAACCGGTCGCGGAGGGGCGGGTGGTGAAGATCCCGCTGCGGGCGTGGGAGATCGCCACCATCCTCATGACCTGATGTTCCCGGCGGCTCGAGGGGCCGCTCGTCTCTACAGGTAGAAAATCCGGTCCCTGTACTCTGCCAGCAAGCGTGCGTTGCGCTCGTCGCCGCCGTCGAGGTTCGCGCTCATGAAGATGGGGGGCTGAACACCCTTCGCCATGAGCATGCTCACGGTCTCGGCCACCATCGCGTTGACAGCGGCACAGCCCAGGACCGTCGAGAGCGGCCCGGTCTTCTGCGTTTCGCCTGGCACCTCTACCGCTGCGTCGCCCAGCGGAGCGCAGTTGTCAATCACCACGTCGCACAGGTCCAGGAGCCGCTTCCCACTGGGATGTCGGCTCTCGACGCTCTGACTGTATTCCACTGAGGTGACTCCGATGACCCGAAGTCTCTTTTCCCGCGCGGCCAGGGCCATATCTATGGCTACTGCATTGCGCCCGGAGACGGAGGCAATGATCAGGGCATCGCCCGCCTGCGCAGGACTGTCTTCAAGAAAGACCCGCCCCAGATCGAGCACACGCTCGGTCCGCGAGGTTTGAGTCATTGGGCGTACGGAAAGGTCCATGCCGTGCGGGTAGATGGCGTTAATCAGCATAAGACCGCCGGTGCGGTAAACCATCTCCGCGACCAGCGAGAAGGAGTGCGTGGCACCGAAAGCAAAGAGCGCGCCTCGCGCCAGGATAGTCTCCGTCAGCGCCTCCGCCGCCGCGCGAATAGCCTCACTCTGCGTCGTCTTGAGCTTCTTCAGGGCCTCTTCGGCCGCCTCAAAATAAGCAGCTGCAGACATTATTGCCTCCCATCGGGCGTCCAGCACCTACGGCAGTCAAGCTGATTATCGCCCAGTCGTCCATGCTCACCGCCGGCTTCTCGATTTTCAGTCCCCTTCTAGTACCCTACCTGATTGTACCTCTCGTCCACTGCGCGGTTGAACTCCGGCCCCTCCGGTCGGTTCGCGCTCATGTAGATCTGCGGCGTGAGGCCCCGCGCCAGCAGCCTCTCGACCACCTGGGAACAGAGCATCCAACACAACATAGTGGTAGCCAACCCCGACACGGGAAAGGCTTTCACGGGTAAGCCTTCGACCTCCATGCAAGCATCGCCTACGGGCACGCAACTGTCGAGTACGTAGTCCGCCACCTCATAGAGCAGCTTCCCGGAACTATGCGCGGGCAGCGTTTGCCGCGTATACTCCAAAGAAGTTATCGCAATCACCTTGACCCCTATCTCCCGGGCCGCCATGGCGAGCGACACCGGCCTGGGCGTACGCCCTGAGACCGAGCCGGTAATCAGGCAGTCCCCTGCGCGCAAGGGGCTGGCTTTGACGGCAACCCGTGCGGCCTCCAGGTCTGCGTCAAAGGTCTCTGCCTGCGGTCGGTCCTGCAGCACCTTGGCGATGGTGGCGTTCACCGAGAATTGGAAGTTCAAACGTTGCAGGAGTGCCAACCCACCCGCCCGGTGAAGCAGGTCCCCATCATTGCCGTGCCCCAGTGGACTCAGGAACAGACCGTGTCGAGTGGCAATCGCCTCCGCCACTATCTCGGCGACTTCGTCCACTGTCTCCGCCTGCGTCGTCTCGATCCGGTCAATCAGCTCTCTTACTTGTCCGAGATAGTCATTCTGCAGCACGACGAATCACCTCTTGAATCGAATAGTACAATCGCCGACAGCCTGCGCTTGCGCCGGGTAGTGATTGCCCAGGGCCCCGGTTCGGTCCGTATTCAGGTCTCCGCTACCCCACCGTTCTCACAACCGACGCCGGGAACCTCTTCTGCGTTTCCGCGACCCGCTCACGCAACTCCGGCGTAACGACAAGGCCGGTACGGGCCATCGCCTCGAATACCGCGCCCATCACCAGTTTCACCGGCGGCACGATGAAAGTGAGCGTGGGGTCCAGATGGCGGATCATATCGGAGAGAATTTCCCAGTACAGGGGCACGCCCTGAATAACCCCCCCCACGCCGATAACCGGGTAACCCGCGCCTACGAGGCCGAGCTCATTGAGCACGATGGACACGCTCCCACACAGCTCTCCCGCAGCCCCGCGCAGAACCTCAAGGGCCATGCTGTCTCCACCCTCCGCGTGAGCCACGACAGTTGGACAGAGCGCAGCGATCTGCGCGCGGCCCATCCGTCCCCCATAGACCATCCTCACCAACTCCCATTGGCTGGAGACACCCGCGGTTTTGAGCAGTGCCGTTCGCAGTTCAGTATGGTTCCCGGAACGACGCGGCATCCGCAGGATGCTTCGCAGCGCTCGCAGGCCAATGTCATACCCGCTGCCCTCATCTCCCAGGGTTGGCCCCAGGCCACCGACCTGCAGCCGCCGATCGTCGCGGGTGCGCCCATGAACGAAGGAGCCGGTGCCGGCCAGAACCACGATTCCATGGTTCAGCTGGGAGATCCGGAAGGCACCCACGGTCTCCCCGGCACTTACATGCCGGAAACTCACCCCACGTTCCTTCAACCAATCACACGCTCCGCCCTGTGTCATGAGGGTGCTCACAGTGACATCCTGCAAGTCATGGTCGCCGCAGGCCATGTCCAGAGCCTGCCCAAAGGACGCCGCAATGACCTCGGGCGGGTTGTAGTTGGTTGAGCCCCCCGTCCCCCAGCCCAGCACCATACCAGTCTCGTCCACCAGCACGGCGTCGCATTTGGACCCGCCGCCATCTATACCGAGAAATAGAGACACGATCTTTCACACCCTGATGAGAATCCGCAGTGGACGTTTGCCCTTGAGGGCAGGGCTTTCCACGCCAGAGAAGGATTTCCTCCTTTGAATCCCAGCGTGTTTCAGCGGGGGCATAACAGACCTAGAAGTCAATCACCTCCGCATCGCCATCACCGAGGTCTACGGGTGCCATCCTGGCCAGAGGCCCTCTGAGAGCTCTGTCTGGCGCACCATAGCCTTATGTCTTCGCTCCGCTCCAGAACGAATACCAGGTCCATCCCCGTGGCCCGACATGTCTCTTCAAGTTCAGCGCAAGATTATCACAAGATTCTGGAATGGCATGTAGAGAGATACCTAAACCGGGTTGAAGGCGACCGGTCAGCCGACGTAACCTCAGAACCTAGGGGCGCATACGCAGTCTACAAGACCAGGAGATGATCGCGCACCAGAGTCTTTCTACCGTGTTTGCCGGGGCGAAGCACCGCCCCGAATACTCGAGAGTGGTGGACCCAGCCCTTGGGCGCTGGATTCTTGCCAACTGACCTGAAGCAGGCCTTCCGCGTCTTACGTGGGACGGCGCTTCCACAATCGGGGTCCACCGCATGCGCCAAGGGGCGTACGCGGAGGACATTATATGATGCTGCAATGGGCGATTGCCCAGCGTCAAGGTCAGAGGAGGCGGAAGAGATGAACACGGTTTGTGAAGCAGTCCGCAAGGGGGACTTACGCCAACTCAAACGCCTGCTTGCAGGTGGGCTGCTCCGTCACGGCGCCGACCCCAATGAAAAGGGGCCTTCGGGCGTCACGGCACTCCATGAGGCGGCCGAGTATGGGAACGTAGAGGCCACGCGTCTACTTCTAAAGAAAGGCGCCCGCCCGGACCTCCCCAACGCCGAAGGCTGTACCCCGCTGCACGTGGCCGGCGAGCATGGGAGGCTTGAGGTAGCACGGCTTCTCCTGCTTAGCGGTGCGAAAGTTGACGCGCGGGATCTCTTTCATCACACCCCACTGCACTACGCGGCAGCCGGCGGGCATGCCGAGCTGGTCCGTCTGTTACTGGACAAGGGAGCCAATCCCAACGTCCAGGCGGAGGCCACGCAGATCACGCCCCTGCACCAAGCCGCCCACGACGGACATCTGGAAGTGGTCCAGATTCTGCTGACGCGTGGAGCAGATATCCATGCTCGGGACCTGTCGGGGCACGGGGTGGTCAATTTTGCCCTCAGCGAGGCGCATCAGCAGGTGGCGGACTATCTGCGCAAGCACGGAGCCGAGGACTAGAAGTGGCCCCACGCTTCCGAGCGGCAGCAGGCCCGGTAGTTGCTGACGGCCTCGCTGACGCGGAGTGCGCGCCCATACGCTCGCAGCAGCCGTACTCTCTCGGCGGCAATTCGTAGCGCCGGCCCTCCGGTAACGTTGCGCAGGTGCGGGCTGAACCGTCCCCAGCCGAACTGCCGGTGCTCGCCCCCGTCACAAAGCCTTCCATCGACCATGAACCAGATCACTTTAGAGCCACCATCCACGGTAACAACAAGATGATGGGAGCGGCCGGGCTGCAATAAGCCGGGATCACAGTCCCAGCGCTGCTCCGACCAGCCATCGTGGCAAATCAATTCGATGGTCTCCCGCGAGGTGGTCTGCAGCGCCAGGCCCCGGCCTTGAGCCTCACGGCTGTCAAGCAAGATCTGCCCCGGCGTGAGCGTCTCCAGCTCAAACAAAAGCTCGACAGTGAAACCGGCCCGCAAATCCATGCCCGCGTTGTCTATACGAGTGTGGTCGCGCCGATTGAAATCTGGCAGTTGGGGCATGATGGTCTCAGTAGGGAGTCTGTCAAATAACTCTAACAGCAACCCCTCCCGGGTCACCTCTGACCTATCCCTCTGCGTGAATAGTCCCTCCAGGAGGTCGGGCGGGATCTCATGCACCCGCGCCAGCTGCTTCTGTGTCTCGGTCAGCCAGAAGCGGCCGTTTTCCTCAATGAGGTCTGGATAGCTGATCCGCACGTAGGGATCATCGTCGTAGAGCACGATCTCCGGCTGGGACCACTCCAGCCGCAAGCCGTCGGCGGCCTCGACCTCCCGCCCAGCCATCAGCCAAACGGGATTCCGGTCCTCGTAAGGCTGCCACTCCGGAGTATTCTGGCAAAATCCCCCGCCGTGATTATGGAACCAGTAGAGAAACCTTCCGTTGCCGCAGCGCCAGACGAAATTGGCTGCCCGCGGATGCTTAACTCTCCGCCCGCCCGGAGAGTAAGTCAGATACTCTGGTGGCGTCCAGGTGTGCCCCCCATCGCGGCTGTAAGCACAAGCCGGGTAGCCGGCGACCGTGCGATAGACGCAGAATAGCGACCCATCGGATAGTGGGGTGAGACTCTGCTCCTCGGCAATGCTCCCGCCCCCCTCCGGGGCGCGCAAGCCGATTTCACCGTCCGGCAGGGTCTCAAAGCGAATCCGGGCCGGGTCCGCCTCCGTGAGCAGATTGTCACTGACCAGAAAGACCCCTTCGGATTGCGCGAAGAAGCCCGCGCCCATCGCTCCTACCTTGTGGAGTACGAGG
>LSQX01104309.1_pt1 | contig 14306 bp, 10 predicted proteins | sample 654561 | NCBI WGS metagenome assembly LSQX01 (sample SAMN04489861, study PRJNA283612) | anaerobic digester metagenome | isolation source: 4 biogas reactors fed with cattle manure at either 37C or 55C with and... | place: Denmark: Kongens Lyngby | collected 2014
CAAAAAAAGCAACTCATTTGTTTGGTCCAAATCCGTTGCTTTATGGGCGCGATTGGGTTTGAACCAACTACTTCTACCGTGTGAAGGTAGCACTCTCCCACTGAGTTACGCGCCCTTACGCAGTGAACTATATTCCAATCTTTTAAATTAGTAAAGATTGGATACCTAATCAGGTGATTGCGATTTCTCCCTTGCTGGTAGTATTATGATGTATGTTTAAATTAATATTCGAACCAGCCAGTTTGAAGAGTAGAATTACCCGCTTCTTTATTTTTCTCCTTGTACTCTTATTAGGTATAACCGGTTATAGCCAATACTCCGCTTACCAGACCCTCTCACGCTATGAGAAAACCTTCACTGGTTATGATCACCTCCTCTCTTTCTATGAAAATGTTGAACTAATGAACGTGGGAATGACCAACTATATCTACACTAACAGTGAAGCTGACCTTTTAACTTACCAAATCTATCTTGAGGCTGCTTTTGATAACTTAGAGAACCTAGGAGAGCGAGCTAACGATGAACTCCTCTTCAGATTCTCTCGGCTCAACAATATGCTCATGACCTACGATGAGCATGTTGAGGCCCTCTTAGTGGGAGGCGAACAGAGGCTAAACCAAAAGGCTTACGACTCCTTTGGTCGCTTAAGAGAATTGATCCAAGACACCTATCCCGCTTACACCAGGCTACTCACCAGTGAGATGAAATCTACCAGCAGTCTCCTTGCTAAGAACTGGCAGAATCAGTTAATTATAACTCTCTTGGTCTCTCTCTTTTTATTGGTTGTTTCAGGGATGTTTGTTGTGCGACTCATCCAAAGCATTACCCGACCCATTGATTCCCTTATAAAAAACATGGGCCTTATAAAAGGGGGAGAGTTTGGGATTGAGAGTTACAATAGTACCTGTAGTGAAATTAACACCCTCCTCACTTCGTTTGAGGAGATGGCCATAAAAGTTGATTCTAACATTAAGCAGATTCATGAGAAGACCCAGATGGAGCGCCACATTATCGAGGTGGAGAACGAGAACTTACGGATCTCTCAACTCTTAACCGAGGCCCAATTGGTCGCCTTACAACACCAGATGAACCCCCACTTTATCTTCAACACACTCAGTACAATCAGTAAGCTAGCCTATATGGAGGGGGCCCAAAAAAGCTACGACTTAATGATTAGGACTTCGCGGGTCCTCCGTTACGGCCTGGAGATGGGGAGTCGTACCAGTACCCTCTCTTTAGAGCTCAACAGTGTTGAAGACTACTTTGAGATTCAACGTATAAGAATGGGAGAACGGATTAAATTCAATGTCGAAGTGGAGGAGAACTTTGCCAACGTCCCCATGCCGGGGATGATTATACAGCCTTTGATCGAAAACTGTATCATCCATGGAGTACATGAGCTCATTGGCCCCGCTTACATCACCGTTAGTGCTGCCAAGCGCGGAGGGCGAGCCATAGTAACTATCGAAGATAATGGGGTAGGTATTGAAGAGGCCCTCTTAGAGAAGCTCAACCGCATCAATGTTGAAGAAGAGAGGGCTTTAGATGAAGATGAAGCTCAGAATGGGAACAAGCGGATGAGCCTGGGGATTCAAAATGTGCGTAAAAGGTTAGCCCTCTACTATAAAGAGGATTTTCGTCTCTTCTTTGAGAGTGATATTGGGTGTGGGACGGTTATAACCTTGGATCTACCGATAAGGGGGTAGGGGTGTGATTAAACTCTTAATAGTTGATGATGAACCGGTAGAGCGCGACGCAATTCGCCTTATAGTGAACACCTCACTACCCAATATTAAGGTGGTGGGAGAGGCCAACAACGGCTTTGATGCAATTAAACTCTTTAATCAACTCAACCCCGACATTGTGGTTATCGACATCCAAATGCCGGGGATGAATGGTCTGGAGGCAATCCAGGAGATGCTTAAGGGGGGCAGTCGAGTTAAATTTATAATAGTCACTTCCCACAGCAAATTTGAATATGCTCAAAGTGCCGTTAAGTTGGGGGTCAAAGACTTCCTTCTGAAGCCAACCGGTGTCGATGAATTGATTGCCACCTTAACCAAACTGACTGGTGAAATCGAAGAATCCAAACGGGAAGACGACACAAAAAAGAACTTCGAAGAGAAAATCTCTGATATCCAAAAGCTCCTTCATAATGAATTCTTTGTGGTTGTTAAAAAGGGGATTTACAATGAAGAACTCTCTCGAATTTTCAATTTACTACAAACTCCTTTCCATGCGGGGTGCGTCTACCTCCTGAAAGGGAAGGGGATTACACGACTAATTGTTGACCGAATCCTGCTCCAGATAAAAAGGATGGGATTCAGGGAGTTTAACGACTATAGTGCGACCGAGACAACCTTGGTAATCGTTAATAGCGACTCAAGTAAGAAGTTGGTCCACACCACCCTAGGGGACTATCTTGAGAGCTATCTACAGAGCCTGGGTATCTACGACATCTTTATCGCTGTCGGCTCGTTAGAGACAAATAGTGCGGCTCTCCCCCTCTCTTATAAACAAGCCCACCGTTTGGCAGAGCAAAATGGCAATGAACACCTCTATGAAGAGTTGAACATTAAAGAAGAGGGCAGCAACCGTGAACTGCTCCCCTTCCTCGATAAGATTGTCCCCGTTATTCTAGCTTGCAACTGGGAATCAGCCCAACTCCTCTTAAAAGAGTACGATACCACCCTCAAGAGTGATGATCCTCTCCTCCTCTCTCTCCACTACCACCAAGTAGGCGTTATGATAAAACAGAGGATTGCCCAAGATTTAAGACCCTTCACTCTTCAACAAGAGGAGCTCCTCTACAAGATGCCCACAAAAGGAGACCTCAGTGGCAAGCGGGTCTTTGAAGAGACCCTGGTTGCCTTAGAGGAGATTATTGAACGAGTGGGTCAAATAAGGAGTGACCTTGAGAACCCCATCAACTCAAAAGTTATCAGCTACTTGGAGGAGAACTACCACCGTGACCTCTCTCTTGAAGAGCTGGCAAACCATTTTGGGATCTCAATTTACCAAATTGGGCGCCTTATAAAAGAGATAACAAACTCCACTTTCAGTGAATACCTTACCCACCTCAGGATTGAACGGGCCAAGGAGCTCCTTAGAGAGGGCCACCTGACAGTCAAAGAGATCTCTTGGGAGGTTGGCTTCAACAGCCAACACTACTTCTCACGAGTTTTTAAAAAGTATGTGGGTCTCACCCCCAGTGAGTATGAACGGGGAGTTTGATTCTAAGAAAGTGCAAATGGTGCAAATTAGTGCAACCAAAACTTAAGAAAGTATAAAAATTGACAAGTTAGTTCAAAGAAAACTCCTATTATTCCCACCAACCGCTCTATAGCATCATAAGTAGGTAGAAATTTATTAGAGCGGAGGATATTTTGCAAACTTCAGAAAAAAGTCTTGGTAGCAAGATCGGTTCCTACGGGAAAAGATTCTTGCACAAACAAGAGAGCAGTATAATAATTGTATTGGTTCTCTATATAATATTTGTCTCAATTGTCAACAGCAGGTTTATCTCCAGTGGCAATATTTTTAATATTCTCCGCTCAAGTGGGTTTGCCCTGATTACCATTGTTGGGATGTCCCTTGTCTTAATTACTGGCGGTTTAGATCTCTCAGTAGGCTCAGTTTTAGCTCTGGGTGGGGTAATTGCCGGTCTGGTGGCTAAAAACGGAGGGGGAACCTTCTTGGCAGTTTTAGCCGGTATAGGGGTGGGGGCTGTCATTGGAGCTCTCAACGGGTTTATAGTTGTTAAAGTTAAAATCCCCCCTCTGATTGTCACTCTTGGGATGCAGTACATTGTGCGAGGGATGGTCTCGGTAATTACTAAAGGGGTTCCGGTCTATCCTTTGCCCAAAACATTTACCAGAATTGAGCAGTTTAAACTCTTTGGGGCGGTCCCCTTTGTGGTTAACGTCGCCTTGGTAATTGCCATTATTTTCCATATCGTCCTCAACCACACCGCTTACGGCAGGGCTGTCTACGCTGTGGGGGGCAATGAAGAGGCAGCTAAGATTTCGGGTATCGACACCGGCAAAACAAAATTCTTCGTCTACTTTATAACCTCAACTCTAGCGGCTGTCTCAGGAGTATTAATGGCAATGCGCCTTGGCTCCGGTGAAGCAGCTGTAGGGACCGGTTTTGAACTCACCGTCATCTGTGGTGCAGTAATTGGTGGTATCTCAATTATGGGGGGGACCGGAACAATCCTCGGAGCAATTCTGGGAGGCCTGTTCATGGAGGTCTTAACCAACAGCCTCACCTTAATGCGCATCTCAGTCTACTGGCAACAGTTAGTAGTTGGGACCATTTTAATCTTAGCCGTTGTCTTGGACCAATATAAACGGGAGATGATGCTCCGTAGCTCTTACACCACTAAACAAGCTGCCTTTGAAGAGGCCGAAGAGGCGGTCGGAGGTAATATTGCATGAGGAGGGGTAAAACAATACTTAGGGTAGAGAATGTAACTAAACGGTTTACCGGAGTTACAGCTCTTAAATCAGTAAACCTCTCCCTCTACGAGAATGAAATTTTAGCCATAATGGGGGAGAACGGAGCGGGTAAGTCGACCCTTATGAAGATCCTCTCAGGGCTTTATCCCTCTTCAGAGATGGAAGGGACTATCATCCTTAATGGGAAAGAGGTCACCTTCCAGACCCCCCACGATGCTGAACAACAAGGGATCGCGATGATCTACCAAGAGCTGAACCTTGAGCTAGACTTAACAGTTGCCGAGAATATTTGTTTGGGAATGCTCCCCAGAAAGAGGTTTGGTCTGATTGATTGGAAAGAGACCGACCGCATTGCCAAAGAGGCCCTCGATAAACTCCATGTCGACATTGATCTCTCTTTAACTGTAAGAAACTTGAGCCCCTCACTACAACAGCTAGTCTCAATAGCCCGGGCTCTGGTGCGTAACCCTTCGATCCTTATCTTGGATGAGCCCACTTCGGTTTTGACCACCAGTGAGACTGAAAAGTTGATGGAGATTATCAGGGGATTGAAGGACCAAGGGATTAGTTGTATTTATATCTCCCATAAAATTGACGAAGTTTTTAAGCTGTGTGATCGCCTGGTAATTTTACGAGATGGGTACTACATAAGTGAACACCTCCAAAAAGAGGGGTACGACAGTGCTCAAATAATCCACGACATGATTGGACGGAGCCTTGACGTGATGTATCCCACCTTAACCCATGTAGTGGGCGATGAGGTTTTCAGAGTTGAGAACCTTACTGTTCCCCACCCCTTTGCACCGGGGAAGAACATCATTGATAATGTCTCTTTCTCCCTAAATAAGGGGGAGATTCTGGGGCTAACCGGTTTGGTAGGCTCGGGGCGCTCCGAAACCCTCAACGCAATCTTTGGCATTATTCCCCGCTCTGGGGGAACAATCTATCTCAATGGAAAGGAGATCGATATAAAAGCCCCTAAAGATGCTAAGCGTCACGGTATTGGCCTCTTAACAGAGGACCGTAAGCGCAATGGGATTATTGCTTGTCTCAATATTACCCACAACATGACCCTCACCATCTTGCAGTTACTCCACCGTGGACTCTTTATAGATCGTAAGGAGGAGCAGAAGCGGGCCAGCTCCTATTTCAAGAAGTTGCAAATCAAAGCCCCTTCAATGCGGACTCTGGTAGCCAACCTCTCGGGGGGAAACCAACAGAAGGTGATCCTCTCAAAATGGTTGATGACCGATTTGAAAATCCTCTTCTTGGATGAGCCAACGAGAGGGATCGATGTGGGGACCAAAGCTGAGATCTACCGTATTATCGGAGACTTGGCCGACTCCGGGGTCAGTATTGTGATGATCAGCAGTGAGCTTCCTGAGATTTTGGCTATGTGTGACCGCTTTATTGTCCTTGGCAAAGGGGTTGTTCAAGCTGAAATGACTCGTGAAGAGGCTTCGGAGGTCTCAATCTTGAGGGCCTCTTCGAGTCTTTAAATAGAGAACTAACGGGTATCCGTTAAAAAAAAAGGAGAAAAAGATGAGAAAATTTATCTACGTCCTATTGATTCTAGCCCTTCTTACCCCAGCACTCTTTGCTGGCGGTGCGAAAGAGGCTAAAGCTGGAAGCGATCAGCTCCATTTTGTCTATGTGTCACCCCTTTTGGCACACCCCGTATGGTTGATTGCTAAAGATGGTTTTGACCAAGCTGTTAAAGAGCTTGGAATCCGTGGCGACTGGGTGGGTCCCCAAGGGATTTCTCCTGAGGAGATGGCAAAACTAGTTGAGACCTCAACCGCTCAAAAGGTTGATGCTATTATTACACAAGGATTGGTTCCCGCAGCTCCCGTTCAGGCAGCAATTGATGCCGGAATCCCCGTCCTGATTGTCGACTCCCCAATCGATCTAGAGGGTGAGTTAGCCTACTTTGGTAAAGATGTCGATGTTCAAGCTAAAGCTATCTACGACGACGTCGTCAAAGCGCTGGGCAACAACGCCAACCTCTTTGCTTCAATTCAAGTAGCTGCCCTTAACTATAAGATTGCTACCGACCAAATTGAGGCGATACAAAAGGTCTTTGCCAACTACGGTGGCTCTTTCAAAATTGTTAACATTTCCGAGAGTAAGTCGGACCGGATGAGAGCTACAACAGAGTGGGAGAATACTTTCAAAGCCTATCCTGAGATTAACATTGCCATCAACTTTGCCGCTGAAGCAGGGCCCGCTGCCGCCTCGGTTGCACAAGATTTAGGTATCAGGAATAAGGTCAGAATCTACGGTGTTGACGACATCGACGAGACCCTCGACCTTGTCAGATCAGGAGGAATTGACGGAACAATAGCCACCAGCTTCTTCAACTACGGTTATCAAGCTACTTATTGGCTCTACCAAAACATAACCCAAGGTAAAGTTCCTACCCAGAAGGTTAATGACGCTGGAACTATCCTAATTGACAAATCTAATATCGACAGTTACAAAGAATTGATGATGGTCAAAGTTGACCTATAATAGGGTATACATGCTCCCCGCAAGGGGAGCATATTAAAGGAGTTTTAGATTATGAACGGCTACGAAAGAATAATGGGCGCCCTTAACTTTGAGAGTATGTCACCCCCTCCCAAGATGTTGCACAACTTTATCTTAGCAGCTGAATATGCTGGTTACACGATGAAAGAGTACCGTAACGATCCCCGTGTGATTGCCGATACCCACATAAAGTTTGCCCGTGAGTTTAGAATGGATGGGATTCTGTTAGATATCGACACCTGCCTCGAAGCTGATGCTATTGGGGTCAAAGTTGACTATCCCGATGATGAGCCGGCTAGGGTAGTGGGGGGAATCGAGGGGGGCCTTGATGCCTGCCTTGAGGCGATGGATAAATCTAAACTCCTTAAAAACAGGCGCATCAATATTGCCCTTGAAGCGATGGAGATAATGAGAAGAGAGGTTGGTGGTGAAATCCTCCTTAGGGGTAACGCCGACCAAGGTCCCTTCTCTTTAGCGATGTTGGCTATGGGGATTACCGAATTTATGATGAGCCTCTACGACAACCCCGAAGGCTCCATTGCCCTGATGGAGCGCGCCTACGAGGTCCATATGGAGTTCCACCGTTTAATGAAACAAGCCGGTGCCGATATCACCAGTTTTGGTGACAGCTCATGTGGCCCCGACCTTATTAGCCCCGATATGTACAGGCAATTCTCCCTCCCATTCCACAAGCGGATGGCTACTCAATTGAAGGAAGAGGGGATTACTACTATCTGCCACATTTGTGGTAACCTCGACCTGATTCTAGAAGATCTGGTGGAGGCTGGTTTCCCGGCCATTGAAGCCGATTATAAAACCGATATCGTGAGGGCCCAAAAGATATTAAACGGAAAAACAGTGATGTTTGGTCCGATTGACCCCTCTGGAGTTTTCTTTTACGGAACACCCGAGAGTATTAAAGCGGAGACACAAAGAGTTATCTCAATCTTTAACAACAAGGGGTTAGTTGTGGGAGCCGGTTGTGCTCTCCCCCATGGGATCCCCAAAGAGAATATAAGAGCCTTTGTTGAGGGTGTTGAAAGCTGGACCAATTAAGGTAATTTATAATCTCTTTATCTTTAAAAGTTTCTCCGTCTATTGCGGAGAAACTCTTTTTTAGTGAACAGCTAGTTATAAAATACTATTGATTAATTAAGCCTTTCTTCATAACCTATTCATCAAATACCTACAGATTATTGTAAAAAAACTGCTCTTTTCTTTTTTATGAATGAGCTAACTATGGGGTGAGGATTGTACTTCAGATCTACTAAAAAATGCTACCGAGCTTTGATATTTATTATTACTCTCTTGCTCCTCTCCCAAGCAACACTATTGGGTAATCAGCTTTTCTATCAACCAGCCGATGGTGGCAAAGTAACTGGCTTTGAAATTAAAAACATAATCTTGCCCCACCAACGCCCTGTGAGCTATTGGGATGGTGAAGAAAGGCAGGCTTGGAATTTTGAAGGATCCAGGTTTTACCTTGGTAGAGTTCTCTTTCTGGGGGAACCAGGAACCCCTTTGACTGTCACAAACCTTGGTCCATTGCCCTCCAGTGGGAAAGGCTACAATGTTAACAAGTTTTATTGGACTCAAATAGTTCCTGATACAACTGATTGGACTGAATACTATATTGTCCTGCGCCCTAAAGGATTCACCCATGGAGATGAACAACAAGACTATTTAAAAAAGAATATTGTCATTGAGGAGACTGGTGGCTCTATAACCCTTGAGCGGGGGGCGGGTCCTTCAACTGAACTGGTGGCGAATGGCGAACAAGGTTTTAATGATAAAGGAGAGGCTGGAATCTTCAACGGTTCTAATGGCTTTAAATACAAGTATCAGTATAAAGTAATTTTTATTGACGTAGCCTTGCACCCCATTGGTAACAATAACTGGACTAGAGGACTGCTACCACAGTATGGGTACTACGAGAGTAATCTTAAGTTTTCAGTCCCCGGAGATGCTTTGTCTTTCAGCCTGCAAGGTGAGCGTAGCCCAAGACACGACCCTCCATCAAACCCGGCATGTCAGTTCGATATAGATAGTTATTACAGTACTCCCGTCCCTTACGATATTCTACGGAACCACCACTATAGTGTATCCACTGCTCTTGAGATTGGAGCTCTAACATACTCTTCCCCCTCATGTCAGGCAGTTGTTACTCTAGCCAGTAATGCGGCGGGGACAGAGACCAACTTTGCCTTTAAAAGCAAAACTACTAATGAAACTATCCCTCATCGACTTGTTTACCACTGTTCAACAGGGAGAGAGGGGGAATGTAACGATCCTATAGTGGTCACTAGTAATAGAAAGAGTTTCTACACTTTCCACGACACCATAGGTCCGCCGGCTCCCATAGGGGGGACTTTAGGTGAAGGTCACTACTTAGAGGCTAAGCTAAAGATCTATTTGGATCCCACTTCCCATTACCCAACATCGGGGGAATATACTTCAACTATCTATGTTTTGCTTGGGCGATACCAGTAATGGCTTAGGCCCAAAAATACTTATTTAAAGAATTATTATCTTTTAATTACGCTAAATGTAACATTATTACTTATAATCTAACATTAGTAATGTTAGATTATAGACATAAGGGTTAATATAAATGTTAAGTCATACAGAAACTTATTTGAAAGAGACTCTTGATACTAATGCAATTATAAAGCAATGGCCAAAAGGGGATATTTTTCCACTCTACTTTAGAAATTTTTATAATTTTTATGAATTGAAATTACTCAATGATAGCTATCTATTGTTTGAACCTAAAGGTAAAGCTCCTTTGTTAAAAGATTTGGTAAAGCATATGAAGCGGATTCAAGAGATTAGTGATAAATTATGTATCCTCCTTTTGAGGAGAGTAACTAGACAGATGAGGAAAAACTATATTGAAAATCGTATCCCATTTATCATTGAGGATAATCAGATGTATTTACCTTTCGTTGGGTTAGACCTAAGGAGTGCTCCTGAGAGGATTAAAGTAGCAGGTGAGAGATTCTCTATTGCTACCCAAATTGCTTACATAGAACTCCTTTATGATAAAGAGAGAGTTGTTACGGCAGGGGAGTTTGCTAAAAAATTTAATTATAGTTTGATGACAGGTTCTCGTGCACTCAACGAACTTTATGATAAAAAATTAGTTACCTATACCGTTGGGGGAGAAACAGGAAGAACAAAGATGTACAAAAGAATTGAAGATTCTAATTACTTTGAAATGGGTCAAAAGTTCTTGAGAAATCCTGTAAAAAAGATAGTCTATACAAAAAATAGTCCTAGAGGAGCCTTAGTCGCAGGACTTGAAGCTTTATCAAAAAGAAGTATGCTCAATCCCCCCGATTTACCGGTGCGAGCAATCTCTTTAGATCACTTCAGAAAGCTAGAAATGGAGACTTTAACTAAAGAAGAGATAACTGGGTATGAGAAGTTATTTGAACTCCAAATATGGGAATACGACCCTAAGCTATTTGTGGGACAAAATGGGGTAGATTTGGTCTCTCTTTATGCAACCTTACAAGAAGAGAAGGATGAGAGGATTGAGTTAGCTCTCGAGGATGCACTCTCTTCTCTTCTTTTTATAAATGGCAAACTTAATTGAAAGATTAAACCCGATTCCCCCACGCCACACCCTTGCCATTTAGCACGGAAATGTTTATTATTCTCTCAATGCGTTGCTATTGCAACGTAGCAAAAGCTTATGAAAAGATATAACCGATTACTACTTAACTCTCCTCTCTTCTCCTCTTTAAAAGAGGGGGAGCTTGACCACATCTTAGGCTGTTTAGGGGCCAAAGATAGGAAGTTCTCCTCTAACCAGATGATCATTAGGGAGGCAGAGCAAGTTGACCATGTAGGTGTAGTCCTTTCTGGACGGGTTCAAATTATTAGTGACGATGCTTTGGGGAACCGCTCAATCAACTTTAAGTTGGGTCCCGGAGAACTCTTTGGCCACGTGGCAGCCACAAAGATGGCGACAGTGAGTCCGGTATCAGTTATGAGTGAAGAGTCTTCCCACATCCTCTTCTTGAACTTTCACAACCTGGTTGCCCCTTGTGGCAAAGCGTGTCACTTCCACTCTCAAGTAATTGAGAACATGATGAATGTCTTGGCCGAACGCAACCTAATGATGAACCGTAAGCTCTCCATCCTCTCTAAACGGAGTATCAGGGAGAAGCTGTTGGCTTACTTGGCATGGCAGAGCCACGACACTCAAAGCAAAGAGTTCACTATCCCCTTTAACCGTGACGAGCTGGCCGATTATCTCAGCGTAAACCGCAGTGCCCTCTCAAGAGAGCTCTCCAAGATGATCAGTGAGGGGTACTTCTCTAATGAGCGCAGTTACTTCCGTCTCAACGGGAAAGCTCTAGCCTAGAATAGATCAGACTCAAGGAGATCCAAAGCTATTGGGTGCCATGAAGCGGGGATTCCGAAACGGTCCCCCTCTCCTGTCTTTATCTGAATAGGATCAAAGCCTCTAATAACCTTGGTCAAAATTGGCTCGGGATCAAAGGGGACAAAGAGAGTCATAGTTGAATCAATCCGATAGGCTTGCCCACCATCACTATAGGTCCCTAAGTGGAGAGGATGGTAGGTAATAAGGGCCAGATAGAATAGGTCGTTGAGACCAATCTCCTCCCCGTTGCGGTAGAAGAACTCCCCATTAGGCGTGATGAAGATCACCTTGCCTGGGTAGGGAAGGGGTTGTTCTTCGTAGGGGCTCAATTTCCCAACCACCCCCTGTAAGAAGGTGAGATAGGCCTCTAGGAGGTGCTTCTCCTCCTCTTCACTATAGCGGGAGAATTGAATCCCCCCATCGGTTAAGGTTTCACTAAAGAGGGCACTCCTTTTCCCCTCCTCAATATCGATTGTGTAGATTTGGTTCTCATCGTAGGCGTTGAGGTAGTAGAGGTGCCCCTCCACAATGAGGAGGGAATGGGAGAGGTCGTCGGAGAGTTTATCTTTGGCTGTCCCATCTAAATTGGAGAGGTAAAGTCCCCCTTCGGTTGATGCAGTCACTAAGATGTACCCCTCACGGGCATAGGCGCTGACATCACACACTGTCACGTAAATCTCGCCGGTAGCATAAGACTGCCGTTTGAGGCAATTGTCCTCTAAGAAGAGGAGTGATTCGCAACCAAATGTGGCTTGCTCGTAGATTCCTCCGGTGAGGCTCAGTGTCACCTTCAATTCACTACGGTCAATCTGCTCCAAGGTTCCGTTGGCAAGGGTATATAAGTAGTGGCTGTCGACTTGGAGCAGTTCACCAACACCCCTTATTAAAAGCTCTTCCCCTTCGGGTGTTAGAGAGTAGATATCGCCATCAAGATTTGAGTAGTAGAGGGTCTCATCAAAGCTATGGGCCCTCGAAACTTGGGCCTCTGAAATAGGCTCTTTAGTGAACTCCTCTAGATCTATGAGGAGGAGCTGCCCCTCCTCCAAAGCAATTAAGTTAGAGTTCCAAAATCCTAAAAGCTGCCCATTAAAGTCAACTAAAAGGTCGTTGTCGTAGACTAAAGTCCCCTTTTGGGAGAGGTGGAGGCGCTGCAGATAACCAACAGTCGACCCATCTTCAAACTCCATCTTGTTGACAAAGTAGAGGTAGTCCTCCCCTTCAAGGAGATAGCCCCCATTGAAGAGGTTCGAGGGGGAAGTTCCCCTTAAGTAACACTCTTTGTCTACGAGCTCTTCATTAATCTTCTCTTGGAGATAGAGAGCCATCTCCCCATCTATTATTATCCGGTCGGTTATACAAGCGGTGAAGAAAATGGGTACCAATAAAAGCAGGAACAATTTCTTTAATCTACTCATCGTAACTAGACTTTAGCCATTAGAGAGTCAGAGGTCAAGAAAAGAGTTAAGTTTACCCAATTTTAGTGATGAAATTGGAGAGAGTTTGAATTACCGCCTCTTTGTTACTGTTGCGCTTAGGAATCCTGCTGATAGCATTGTTGATAAAACTCTCCATCGCTTTAATTAAATCGGACTGTTCTGAGATAAAAGCGAAACGGGGGGTGGTGTGTTTGAAGACCACCATAGTTTGGTCTTTTATTACATAGAGTTGGACACTCTGAATTATGTGCTTGCGGGGGAAGAGGAGAACTTCGAAGTTATCAATCTTCTCCATCAGCTCAATCAGGTTTTTTAGGTGATCTTTATACTCTTCAGGGGTGTAGAAGAAGGTGCGTCCGCTGAGGAGCTCGGGCACTATGGCGGGGACAATCCCTTTGCGTACATCGGTTATCCGTGGCAAGCTCATCACCAGTTTAAACGACCGCCCTGGAGTGTCATTAATCTGCTCAACTCGATGGTTATTGTTGCCAATGATGGTTTCGATTGTCTCTAAATCTAGTTTTCCTCGCTCGAAAAATCTTTCCAAGAGGGCGTTATCCATTCCGCTCAAGAGGTCGCTCTGGACTGTGAGGACATCCCCTTTGGGATTTGTAAAGAAAGAGATGTTTTTAGCTAAATAGCGTTTGATATTCTTTTCGGTAAAGACGTTTACTAAGGGGCGACACCCTTTCTTCATCAAATGAAAGGCGTTAGAGAAAAGATTGAGTTGAGAAGGGTCATCACTGTAGCTGTAGGTAAAGTTCTCATCAGCTTCACCCTTCACAGTATTGCCTCTAACCATAGCTACCCCTTCAAGATAGAAGGAGGTGTGGTAGAATATATTATCGTTTCTGGTGGGGTAGTAGTAACTATTAACGGCCCCCGTCAGATAGAGGGGGAGCCACTTCTCAACAGCCTGGATGAGCTCCTTGTGTTGACGTTGCATGGTGTGGATAATCTCAACCTTAACCTTGTTTTTAATCGCCAACATGGCCAAGTGGGACCAAGCTTGGGCAAACTCCGGATCTTCGATGATCCAGTCCATCGGCTCATTGCTAAAGAGGAAGAGGCGTTTGCCGCTGTTCTCTTTACGGATTGCTTGCAAAAGGAGTTTGGTAGTCGCTTCCTGTAATCCCTTCTTACCCACGAAGAGCTCTCTGTTGGCCCTTTTCCCTTCGGGCTCACCGGGGAGGGGGAGTGTCTCCAGTTGGGGGAAGTAGTTGGATGAGTTGCCAATTGTATCGATTAGAGAGGTTAGCGACTTAGAATCAATATAGGGCTCATCGACCAACCATTGAGCCAGATACTTTTTCATCCGCCTTTCGGCTACCCCTTTATCTTCCCAGTGGTGCCCTGTCAATTCCAAAAGGGCAACCTTTTGAAAATCTTCTTGGGCATTCTCGGCAAAGTATTGGGCAATCTTGGGGAGATAAGGGGAAGAGGATCCCACTTGACGCTCTCCTGTTCGCCAGCGACTGATTAAAGAAG
>LSQX01361677.1_pt1 | contig 14306 bp, 13 predicted proteins | sample 654561 | NCBI WGS metagenome assembly LSQX01 (sample SAMN04489861, study PRJNA283612) | anaerobic digester metagenome | isolation source: 4 biogas reactors fed with cattle manure at either 37C or 55C with and... | place: Denmark: Kongens Lyngby | collected 2014
CATAAATATCGATAAAGATGCGATTTAATTCTTCCTCATTCGCTTTCAATCGCTGAAACTGCTCTTCAGCGAAGTCAGACCAGTTATTGAATGCGTGTTCGATAGAAGTGCTATCTTTATGAACTAGCAAGGGATGACGTTGGAAATCCCAGGAATCTTCAAATATATCCCAATCATGCTTTGATATTTCAATACATTGCTGGGCTAGCTCGGTTACTGTATCAATCTGGTTTTCGTTAATCATGATGGGTAATGATGCAATATTACCAACTTGAAAGTTCAAGGTCGGATTCAAGTACTCTAGAAACTCGTGCCCTAGTTTGCTGCACATAAATCCAAGTATGTAAAACAAACGATCCTGCTTAGGAAATAGGGAGGACCCACCCACATCAAAGATGAAACCGCTGGGTGTATATCGCACCCCAAAGCGCGAAGAGCTCACAAATGACCAGGTAATTCCTTCACGAAAGAAGAAGCTACGATTATCGTGGCGGTGTCCGGGGAAAGTTTTCATTTCATCCCTCGAACGCTCATCGTAAGATATTAAGTATTCGTTGTTTCCATACCATTTTCTAAAATTGCCACCCTTATTATACGGTGCCCATCGAGCACCACGTTTCTCAAAATCACTCAAGTCAAAAGCATCAATTGCCACTTCTCGAAAAATAACTTCCTGCCAAGTTCGTAAAAAAACGGCATTCCTACCCGTTGACATCCCGTGTCGCGGCTGTGCAATTCCTCCAAGCAAAAATCCTTGCTTGAACACTTCTCGTATGTTTTCACTAGCCCAATAAGCAATTGGTGAGCCCGGGATGGAGGGGAAGTTGTCACCCTTTTGAATATACCTGTGTTGGCCACCAAGGAACATCAATTCCTTGGATGCACTGTTATCCCCGTCACTCAGTCTATGAAATTCGCTCTTATAGTTCTCAAGATGTTGATTCCTCAAAACGAATGTCACACTTTGTACAACCTCGCCAACAATCTCGTCAAAAGCACGTGGACCTAGGTGTAGAAGAGATTGAATGGTTTGGGTGTCTATGACTCTTGTTCGCAGTTTTTCGTAGCTAGAAAGGAACATCCACGAATGTTGGTTTATCGCGGCCGTAGCACCGTTTGGTTTTGTCATACCAATCGTACGTTCAAGAAACACGGCAAACAAATCCGCCTTTGAATCTGGATAATGATCTTTCAAGTGTTGGCTTAAAGGCCCATTCATCCCCCGCCCACCCATATACGGGGGATTGGTGATCACTACATCGTACTTTTTTGTCAATAGCTCGGTCTGCTTGATTAGAGCCTCTAATCGGGTTAATCCGTCATCATGCTCTCCGAGGTTTGATTTCTGCCTGCTTTCATCCAATGCACCCTTAACAAGACTGAGATTTTCTACCTCCGGTTTCAAGATAGAACCGAAGTTTTTGGAGTCTTTGTAGACCTTTATTAGCTCATCAACCACTTTTTTTGTGGGGGTATCTAGAGCAATGTAGAAAAAGGAGTTCTTCAAACCTTCTGATTCTTGGATAGAGATAATGTTTGGAATTATGGATCGATTTAGTAAGTCTGGTGACTTGCTACGTGCTTTCATGACCAAAGCAAAACTTGCCAGCTGGGCAGCGCGATCATCGATCTCAAGGCCAAAGAGGTTGTTCTTTAGGATTAATGCAGGAATCTCTCGGCTCAAATATCCCCGTTCTTCATAGAGCTGGTAGAGCACATCAAAAGCGTAAACCAAAATATGACCCGATCCACAGGCGGGATCCATCACAGTAATATCCTCGGGTTTTAGATTGGGATTTCTCAGTGCATCTAGTTTGGCCTGAACTTCAGGTTCTTGTTCAACTGGCTCTAGGTAATAACGCCAGCTTTCGGCAGCCTTAGACTCTGGATGCGATTCTTGCCATAAGCGGCCAACGGAGTTCTCCACCATGTATTGGACAATCCACTTTGGTGTAAAAAGCTGGGTAGCAGCTGGTATGTTCTCCTTGGCGATCTTTTTGTTCTTCTTCAGCCCTGCAAATACTTCATCTTTCTTCTCCGAAACATAAAACTGATAAAGCCACCTGCAAAGCATCACTTTAATATCTCATGATTCAGTGGTTTTCTCTCAAACTGCATAGGTGTTACCAATAATCTCAGATTATGTAGTCTGAGGTTTTTTCTTATTCTCTTTTGGACAAGCCTCCTGTAAAATTAAGGGTAAGTTATAGAAGGAGCTTGTATCATGCAGATTACCTTTGATCCAGAGTGCTCTGTAGCCCAGTACGCTGAGCAGGGAAAGGAGTTCGACTTTCCAGAGCTGGGGCGTTGCCAGAATGGACGATGTCGAAGCCAAACGGTGCACAAGCATGGCTTTTATGAGCGGAATTGCTTTGACGGATTCGCTTGGCACAGACTCTTCATCAGACGCTACTATTGCCCAGCATGCGGCGAAACCGTATCGTTCCTACCCCTCTTTTGTTTGCCATGGTTTCAGTACAGCTTGTTTTGCCTGTGGCATTGCTTGCTGGCAAGACTTAAAGACAATCTGTCCTTACGAGAGACCCGGCATCGTCTCAGGTCCCAGTATCCAAAGCTATCATGGTCGCCATCCCAGATTCTCCGCTATTGCGTCCGGTTTTTGGACAACCTACCAAGGATAGAGTTGGTTCTACGTGAGGCGGATCCCCATTGCTTCCTTGGACCACCTGGCCAAGACAAAAAAAAGAGAGCCAAGAAAGTACTAGACATCATCGCCGGATTATCCCCAATCCAAAGCTTCGTAAAGCTTTACAACGACCTATGCCATAGCTCTTTCCTAGCCCCTCTTCGCTAATTATTTTAGCATAAACAAAGGGATTAAGCTAGGGCGAAGACGAAAAAACTTGTCCAACAGAGCTTGGCAATATTGGAACAGCTTGGATTGTGGTAGGATGAGGGTGTCGACTAATCTTTCCTAACCGGTTAGGGGCCTAGGAGGCCACTAGAAAATGTTAACACCCCAGCTAAAAGAGGAGATTGCTCTTAAAAAGTTCAGTCTAATTAGCCCAGTCATTAACGGTCAGGTGGAGAATCAAAAAGAGTACTTTCACGAACTATGCTCGAAGCCTATCGAGATGCCGCACTACGGAATCAAGCGCTATTCACCAAAAACCCTAGCCAATTGGTTGGGCGAATACCGGCGCCTTGGTTTTGATGCCCTAAAACCGGGAAACCGCTCTGATCGTGGCCAAAGCCGCAAGATAACGGCCATAATGGCAGAGAAAATAGTTGCGAAGATTGAACAGTTTCCCCGGTTGAAAGCCAGTGTCTTATACGATGAATTGGTAGAAGATGGGGTGCTCTCTCCAGCTACCGTCTCTCTCTCTACCTTTTATCGGTATCTGTCTGCTAACCCCGAGATTAAAGCCATGACTGGCTACAAACAAGATGCCAAAGAACGGAAACGGTTTGCCTATGAGGATGTAAATGTACTCTGGCAAGCGGATCTTATGTATGGCCCTTACCTAAAAGACGGTCGCAAAAACAAGCGAACCTACTTGATTGCCTTTATTGACGATGCTTCCCGTCTGATCACCTTCAGCCAATTCTGCTTCGAGCAAAACTTTTTAGCGATGCGTGCTGTGCTAAAAGAAGCAGTTGCTCGTAGAGGGATACCTACTTTGATTTACACAGACCAGGGGAAGATCTATCGCTCACAACAATTGCAGCTAATCTGCGCCAGGATGGGCTGTTCGGTGATTCACGCTGAGCCTTACGATCCAAAGTCAAAAGGCAAAATTGAGCGATTCTTCAGAACAGTCAGAATGCGATTCCTCGCTAAGTTAGATCCTGAGGAAGATATCACTCTAGAAGAACTCAACCAGCGCTATTTTAAATGGCTGGAGGATGATTACCAGCAAAAGATACACAGCGGTACCGACAGGAGCCCTCTGGAGTTCTTCATGAGTCAAGCAGATAGGGTCAAGGTGGTCACAGACCCTAAGATTCTTGACGAGTACTTCTTGCTCCGAGAAGAGCGCAAGGTCGAGGCCGATGGCAATATCTCTGTACAAAACCTTAAGTACCAAGTTGATAGCCCGCTAATTCTAGCTGGTAAGCGTGTTGAAGTCCGTTTCGAGCCCGAATGGATTGGGCAATCTCATTACCCCTTGCCCCTCTATATCGAGGATAAAAAGGTCGGCAAGGCCACTCTTGTGGACTTCGCCAGCAATGCCAAAGCCAAACGCAATCGCCCTGGGGCTAAAGCAAAAGAAACGAATTCAAGTGGCGTAGCAAGACCTGTGATTGAACCTACTCCCCCACAATTGAGCTTTAGCAGTATCTACAACACTGTCAGCGAAGCTAAAGGGGGTAGGGACTGATGTTTATGCAGTTCTTTGGCTTCCGCTCAAATCCTTTTTCGAAAGAGATTAAGAACGAAGACCTCTTCATCAGTGGGGACTGCAATGAGCTTTATTCTCGCCTCAAGTATCTGGAGCAAGTACGTGGTTATGGTGTTTTGGTGGGTGAACCTGGAACCGGGAAGACAACGGCCATAAGGAAGTACCTTACATCGCTATCGACATCGCTTTTTCATCCTGTATACTTCCATTTAGCAACATTGACTGTTCGGGAGTTCATCATGGAGTTGGCTCTATCCCTAGGTGAGGAACCTGCCTATCGCAAAGGAGAAGTGATTCGAAAGATCCAAAAAGCTATCTCGAATCTCTATTACGAACGCAAGATCACACCGATAATTGTACTCGATGAGCTGCACTTAGCATCTACGGCTGTTCTCTCAGAGTTGAGGTTGATCTTCAACTTTAACATGGATTCAGAGAACCCCTTCGTTTTAATCCTTGCTGGCCAGCCGTCTTTAAGGGCACTCCTATCTTACAACGTACATACACCCTTGAGACAACGCATCTCACTGGTTCACACCATGCGCGGCCTGAGCAAAGACGAAACAAAGCGGTATCTTGAAAGCCGGCTAAAGATCGCTGGTTGCGGGGAGCAATTATTCTCACCACAAGCTGCAGATGCCATTCATTCTCTCACTAATGGTTGGCCACGCCTGATCAACAACCTTGCTACAAATTGTTTGCTATGTGCTTGTGCCAAACAACAACGGCACATTGACGAAGAGGTCGTCTACGTTGCTCAAGGTGAACTTCAAAGCATAGCAAGGGGGAACAGCTATGACGTACTTGATTAGACCCGATGACCTTGGCGAGGTTCAAGTCAGGCGTTTCAGCGATGAACTCCATCTTTACATCTCATCCGAGACTCACTCATGGGTTCTTATCGTACCTAACGGTGACATACTCGCCTACGTTGCGGAAGCCTTTATGCACCACCACCTTGATTTTGATGCCGAACCACTACAACAACCATTTTAAACACATGGCCACTCAGATTCTCTGGGTGGTCACATTTTTCCCATTGGTGAACTCTCTCAAAGTGGCAATTTCCTTAGCGGATTATCCAATCCAAGAGAAAATCTCGATTTGGAGGCAATTTTGCACCCTAATAAATCGAAAAATCTACACTGACTTAATGTGCAAGTCTACAGCGTCCCAAGTAAAGTGGGTTTTCCGGATATTTGAGTATTTGTCTGTTTCTATGGCTGAGGCGGACCTGCGCTGCGGAATCGGGCTAGGGACGTTGAGTACCGAATTGAGGCAAACATCAATTGGCATGGATGGGCAGGTTTGGTTGAACGCTAAACAGGCAATTGATAACGCCAAGAAAAAGCGTCAATCTCTCTCGTTTTTCGGATTTGACCAAGAGTGGCAAAGCCATCTCAATTCCATCGGTAATCTCCTTTGTTACATCCAAGCACGCTGGACAAAAGAACAAATTGAGGCTATCCGTTTATTATCGCAGGGACATACCCAAAAAGAGATTGCGAATTTCCTAGGGGTTTCACCAGCAGCCATTTCTAAAAGGATAACAGCCGCGGGCTGGCAACATTACTATCGTGGCCGGGAATCCCTGGAGACACTGTTGATGAAAGCGGTGTCTTAGTCTGGCGCACTGTGAAGACCGAGCAGTGATGCGAGCTAATCTTTTGGTGTGGAGCGGGAATCGGGATAAAGGAACTTCGGATTGTCGATTGTAATAAGGCGAAGTCGTTATGCGCAAGTTTGCGCAAGGCCCACTTCTGTAAGCTTGGTTACAGTTTGTGGGCAATTTTTTTAACCCAAAAGGCAAAATAAAGCAGGATTTAGGTAAAGTAACGAGAAATATGAGTAATAAATGGGCAATTGAAGAGTAATATTTGGGCAAAGAAAGCAAAGGAGGCGAAATGAAACGGTATCTTGGTCTTCACAAAAAATTAAGGGGGTAATTTTGTAATGAAGAGAAAATCGATTTTAGCTTTGACATTACTGTTTTGTCTTATGGTTAGTTCCGCTGTGTTCGCTAATTCGGCTATCTTCTGGGCAGCACCTAACCCTTCGCAAGAGGTCTTTTGGCACAATATGGCTCAAGAGTTTATGGCCCAGAATCCCGAATACAAAATCCAAGTTTCTGCTATGGCCGAAGCCCCAAGTTCTGAGGCTACCATCTTGACATCAATTGCTGGTGGAACTGCACCTGCTGCTTCGGAAAACATCTTTATCGGTTTTGGCGCCGAACTCGTAGATAGTCAGGCACTCGTTCCTTTAGACACAATGCCTGGTTGGGAAGAGCTCTTGGCTTCACGTAACATGACGGAAGCAATCGAGGCCTGGGCATTTCCGGATGGACATTACTACATCTTGCCAATATACAGTAACCCTATCCTTTATAGCTGGCGGCTTGATCTGTTGGAGGAAATCGGTGTTGATTATATTCCCCAAACCTATGAAGAGATTATCGAAGTGGGTAAGCTTGCCAAAAAAGATGGCTTGTTTTTAATGGTCAGACCTGCCTTGGTGTTACCAAATTGGTGGGAGCGCTGGTTTGATTTCTTTACCCTTTATAACGCAATTAACGGGCATCAACCCTTCATCGTTGGCAACGATGTTGTAGCTGACGAAGAAGCGGTTCTAGACGTTTTTCGTTTCTACGAGGAACTCCAAAAAGAGGGTCTCATTTTAACCCAGGAGATCCCTGATGCCTTTGCCGCTGGTGATTCATTGTGGACTGAACTGGGCCCATGGACTTTCCCAGGTTGGAAAGAACAGTATCCAGAGATGGTATATGGTGAAAACTTTACTCTGACAATGCCGCCTGTTCCCGAAAAAGCCCTGGGAAACGCAGCTAATTTGACCTTTGGTGATGCAAAGGGACTTGTTATGTACGCGCAAAGATCCCAGGAAGAGCAAGAGGCAATTTGGGAGTTCATCCGCTGGGTATTTTCTAGACCCGAAAACGATCTAGCGTGGTTTGAACACACATCCTTACCACCTGTTCGTGATGATTTAGCTGAAAATCAAGTTTTCGCAGACTATCTAGCTGATTCACCTGCTTTAAGTCCGTATGCTGCATATATGGCTCAGGCGATTCCGCCGTTTGCTAACGGTGAGTTTGCCGATATCCAAACCGCTTTAGGCGAAGAAGGTCTAATTCCCTTGGTACGGGGGCAAAAAACCGCTGAGCAAGCCTGGAAAGATGCCAAAGCAGCCATTGAGCAGATTCTCAACCGTTAGGGGTTGTGAACTATGATGAAATATAACAAACGGGAAGAGGCAACGGGATGGCTTTTTGTCATCCCGTACCTCCTCTTCACATTGGTGTTTTTCGTGATCCCCTTCATTTGGGGTCTTGTACTCGTCTTTTACAAGTGGAATCTCATTTCGCCTGTACGGGAGTTTGTGGGTTTTAGTAATTTGCTTGAAGCATTACTAAGTAAACGGGTCCTACATGCAGCGATAACGCCATTTAAGATTATGGCGATTTTCCTACCGGCAGTGCTCTTTCTGAGTATTGGGATTGCAGTATTGATTAACAGTTTCAAGAAAATGCAGGGACTTTTGGCGGTTGCCTTCTTCTTACCCTACCTCGCTTCTGGTGTGGCAACGGCCCTTGTTGTTAAGGGTGTTGTTTCTTATACTAGTCCGGTCAATAAGTGGATTGCCGGCTTCTTAGGCTTTGTTCCCGATTGGTTGGGTAATTCGGTTTTGGCAGTTTTTGTAATCGCCTTAATGATCGCTTGGCGCTTTTCAGGCTATTATGCTCTGATTTTTCTCTCGGGTCTTCAGTCTATCCCAGTCGAACTCTATGAAGCCGCGCAGATAGATGGCGCCGGTCGGATCAAAAGTTTCTTTAAAATTACTTTGCCACAGCTTTATCCGGCTCTTTATTCTGTGATTATCTTGGCTGTTGGCATGATGTTTGGCATTTTTACCGAGCCCTATATGCTGACAGGCGGCGGGCCAAATCTAGCAACTCACACTTGGTATTTGGAAATCTACTACCAGGCTTTTAGTACGATGCGGGCGGGCTATGCGTCAAGTATTGCTCTTTATAATGCACTTGCTGTCTTTATCTTCATTGGTATAGTGCGTAAAATTATGCAGGCCTGGGGACGGGCTCAAGGCTGGGAGGATGACAATGCCTAAACAGCGATTTTCTTGGCAACGTTTCTATCGGTTAGTGGACAAATATGGTGTTGCAGCTTTACGTTATGTTTTAATGGCAACAGGTATTTTCGTGGCAAGTTTTCCTTATCTATATATGATCTTACAGTCCTTAGCACCTTGGCGTGAAATCAACCGGCGGCTTATTCCGACAGATCTCACCCTTAGGTCTTACGAATGGCTCTTTGGCGGCTCATCCTCCGTCTTAGCAAGACCTTGGCTTTTGGGCTTTGGTAATAGCTTTTTAGTAACTACAATCTCTACGGCTTTGATGTTGCTCGTCGCGATGCTCTCCGGTTATGCGCTTTCCCGCTTAAGGTTCCGTGGTCGAAAGCTGATTTACCAAGTGATTTTGTTTCAGATGTTCTATCCAGCGATTATTTTGCTTGTACCAACTTTTTTGATCACTCGCCATTTTGGTCTATATAACACGTATGCAGGCATGATTATCCCTAAAGCCGTTAACCTGTGGGCGATCTTTATGTACGTATCTTTTTTCAAATCAATCTCACCTGCTATGCTGGAGGCGGCCAGGATTGACGGCGCTTCAGAATTGACTGTCTTGGTTAGAATTGCGATCCCTTTGTCCCGTTCAATTACGGCGGTTATTGGCTTATTTCTCTTCATGGAACGCTGGGTTGAGCTGATTTGGGACCTAATTGTCGTCCAGGATGCTAGTAAAATGACACTGAATGTCATGATTGCAACCATGAGCGGACCATATGCTTCTTACCCAGGCCCTTTGTATGCTGCTAGCGTTATTTTGACAGTTCCAATCATTATTTTGTTCTTACTATTTAGCCGCTTCTTCACCGAAGGGTTCAAATTTGTCCTCAAATAAGGCAAAGGGGTGTTCGTCAATGAGGCAGTCGTGTCAAAGTTTGTTAGAGGAATACCAGAAAAATCGACCACAGGAAAAGGGCACCAAACTAAAGTTCAGCGGGGTTGAGGGCTATGATGTCTACAACATTACAGCACCTTTTAAGCAAGATGGTCGCTGGTTAATCGTTGCCCGCGTTGAGCCACGGGAAAGCGAGCATTCCAGGGTGCAATTCTTTAGAGCAAAAGATGACCTTTGGGTGTTGTGTTCGGATCTACCAAGCTTTGTTCTGCAAGATCCGTTTATTACAAAAATCGCCGATGAATTGATCTTCGGTGGTGTTGAGATTTCCCCCCATCCAACGAAACCGGGTGCCCTGACTTGGCAAACTAATTTCTACCGAGGTAAAAATGTGCAGGACTTGACAAAGTTTGCGGTTGGCCCGCCTGGTATGAAAGACATTCGGCTGGTGCAATTACCTACCGGGCAAATTGCTGTTTTTACCCGGCCGCAAGGGGAAGTCGGTGGTAGAGGCACAATTGGATTTCTGCTTATTCAGGATCTAAGTGAGTTAACAAGCGAAAACATCCTGCAAGCGCAACTTTTGGAGCAATTTTCGCCTGAGGAATGGGGCGGGGCCAACGAAGTTCATGTGCTGGAAAACGGTTTGTTGGGTGTTTTAGGCCATATCGCCTGTTTTGACGAAAAAGGTGATCGCCACTACTATGCCATGACTTTTGCCTATGACGTGCAAACAAGAAAGCCCAGTCCCATGAAACTCCTAGCCACTAGGGCTGATTTTCCTTCGGGTCCAGCAAAGCGGCCCGATCTTCAGGATGTTATTTTTAGCGGTGGTTTGAAACGCTTGCCAGGCGGCCAAGCGGAATTCTATGCTGGGGTTAGTGATGCGGAAGCACATTATATTACAGTTGATGACCCCTTTTTGGAGTATGAGAATTGGGAGGTAAAGCATGATTAAATTGACGCGTGTAAAAAGAGAGCCCATCTTAGAGCCGATCTTAACTAGTCCTTGGGAGGCAGGTGCGGTTTTCAATTGTGGCATGATTTATGATAACGGACTTTTTCATATGATTTATCGGGCATCTGATCGTGATTTCGCTGCACTCAAGGAAGAGTCGCCGGAGGAGAGTCTGAAATTTACTTCAGCTTTCGGTTATGCGGTTAGCTCAGACGGGGTGAACTTTAACCGTCTACGCCAACCTATTTTCGTAGGTGAAGGCGATCAAGAGCGATGGGGTGTTGAGGATCCTCGTATTACGAAAATAGATGATACGTATTACATGGTTTACACTGGGTTTGGTGGCGGTACCTGGGACAATCACCGTATCTCTCTAGCTCGTTCCAAAAACTTATTAGAGTGGGAGAGAATGGGTGTCGTATTAGACGAGCCTAACAAAGACGGGGCATTGCTACCGGGTAAGGTAGCTGGCAGGTATATGCTCTTTCATCGGCGAATACCTCATATCTGGGCCGCCTTTTCAGATGATCTAAATAACTGGGTGGAACACCAGGTTATTATGGAGACTGTGCCCAATAGTTGGGAGTCCAAGAAAATTGGCCTGGCCGGCGAGCCTATAGAGATTGCTGATGGTTATTTAATGCTCTACCACGCGGTTGATGAGCAAAACGTTTACAGGCTTGGCGCAGCCCTATTGGACAAGGAAGATCCAACGAAGGTGATTGCAAGGCAAAAGGACCCGATTTTCGAGCCCGAGTTATCCTGGGAGATAAATGGATATGTGCCTAATGTTGTCTTTAGCAATGGGCAGGCGGTGAAAAACGGCGAACTCTACGTTTATTACGGAGGTGCTGATCGGGTGATTGGCGTCGCTAAAACTAAACTTGCTGAAATCAAGTTCTAGTTTTTTTAGCGGGTAACGGAAGGGATAGCTATGAAAGTAACATTGAACGATATTGCTTTGGCTCTTGGCGTATCTACTGCAACGGTATCGAGGGCTCTAAATAATCAAGGCAGAATTGGCCAAGGGACCAGGGATCTTGTAGTGGCCAAGGCCATCGAGATGGGCTATGAATTGCCGAATAGAAATATTTGTGCCGACAAAATGGTTGGAATCGTCTTTGACAGGCGTCTTCAATCTTTGGCAACAGATCCTTTTTACTCCACAGTGATGATGGGAGTTGAAAAGGGCTGTTTGGAGCACCATAGTCAGGTCTTTTTCCAGACGGTTGATCAGGAATCTGACAAACGCTTAGCCGTTCTATCCGAGCAAGATCGTTTGCATGGCTTGATTGTTGTTGGGGGCGATATGCAACGGGAATTCATTGACAAGCTAAAGCTCATTGGCATTCCTTTTGTGCTAGTTGACAACTTGTCCGAAGGTGTAGACTGTATTGTTTCGGATAATGCCGGCGGAGTTGAAAAAAGCCTCACACATCTGTTTTCCCTTGGTCATGAACGAATTGGGTTTGTCGGTGGCCCTTTGACGCATTCATCTCTTTTAGAGCGTTATGAAACTTATCGCAGGCTATTGCAGGAGCAGGGAATCACGCCGCAAAAAAAGTGGAGTTACCTCCACAGTGAACTTGGCCCAAGTGTTGAAAAGGGCTATGAAGCAATTCGAATTTGGGCTCAAGAGGGTTTGGCCGTAACTGCTATTGTAGCCGATAATGATAGTACAGCGGTTGGAATACTGCGGGGTTGCGCCGAACTAGGCGTTAGAGTACCGCAGGATCTGTCAATTGTAGGTTTTGACAATATTAGTCTAAGTGAACACATTACACCAGGTATTACTAGTGTTGATGTGAACAAAGAGAAAATGGGCGAGTGGGCAGCAAAGAGACTGCACGAACTAATGGAAAAAGAGGATGAACCCGTTAGGATTGTGATCGGTACCAAACTCATTGTTAGGGGTTCAACTGGTGTAGCTCCTGAAGAGTTGTCCCTTCGAGCAAATTGACTTTATCTGGGAATTCCCACGATCATTTCTTATTTGGGGTACGACAGTATCTTGGTTGATTCTAGATCAACCGCACTTCACGTACCCCTTTTCTCATGCCCAACTCGGAAAATAGGGCCATCGGTATTTTGCCGATAGCCTTTTGGATCCCCTACTTGTCTAGCTGGAAATGCTTTACCGTCAATCGATACCCTGCCGACAATCTTTCCTTCAGTTCCAGTGAAGTTGATATTGTCTGTCTCCTTGGTAACCTTTCTACTCTTTGGATAAAATCCATAATCGTCCTTGATCGGTGTAATAATCACTCCGCCGGTAACCGCAGCATTCCATTCCCCCCTGCTGTCTGTTGATACGCTACTTAACGTGCTGCCTTTGAGCTCTAGCATCACTCCCGCAATGCCCTGCCCGTTTTCATCCACGATCTTACCGGAAATAGTGTAAGATCGTGTAGCTGAACCACTTCCCAAACATCCTGATAGGATCACGGTGAGCAAAACGACACCGAGCATGCGCTGAATTGGCTTTACCTTCACCTCCTAGACCTCCAAATTACAATATGGCCCATGCCGACAAATCCACCCTCATTATATAATAGGCCATCGACTTATGGCAGTGGACCACACAGATGACTCGAAATGCCCAGTCGTCGAGGTACAGGGCAAAACCGCAATCGATAGCAAGTATACCGAACACTCCTAATATAGGAGGTCTTTTTATTTTCCGGAGAATTAAATAAATCACCAAAGGAGGATGCCCAATGGCATATTACTGCGGGGTCTGGAAAACTAACAACGTATCGGTTGAACTAAAGATCAAGGGTTCTAGCGTGACTCTAGAAAGAACAAGAGGCGCAAAGAGCAAGAAAAAACAAATAGTGTTAAAGTCAAGCAAGCTGGGTAATTTAGTGGAGTCCTTAGTTGCGGCATATAGCAATGAGCCATCCCGACAGCTTGCTTCTCAGATCCCCATAGGCATTGTTGATGGGGGTCGTGGGTTATTACGAATAGAGTGGGGGCCGTATTGGTTTGGCAAAACCAATGCCCTTATGATCCGCGGTCAGCACGTGGGTGAGTGTCTTGCAATAGAGCAAGAAGACCTTAAGTCCTTTGCTCGTTGGGTACTGGGTCAATGGATTGCTATCTACGGACCGGAGCAACTACACTTGGCTGAATAGGAATTGTGGGAGGGGTGGGATTCACCCTTCCCGTATTCATTTCTGTCGAGTTCTAGGTCTTTAGCTAATGTTTAGTTGTATTTGAAATTCACCACCCCTGCCCCCCCAAAAACCCCCTCTATATGTGTTGATTTTCCTGATGGATTCTACGTTACCGGCATTTAGGGGGCAAGGGGGGCACAGCTTTTCATGAACTAATTTTCTGAGAAAGTGCAATTGCCATAGAAAAAAGTTTTTGGAAAAAGCATGCCCCCTAGACCCCCCATATAGAGATTTCCGCAAGTAAGTGGCCCATTTGACTTGGCTAATGTATCCCTTATATGTGTCACTTTTGTTAGTGGGTATGGGTTAATTGATTGTTTGGTTGCAGTAATAATCTGTTTTTTATTCCACTACCCAGAAGGGGGCAACGTCGCCGCTTGCGACTATGTACACATGTAGTGATGTGCCTCACAAATATATATTATATTATTGAATATACAGATAGTTTAGAGAGGAATGGATCAATGAACCCTATTATTGAAGAGTACAAGATGTACTTAGAGAATTTAGAGCGAAGTCCCAGAACCGTGAACGGATATTTAGGTGAGGTGGAATTTTTCAGAAAGTGGATGGAAGTGGAAAAGAATGGTCCGATTACCCTTAAAGATATCGAACCAGATGATGTGAGCGGGTTTTTATTCTACCTTAGAGAGGAACGAAACTATAAGCCAGCAAGTCGAAGACGCATTGCGGCTACTCTCCGAGGGTTCTTTACATGGGCTTACAAACGGGGATATGTTGCTATGGCCTTGGCAGAAGCGGTTCCTGTTATACGTGTCAATGACACGGAACGTAGTTTCTTAAGT
>LSQX01223926.1_pt1 | contig 14305 bp, 11 predicted proteins | sample 654561 | NCBI WGS metagenome assembly LSQX01 (sample SAMN04489861, study PRJNA283612) | anaerobic digester metagenome | isolation source: 4 biogas reactors fed with cattle manure at either 37C or 55C with and... | place: Denmark: Kongens Lyngby | collected 2014
GGCCAGGCATGCCAAAAGGCCTGGGAACAATTATATCATTTTATATACGGTGTCAAGGTCGGGTAGTATTTTCTCGCTAACGCTCGAAAATCTCCACCCTTCCCATGACACCGTAAGGTTTTACAGATTAAACAGTAAAAATTTGGATATCTATATCATACTTTCCTGTCAAAAAAGTGTTGCATTTATTATTGCAATTTAGAATTATTATATATTATGGGTTCGGTGCCAAAACAATGTATGGCCTTCTTTTTGGAATGGTGGTATAATATTTACATTCATGATAATTAAGGAGGCGGTGTTTTTGAAAATAATTGAGGCAATACTGCTGGGCATATTGCAGGGACTGACCGAATTTTTGCCCATCAGCAGTTCGGGACATCTGGCTATTGTTCAGCAGATTTTTGGAATTGAAGAGGCTGATGTTGCCTTTGATGTTATGCTTCACCTCGGCACCCTTGTTGCGGTATTAGTCTATTACCGTAAGGATGTATTGCATTTGTTAAGGGAATTCTTTTTGCTGATTACCGATTGGCTGAAAGGCCGGAGGCCCAAACTGCTGGATCCCGACAGGCCATATCGAATTCTCATGGTTATGGTAGTAATCGCTACAATTCCGACTGCAATTATCGGGCTGGTACTAAAGGATCTGTTTATCAGCCTTTTTAATAGAATTAATATAGTAGGTTATGCCCTTATTGTGACGGGTATTCTTCTATGGCTGTCCAACAGGATTCTCGGGAATCGAAAAACAGCCCAAGATATGTCGGTGTTTGATGCCCTTTGGATTGGTATAGTACAAAGCGTTGCCATAATTCCGGGAATATCCCGTTCGGGATCCACGATTTTTGCGGGCTTGGTCAGGGGTTTCACACCAGAGTTGGCCACTCGTTTTTCGTTCTTATTGTCAATACCGGCAATACTGGGTGCGATGGTTCTGGAAGGAAAGGATGTGCTGACAGCTGCCTCCACATTCAATGATCTTATACCAGTAGCGATGGGTTTTTTTGCAGCTGCGATTTCCGGCTATATCGCCATCCGAGTTCTGCTCACGTTGCTGCATAGGAAAAAATTCAATTACTTTGCATATTATTGCTGGGGCATTGCTGCTTTTATTATAGTATATACGCTGCTTCCAGTATGATTAATATGGATATTGTCATCCGCTGGCCATATGGTAAACACCGATGGAAGGAATTTTGACGGTGGTGTAGAATATCAATACAAGGGTGATTATGAAATGGCTGGGAAAAAGGCTAAAAAGAAGACAATCAAAAAAAGGGTATATCATGAAACCGTCGGTGTCTTGCTCATAGGTCTTGGCCTTTTTGAAATAATCAGCATATATACTTCATCAGCCGGTATTGTTGGCAGGTATCTGAAGGCTGTAATTATGGGGCTTTTCGGCTTGCTCGGTTATATAGTTCCCCTGTTATTTATAATATCCGGATGGCTGACCATTATCGCATATCATAAAAGGGTCAATCGATATAAGCTGCTGCTTGTGATACTCTGTGTAATATTTGCAATGGCTGGTTTGCATCTTATTTATTTTAACCGTATTGATTCGTCGGACATGCAAAATTTCATATTTTCATCCTACAAGAAGGGTCAGGATGGCATTGGAGCGGGAGCTTTGGTTGCATCTTTTGTTTTTGCTTTGTACAAGCTTTTTGGCATAGCTGGCGGGTATGTATTCATATTGGTTTTTTTGATTATTTTTCTCATGCTTTTGACCAATCTGTCTTTAAAGCAGATAAGCGATAATATTTGCGACACAATCAAACCGAAGCTGGAAAGGCAGAGGATAAAAGAAAAAAAAGAATTTACCGGCGAAATTATTCCTGTTAATGAATTAACCAAACAGCCTGAAGCTGAAATATGTACTTTAGATGAGGCTTTTCAGCAGAAAAATGAAGAAACCTATAATGAAGAAACCCATAGGGTAAAACCAGGCAGGATAGAAAAGGAGAAAAAAACGGAAGAACGGAACGATGGAGCAGGCCGGGACAAAAAGGGCGTGCTAAACAAAGGGACGGAACAGGGCTATACAATTCCGCCCACCGATCTGCTGAAAATGCCTCAAATAAATATCAATGAAAAAGAGCGTGCCAGGATGGCTGAAAACAATGCCAGGCTGTTGGAGGATACCTTAAAAAGCTTTGGTGTCAGCGCAAAAGTCGTCCAGATCAGCAGGGGGCCGGTTGTAACGAGATATGAACTGCATCCTGCTCCCGGAGTAAAGGTAAGTCGGATTGTAAGCCTGGCTGATGATATAGCATTAAATCTTGCCGCTCCTTCGGTTCGCATTGAAGCGCCCATTCCTGGCAAGGCAGCCATTGGGATTGAGATCCCCAACAGGGATATATCTCCGGTTTATCTCAGAGAGGTGTTGGAATCGGATGACTTTATGCACCATCCATCCAAAATTGCCGTGGCTTTGGGCAAGGACATTGCCGGCAAAAATGTAATAGCGGATATAGCTCAAATGCCCCATTTACTGATAGCCGGAGCTACCGGTTCGGGGAAAAGCGTATGCATAAATGCCCTTATTATAAGCATCCTTTATAAAGCTTCCCCCCGGGATGTTAAGCTGATCATGATCGATCCGAAAATGGTGGAGCTAAATCAGTATAACGGCATTCCCCATCTGTTAATACCGGTTGTTACCGATCCAAAGAAGGCAGCAGGGGCATTGAACTGGGCTGTTCAGGAAATGACATCAAGATATAATCTGTTTGCCGACAAGGGCGTAAGGGATATAGATGACTACAATCTGTCCGCTGAAACCCCTGAGGAACGGTTACCGCAGATGCTGGTGATCATTGATGAGCTGGCCGATCTTATGATGATAGCTCCTACCGAAGTCGAAGATGCCGTCTGCCGACTTGCTCAGATGGCCCGGGCGGCGGGCATTCATCTTGTAATCGCTACTCAAAGGCCTTCAGTGGACGTTATCACCGGGCTTATAAAGGCTAACATACCATCGCGGATTGCATTTGCTGTATCCTCCCAGGTTGATTCCCGCACCATCCTTGATATGGGGGGCGCTGAAAAGCTTTTGGGGCGTGGAGATATGCTGTTTTATCCGGTCGGGGCCAACAAGCCCATAAGGGTACAGGGATCCTTTGTTTCCCCAAAAGAAGTGGTAGCTGTGGTAAACTATATTAAGCAGCAACACGATTCACCAGACTATAGTTCGGATATCCTTGAAGAGATCGAAACCGAACGCGAATTTGACGGCTCTGAGGGTTATGATGAACTGCTTCCGGAGGCCATAGAAATTGTGTTGGACGCAGGGCAAGCTTCCATATCCATGCTGCAAAGGCGGTTGAGAATAGGATACGCCCGTGCGGCACGCCTCATTGACGAGATGGAGGTGCGTGGGATTGTCAGCGGATTCGAGGGTAGCAAGCCTCGAAATGTTCTGATTACGCGGGATGAATTTGAAAGATTGTATAAGGACGATATGGAATAGGAGGATTAGTTATTGAACAACATGAAGGTTGGCATGATCTCCCTTGGATGTGACAAAAACCGGGTAGATGCAGAAGTAATGCTTGGCTTGCTAAAGCGCGGAGGGTTTACAATAGTTAACCAAGCCGAAGAAGCCGACATAATCATTGTAAATACCTGCGGGTTTATTGACCCGGCAAAGGAGGAGTCCATTGATGCCATAGTTGAACAGGCCCAATACAAAAGCAGGGGAAGCTGTAAGCTTTTAATAGTAACCGGCTGCCTGGCACAGCGTTATTCAGATCAGCTGATTAGCGAAATACCCGAAATAGACGCTGTGGTTGGGACCGGAAAATATACCGAGATACTGCAGGTTATCAAAAGATGTCTGAAGGGTGGCACCGGTCTTGTTAACATGGGAAGTCCCAAGCTTCCCTGTCTGAAGGATGTGCCAAGGGTATTGACCACTCCTTCATATACTGCTTATCTGAAGATTTCTGAGGGGTGCAGCAACTGCTGTTCCTATTGTGTCATTCCGCAACTGAGAGGACGCCACACAAGCCGGCCTATGGACGAGGTATTGGCTGAGGCGCAACAGCTGGTTGAAAACGGCGTTCGGGAAATCATACTGGTGGGTCAGGATTTGACCCGATACGGCCAAGACCTGGGCAGGGGATTATCATTGGCTAAACTGCTCGGGGAGCTTGTTAGACTTCCCCGGCTTACCTGGTTGCGGCTGCTTTACTGCTACCCGGATCGGGTTACCGATGAGCTTATTGATATCATAGGGCGGGAGGATAAAATATGTAATTATCTTGATATTCCTTTACAGCATATAAATCCGCTCATACTGAAACGGATGAACCGCCATTTTTCTCCTGCTGAAATCCGGAAGCTGATTGCAAAGCTGCGCGAAAGGATACCAAGAGTTGTCCTCCGTACCTCATTCATAGTTGGTTTTCCCGGAGAAGGTGAAGAGGAATTTCGGGAATTATTGGATTTTGTAGAGGAGATCCGGTTTGACAGGTTAGGAGTTTTTGCCTATTCACGAGAGGAGGGTACGCCGGCGGCTGTCTATACCGATCAAATAAATGAGGATACGAAAGAAAGGCGTAAAGCTGCTATTATGGATATTCAGCGGAGGATATCAAAAAAGCTTAACCGTCAAAGGGTAGGACAATCATATCAGGTTTTAATTGAGGGTATCCAAGCCAACAATATATATGTTGGACGATCTTACGGCGAAGCTCCCGAAATAGACCAGCATATATACGTAATAAGCGAAAAGCCGCTGAAAGCGGGAGAATTTGTTGAGGTCAGGATTACAAAGGCCTATGATTACGATTTACTGGGGGAGACGTATGAATCTAGCAAATAAGATAACAATATTTAGGATATTTTTAGTGCCCTTTTTTGTGTCTTTGCTGTTAACTGATTTTCCATACAGCAACCTAGTGGCTGCAGTTGTTTTTGTTTTGGCGGCCAGCACCGATACCGTGGACGGATATGTGGCCAGAAAGCGAAACGAGGTTACAAGTTTTGGCAAGTTTATAGATCCCTTGGCCGATAAAATCCTGGTAACCTCGGCTCTGATCATCCTTGTCGAGATGGGAAAGCTGTCTTCAATCATAGCCATTATTATAATAACCAGGGAATTTGTAATTACCGGCTTTAGGATGCTTGCTGCTTCGGAAGGTGTTATCATTGCTGCCAGTGGTTGGGGAAAGCTGAAGACGATTTTGCAGATTATAGCAATAGTGGCTATAATTCTTGACAATTTTCCTTTTTCACGGATAGGCTTTCCCTTTGATAAAATCTCATTGGCATTGGCCGTTGCGGTAACAATTATATCCGGCTGGGATTATATCCATAAAAATATAAATCTGTTACGGAAAAGGTGAGAAAGGGAATTCTTATGAATACCGAAATCATAGCCGTCGGAAGCGAACTTCTCCTGGGGCAGATAGTCAATACAAACGCTCAATTCATTTCGTGCAGCCTTTCTGATTTGGGTATAAATGTGTACTATCATACGGTAGTGGGGGACAATCGCAACCGGTTTATGGAAGCATTGAAAATTGCTTCAAAAAGGGCTGATCTGATAATCACTACGGGAGGATTGGGCCCTACCATGGATGATCTGACCAAGGAGACTATAGTTGATTTCTTAGGACTTAAGCTTACCCTCCATGAACCCAGCGCTCAGGCCATTCGTGAGTATTTTAAAAAGCGGGGGAGAACGCTTACTGAAAACAACCTTAAGCAGGCCATGTTTCCTGAAGAGGCAATTGTTTTGCCCAACAAACACGGAACAGCCCCCGGAGCCATCATTGAAAAGGACGATAAAATATATATAATGCTTCCCGGGCCGCCTTATGAACTTCAACCCATGTTTATCAATTATGTCATGCCGTATTTGGCGGAACGGGAGAACCAAAGGATTTTTTCAAGGGTTCTCAGAATTTACGGTATTGGGGAATCGGCGGTAGAAGAAGCCATAAAGGACTTGTTGTTGAATCAGACCGTTACCACCATTGCCCCCCTGGCTTCATACGGAGAAGTTACGTTGAGGCTGACGGTTAAATGCCGCCGGGATCAGGACCCCCTTGAATTTATAAAACCCGTTGAAGACGAGATTCGCAGGCGTTTGGGCACCGCCGTATACGGTATTGATGACCAGAGCCTGGAAATGGTTGTGGCCAAATTGCTGGAGGAAAAGGGAATGACTCTGGCTATTGCTGAATCATGTACCGGAGGCTTGATTGGCAACATGCTTACCGATGTACCCGGAATATCAAAGAACTTTCTGGAAGGAGCTGTAACTTATAGCAATGAGGCAAAAATCAAACGTTTGGGAGTGCGTCCCGAGACTTTAGAGCGTTACGGCGCTGTAAGCCGGGAAACGGCTCGGGAAATGGCCATGGGGATAGTGGACACAACGGGTGCCGATATTGGGCTTGCCGTTACCGGTATTGCAGGTCCCGGAGGAGGAACTGCCCAAAAACCCGTTGGGCTGGTGTACATAGCCATTGCTATGAACGGGAATGCAGAGGTTGAGGAGTTTCGCTTCATAGGAGGCAGGAAGCGCATAAAGAACTCCACGGCCAAACAAGCCCTTGATATGTTGCGGCGTAAACTGCTTATGACATTTTATGCTTGACCGACATTTAATAATTTTATATAATATGAGTAGAACGTTTGTTCGAAATAAAATATGAATAGGCAGGTGAGTCCCTGATTAAATAACCAGGGTGCGGCTTATGGAAAAGACAAAAGCGTTGGAAATGGCTATTAATCAAATTGAACGACAGTTTGGCAAGGGTTCTATAATGAAGCTGGGTGAATCTACCCACATGAATGTTGAGGTTATACCCACCGGAGCGCTGGGACTGGATATTGCCCTTGGAGTGGGTGGTTTGCCCAGAGGAAGGGTTATTGAGATATTCGGGCCCGAATCATCCGGTAAAACCACCGTTGCTCTCCATGTAATAGCAGAGGCGCAAAAAGCCGGAGGCACAGCTGCCTTTGTGGATGCCGAGAATGCTCTGGATCCTCAGTATGCAAAGAATCTAGGCGTTGATATTGATAACCTTTTGGTATCACAGCCCGATACAGGGGAACAAGCCCTGGAGATTACCGAAGCTTTGGTTCGAAGCGGAGCCATCGATGTTATAGTAGTAGATTCGGTTGCTGCCCTTGTTCCCAGGGCTGAGCTGGAAGGAGAGATGGGCGATGCCCATGTTGGTTTGCAGGCCAGGCTGATGTCCCAGGCACTTCGTAAGTTATCAGGGGCTATCAGCAAATCGCGAACCGTTGCTATCTTTATAAATCAGCTTAGAGAAAAGGTTGGGGTCGTTTTCGGCAATCCCGAGACCACACCTGGTGGAAGGGCTTTAAAGTTTTATGCTTCGGTTCGTCTGGACGTAAGGCGTGTGGATACAATTAAACAAGGAACCGAAATGGTTGGCAATCGTACGAGGGTTAAGGTGGTAAAAAACAAGGTTGCTCCTCCCTTTAAGCAGGCTGAATTTGATATTATATATGGAGAAGGTATATCAAAAGAGGGATGTATTTTAGATTTGGGCTCGTCAATGGATATAATAAACAAGAGCGGCTCATGGTATTCCTATGGTGATGTCAGACTGGGTCAGGGCAGGGAAAATGCGCGCCTTTATTTAAAGCAAAATCCGGAATTGGCAGCCGAAATCGAGCAAAAGATACGTGATCAGTTTAATCTGGGGCAAGTGCCCGACTTACCGCCTGTTAGCGATATCCCCACTGATTAATCAAAAGTGGGGTTTTTTGTTATACTCAGCAAAAAACACGAAAATTTGAGTTTTTTGGCCATCAATCGCCATTTTTTTTGCTAGTTGACATGTCCTAAGAAAAGATATACAATGAAACTAAATAGATGCGCAATCAGCTCAGCTGATATTTCTACGCAATTGCTGCTTAATACGATTACCTGTATAAATACCGTTTAATAACAGATAAATACCTTATTTGTTTAACGGTATATATAAAGGCCGAGTTGGACTGGCTCGGTTCGTGTTTTGTTGAGTGCAAAAAAATGAGGAGGTGTCCGATAATCCGTGAAAGAACTACTACTAACCGGAATTGCCCTGGTAGTAGTAGCTAGTGGAGCGGGCGTCCTCGGTTATAATTACCGAAAACGGATTGTAGAGGAAAAGATAGGCAGTGCTGAAGAAGCTGCCAGAAGAATTGTTGATGATGCTAAACGGCAGGCAGAAGCTATCAAAAAGGAAGCCCTGTTAGAGGCAAAAGAGGAAATTCACAAACTGCGAAGTGAACTGGAAAAAGAAAACCGTGAACGACGAAATGAAATCCAGAGAAGCGAGCGAAGGCTTCAGCAAAAGGAAGAAAACCTTGATAAGAGAGCTGAATTACTGGAACAGAGAGAAGATAATCTCAATGCTAAACAAAAAGAGATTCAAAAAATGCGGGAAGAAGTGGAAGAGCTCTATAATCAACAGCTAAGTGAGTTGGAGCGAATTTCCCGTTTAACAACGGACCAAGCCCGTGAGCTTCTCCTCAAAAATGTTGAGAAAGAGTTAACACACGAAATAGCTGTGAAGATTCGCGAGTACGAGAACAGGTTTAAAGAGGAGGCTGATAGGAAAGCACGCAACATAATTGCGTTAGCTATTCAAAAATCGGCGGCGGATCATGTAGCTGAATCCACTGTATCGGTCGTAGAATTGCCTAATGATGAGATGAAAGGAAGGATCATCGGACGAGAAGGCAGGAATATCAGAACATTTGAAACAGCAACAGGTATTGATCTGATAATTGACGATACACCTGAAGCGGTTATACTGTCAGGTTTTGATCCCATCAGGAGAGAGATTGCTAAAATCGCCCTTGAAAAGCTGATACTGGACGGCAGAATACATCCGGCACGCATTGAAGAGGTGGTGGAAAAGGCCAGAAAGGAAATAGAAGTCCAGATAAGAGAAGCGGGAGAACAGGCCGTATTTGAGGTGGGTGTCCATGGTCTCCATCCGGAATTGGTTCGATTGCTGGGCAAGCTTAAATACAGAACAAGTTACGGGCAAAATGTATTAAAGCATTCTATAGAAGTGGCACATCTTGCCGGAATGATGGCCGCTGAATTGGGGGCGGACTATAAGCTTGCAAAACGTGCTGGCCTGTTGCATGATATCGGTAAAGCGATGGATCATGAAATGGAAGGACCTCACATTGAATTGGGTGCCGAGCTGGCTAAAAGATATCGTGAGAGTCCTGAGGTGGTTCATGCTATATTGGCTCATCATGGTGATGTGGAGGCCAATTCTGTTGAAGCTATATTGGTGCAGGCCGCGGATGCTATTTCTGCCGCAAGGCCTGGTGCCAGAAGAGAAACGCTGGAGGTATATATAAAACGGTTGGAAAAACTAGAAGAAATTGCAAATTCCTTCGCAGGAGTAGAAAAATCCTTTGCAATCCAAGCAGGACGCGAAATCAGGATAATTGTAAAGCCTGACAAGGTCAGCGATGACCAAGCGCTCCTAATGGCTAGAGAAATAGTGGCACAGATAGAAAAAGAGCTTGAGTATCCAGGGCAAGTAAAGGTGAACGTTATAAGAGAAACAAGGGCTATTGAGTATGCAAGATAAGGTGTGATATCAATCACACCTTATTATAATTTTTGGAAAACTTCTTCAAAAAAATAGAAAAATATTTAAAAAAAAAGGATTTTTATCAAGTATGTAGAATATATAAAATACAATAAGCAAAATAAAAAGAAAATAATAGGGGGTCAAATCATGGAGGTATTAAAGGTATCAGCTAAATCCAATCCTAATGCTGTTGCAGGCGCATTAGCAGGGGTTTTGCGTGAGCGAGGGTCTGCCGAGATACAGGCTATAGGCGCAGGGGCTATAAACCAGGCGGTAAAAGCGGTAGCCATCGCGAGAGGATTTGTTGCTCCCGGAGGCATTGACCTAATCTGTATTCCTGCATTTACAGATATTATAATCGATGGGGAAGAGAGAACAGCAATAAAACTCATTGTTGAGCCTAGATAGCCTACCAAACGGTAGGTTTTTTTATTTTTTTTATTTATCGTTGGATTAAGCTGTGAAATATTATTATATAATGATAGGAAAGAAGCCGGTGTCAGGATCAAATTATATAAAGGATGTGGTGTTTTGAACAAATTCTGTATAATTGATGCTCACTGCGATACGATAGCAAAGTTATCGGATCAAAATGTAAGTATTAATAAGTACGGTGACACCCATGTGTCTATAGAAGGACTTAAAGAGGGCTGTGTAGACATTCAGTTCTTTGCAGCCTGTATATGTGCCAGAGATATAAATGATTCACCTTTGCAGACAGCATTGAATCTGATTGAGGCATTTGAAAACATGGTCAAAAAATACGGAGATTGCTTTTATCCCATAACAAAAGCTTCCGATATACATGCTTCAAAACGCGCTGGAAAAATTGGGGCTCTGCTTGCCATTGAAGGTGGCGATGCTTTGGAAGGCAAGATATCAAATCTGCATCTGGTATATAATATGGGAGTGCGCCTGATAACCCTTACATGGAATTATAACAATGAGATCGGCAGTGCTGCCATGGACACCGCGACAGAGTGGGGCCTTACAGCCTTTGGAGCGGAAGTAATAAAGGAGATGAACCGTTTGGGAATGATCATCGATGTATCCCATTTGTCCGAAAAGGCTTTTTGGGATGTTGTTGAAGTATCCTCCCCACCGATTATAGCTTCTCATTCTAACGCCAAAGCCTTGTGCAATCATCCCCGCAATTTGGATGACTCTCAGATAAAAGCCATTGTTGAGAAAGGGGGCGTGATTGGCATCAATTTTTATCCGCCATTTTTGAGTTGGCACAAGGCTGATATTCACAGCATTGTAAATCACATTGAATACATTGCCGGCCTGGCCGGAGTGGATGGAGTAGGTTTTGGCTCTGATTTTGACGGTGTTGATAGGCTCCCCGAAGGGGTAAATGGACCTCAAAATTTTCCCGATATCATAGATGAATTGCTAAGATTGAATTACACTGAAGAGAGCGTATATAAAATATGCTATGGGAATTTTTTTAGGCTTATGGAAAGAATATTGAAGGGAATAGGGGAAGAGGCCTGACAGGACCGATCAATACGATGTATAGGGAGTGTGCTATAAATGCAGGAATATTGTACGAGGAAAAACGGGCAGGAAGGCGGATGTGCCGATTTACATACCCATACCACTGCATCGGATGGCTTGTTAACCCCATCGGAGTTGGTAAAAAAGGCTGCCGAGGCAGGTCTTTGTGCTATAGGCATAGCGGATCACGACTCAATAGGTGGTATTGATGAAGCATGCAGAGCTTCAAAGCAGTACGGGATAGAAGTTGTGCCCGCTGTGGAACTCAATACAAGGGCGGGTAATCATGAAATTCATATACTGGGTTATTATATAAAAACCGATCTTGCCTGGTTTACGGATTTTCTTTCAAACATGCGAAATTCCAGGATGCTGAGAGCCAGAAAAATGGTGGATAAGCTTCGCAGAATATATAATATGGATATATCATATGAAGAAGTTGAGAATGAAGCAAAAGAGGGGATAATTGCCAGGCCCCATATCGCAAGGGTGCTTGTAAAAAAGAAGATAGCCAGGGATATGGCCGAGGCTTATACAAAATATATAGGCAGTAACTGCCCGGCGTATGTGCCGAGATATGATTTGACTCCCGAGGAGGGAATAAAGCTCATTTATCGGGCGGGAGGGGTGCCCGTCCTCGCTCATCCGGCCTTACTGCCGGACATCAACCTGGTGTACTACGTTAAAAAGCTTGGGATCAGAGGTTTAGAAGCTTATCACAGCAAACATACCCCGGAACAGTGCCGCATGATCGAACAATTGGCAAGGAAATGGGATCTCATCGTTACTGGTGGGAGCGATTACCACGGCAATGATGAAGTCGGGGGAATAAACCTGGGGGATGTCAAGGTATCGTATTCCGTGGTTGGTCAACTGAAGGAGATGGCCGGACAAAGCGAGCAAAAAATAGTTATGGAATGAATATTAACCATAGACGGAATATGGAAAGCATGATATAATATTCCTTAAAAATGATGGATTGAATTTATAATCTTTCATTTTAAGGAGGAATTGAATTGGAATTATCGCGGAAAAACTCAGCAATAACAGGCTCTGTAACTTTGGCAACAGATGCAAAGGCAAAAAAAATGAAAGCGCAAGGCTTGGATGTTGTAGGATTTGGCGCCGGGGAACCGGATTTCAATACCCCAGCCCATATAATTGAAGCTGCTAAGGAAGCTCTGGATAAGGGATTAACCCGATATACTCCAGCGTCGGGAATACCCGAACTGAAAGAAGCCATTTGCTTCAAGCTAAAACAGGATAACGGTTTGGAGTATAAACCAAGTCAGATAATTATATCCAACGGGGCAAAGCATTCCCTCTGCAATGCTTTTGAAGCCCTGTTAAACCCGGGAGACGAGGTGATAATACCTTCTCCTTACTGGCTTAGCTATCCGGAACTGGTGAAGATTGCAGGTGGAGTTCCTGTCTTTCTTGAAACTAAGGAGGAGAATGATTTTAAAATATCTGTTGATGCTCTGAAAAAGGCCATTACGCCGAATACAAAAGCCCTTGTTATAAACAGCCCAAACAATCCCAACGGATGTGTTTATGAGCGCGACGAGCTTGAGGCCATAGCCCGGTTGGCTGTTGAAAATGAGTTTTTCATAATATCCGATGAGGTTTATGAGGTATTGGTATATGATGGTATAGAGCATGTAAGCATAGCTTCCTTTGGACCGGAAATAAAGGATTTGACAGTGGTTATAAATGGTATGTCCAAGGCATATGCCATGACCGGTTGGAGGATAGGTTACGCCGCAGCTCGTGAAGACGTGGTCCAAATGATGTCAAACATTCAAAGCCATACCACCTCCAATCCCAATTCAATAGCCCAATATGCCAGCCTGGCTGCGTTGAGAGGGCCTAAGGATGATATAAAGGCCATGATTGACGAGTTTAGCAGACGAAGGATATTCATGGTGGACAGGATCAATTCAATACCCGGTCTGTCCTGCAGGCTGCCGAAGGGCGCCTTCTATGTAATGATGAACATTGAAAAAATAAAAGGCAGAAGTTATAAGGGAAGACTTATAGATGGTTCCCTCTCCTTTTCCGACGCACTGTTGGATGCAAAAATGGTTGCTGTTGTTCCGGGAGTAGCTTTCGGAGCCGATAATTATGTACGCCTGTCCTATGCCACATCCATGGATAACATTGAAAAGGGCCTGAACAGGATAGAAGAGTTTGTAAATGAGCTGGATTAACAGATAAATGACGGCTAAGCAAAAAGGAGTCGTGATGATGGAATTATATCAAAACCCGCTTGTGACCAGGTACGCCTCGCAGGAGATGCTGGAGAATTTTTCTGATGACAAAAAGTATAGAACCTGGCGTAAGCTATGGATTGCGCTGGCTGAAGCTCAGATGGAATTGGGTTTGAACATAAGCCGGGAACAGATAGAAGAGATGAAAGCCAAGCGGGATTGCATAAACTATGATGTGGCGCAGCGCAGGGAAAGGAAAGTGTTTCACGACGTTATGGCTCATGTCTATGCGTACGGTAAGCAATGCCCGAAAGCCAAGCCCATTATCCATCTGGGGGCTACCAGCTGTTACATTACCGATAATACCGATATAATAATCATGATGGATGGTCTTAAGCTCATAAGGAAAAAGCTTTTGACGTGTATCTACCATCTATCAAATTTTGCAAACAGATACAAGGATCTGCCGACATTAGGCTATACCCACTTTCAACCCGCTCAGCTGACAACCGTTGGCAAAAGGGCCTGCCTTTGGCTCCAGGATCTTATGCTTGATCTTGAAGAATGGGAGCAGGTATGGAGCAGCATACGCCTTAGAGGTGTAAAGGGCACAACCGGAACCCAGGCCAGCTTCCTCACCCTTTTTGACGGAGATCAGCAAAAAGTGGCTGAGCTGGAGAAAAGAGTGTTGGAGAAGCTGGGCTATGAACGAGCATATCCGGTTACTGGCCAGACATATCCCAGAAAGCTGGACAGCAGGATTCTGAACCTGCTGGGTTCGATTGCTCAAAGCGCATACAAATTCAGCAGCGATCTCCGCTTGTTACAAAGCCTGAAGGAGATGGAAGAGCCATTTGGCGATAAACAGATCGGGTCCTCCGCCATGGCCTATAAGCGTAATCCCATGAAAGCTGAGAGAATGTCCTCATTGGCCCGTTATGTAATTGTAAATATGTTAAATCCGGCCATAACCGCATCGACCCAGTGGCTGGAAAGGAC
>LSQX01204230.1_pt4 | contig 14303 bp, 24 predicted proteins | sample 654561 | NCBI WGS metagenome assembly LSQX01 (sample SAMN04489861, study PRJNA283612) | anaerobic digester metagenome | isolation source: 4 biogas reactors fed with cattle manure at either 37C or 55C with and... | place: Denmark: Kongens Lyngby | collected 2014
TGCCTGAAACCAATCCATGTCATTATCCCTGAAGGCAGTCTACTTAACCCGCTTTATCCGGCCGCTACCGTCGCTGGTAACGTCGAGACATCCCAGTGTATTACTGATGCCATCTATGGTGCTCTTGGCGTCATGGCTGCCTCTCAGGGCACCATGAATAACTTTACCTTCGGTGATGAGCAGTACCAATATTATGAGACCATTGCCGGTGGTAGCGGCGCTGGAAAAATCCTCCATGAAGATGGCCGTGAAGAGTTATTTGCTGGTACCGATGTCGTCCAAACACATATGACCAACTCTCGTTTGACCGATCCAGAAATTCTCGAATTCAGATTTCCTGTCGTCTTAGAGGAGTTTTCCATACGCCATGGTAGCGGTGGGGCAGGTAAAGTTAAAGGCGGCAATGGCGGTACCCGTCGTATCCGCTTCCTAAAGCCGATGACTGCCTCTATTTTGGCTAACCGTCGCCGCATTGCGCCTTTTGGTACGCTAGGCGGAGAAGAAGGTGAGGTTGGGAGTAATTATGTCGAGCGCTCAGACGGCACCACTGAGCAATTAGACTCCAGCGCCTCGGTCGAGATGCAAGCCGGTGATGTCTTTGTGATTAAAACACCGGGAGGTGGTGGCTATGGTAAATCCGAATAAAACTATTTGCTCACAGCAAACGCGACAAGAAATCACGCAGACGCTCGGAACGCTTCGATAAATCACCAAAGAACTCTTCCGTTGGACAGTCCTCAATAACCCTACCCTGATCCATGAATAACATACGGTCTGCCACTTTCTGAGCGAAGCGCATTTCATGAGTAACACACATCATGGTCATACCTTCTTGTGCTAGCTCCATCATGACATCAAGAACCTCTTGAACCATTTCTGGGTCAAGAGCAGAAGTTGGCTCATCAAATAACATACAGACAGGATCCATACACAAGGCTCTGGCAATGGCTACCCGCTGTTGCTGCCCACCTGAAAGACTTGCTGGATAACGATCTTCAAAATCAGCAAGCCCTACCCGTGTCAAATGCTTTTTGACGTGCTCATGGGCTTCATCCTTGGCACGACCAAGTACTTTTTGTTGTGCTAGTGCAAGATTCGCTCTGACTGTTAAGTGCGGGAACAACTCAAAATTCTGGAAAACCATCCCCACCTTGGCGCGTAAATCAGGAAGTTATAAAGTAGATTTTTTATTCACATAAAAAAATAGCCCTGAAGCTTAATTGCTCAGGGCTATCTACATTCTTAAGAGAAGCAAGTAATTAATTACTCGTCTTCACCTTGAAGTTCTTCTTGACGGTCAGCGTAGTCAACAAGCTCCATGTAAGCCATAGGAGCGTTATCACCTTGACGGAAACCCATCTTAAGAATACGAGTGTAGCCACCGTTGCGGTCTTGGAAGCGAGGACCTAACTCGTTGAATAATTTAGTTACTGCATCACGATCACGTAAGCGAGCAAAAGCCAAACGACGGTTAGCAACAGTCGGGTTTTTAGCTAAAGTGATTAAAGGCTCGATTACGCGGCGTAATTCTTTTGCCTTAGGAAGAGTAGTTTTGATAGCTTCGTGCTCAATCAAAGAAACAGACATGTTACGGAACATGGCTAAACGGTGAGCTGAAGTACGATTTAATTTACGTAAGCCTTGACGGTGACGCATAATAATTTCCTTAAAATAAATCTAATTAATAGCTTGAGTGTCTAAACACTAAAACTTGCTAAACCGGTTCTTCTATCTGTGCAATACAGCGGACCGGGTTGTTTTAAAATCCGCAATAAAATGCGAATCGCATATTTTACAGCAAAGAGCGAAATAAACAAATTTAAATCGCTCTTTGTTGCAAAAACACTATGGACGCTCTAAACCAATTGGAGGCCAATTTTCTAACTTCTGACCTAAGGTCAAGCCGCGAGCGGCCAATACTTCTTTGATCTCATTAAGCGACTTACGGCCCAAGTTAGGGGTCTTAAGAAGCTCATTTTCAGTACGTTGAATCAAGTCACCGATGTAGTAAATACTCTCAGCCTTCAAGCAGTTAGCAGAACGAACTGTTAACTCAAGCTCATCGACAGGACGCAATAAAACAGGATCAATCTGAGGAGTACCACGTGCAGGTGCTTCAATTTCCTGAGGATCGCTTTCAAGTGCTGCAAATACAGAAATTTGATCCATAAGGATACGAGCTGCTTCGCGCACAGCTTCTTCTGCAGAAATAACGCCATTAGTCTCGATATCGATAATTAATTTATCTAAGTCGGTACGCTGCTCAACACGAGCGTTTTCAACATCATAGCTAACACGACGAATCGGACTATAAGAAGCATCTAGAACAATACGTCCAAGCGTATGCTGGCGCTCTTCTTTTAATGTACGTACGTTGCCCGGCACATAACCTCTGCCCTTTTCAACTTTGATTTGCATTTTTAACTCAGCTTTATCAGTTAAAGTAGCAATTAAGTGATCAGGATTCAAGATCTCAACGTCATGCGGTAATTCAATATCCGCAGCAGTAACAGGACCTTCAGTGGTTTTATTAAGAACTAAGTTGATTTCATCGCGATCGTGTAATTTAAAAATTACACCCTTAAGGTTCAATAAGATATCAACGACATCCTCACCGACACCTGGAATAGTAGAGTACTCGTGTACTACACCATCGATCTGCACTTCAGTTACCGCTACGCCGGTCATTGAAGACAATAAAATACGACGTAATGCATTACCTAAAGTATGACCGAAACCGCGTTCAAACGGCTCCATAATAACTTTAGCTTTGAAGTCTGATTCAGCTTTAACCTCAATAGAACGAGGCTTTAAAAATGGTTGTGCCATGTAAAAATATTCCTTTTCAATACCCTCGGCTCGTTACACCGATAAGGCTGATGGATAATAAAGTATAGCTATGTGAAGGGGAATCCTTCGAGTGAAGAGAACTCTTCGATACAACAATATTGTAAAACACTTGAAGTGTCTACGAAATTAAATACAGCACGAATAATTCGTGCTGTATTTCTGAGATATTAGCGAGAGTACAACTCAACTACGAGTGACTCATCAATATCTTGTGCAACATCAGCGCGCTCAGGAGCTTGCTTAAATACACCTGAGAACTTACCGCTCTCAACCTCAACCCACTGAGGTAAGCCAATGCTAGCTGCTAAATCCATTGATTCTTTAATACGCAATTGCTTTTGTGATTTTTCACGTACAGAAATCACATCACCAGCGTTAATCAACATAGAAGGAATATCAGCCTTATGACCATTTAATTCGATCGCACCATGAGCTACTAACTGACGTGCTTCTGCACGAGTAGAACCAAAGCCCATACGGTATACGACGTTATCTAAACGTGACTCAAGCAATTGAATCAAAGTCTCACCGGTATTACCACGGCGGCGATCTGCCTCTTTGAAGTACTTACGGAATTGCTTTTCAAGCACACCGTACATACGCTTAAGTTTTTGTTTTTCGCGTAACTGTAAGCCATAGTCAGACGTACGAGCACCTGAAGTGCGACCGTGCTGACCTGGTTTAGAATCAAATTTACACTTAGAATCAATAGGGCGACGAGCGCTCTTTAAGAATAAATCAATACCTTCACGGCGTGAAAGTTTACATTTTGGACCAGTATAACGTGCCATTTTTTTCCCTTAATCCTTTATTAGATGCGACGGCGTTTTGGCGGACGGCAACCGTTGTGGGGAAGTGGTGTTACGTCAGTAATACTGGTAATTTTAATGCCTAGAGCATTTAAAGAACGAATAGAAGATTCACGGCCAGGGCCAGGACCTTTTACACGTACTTCTAGGTTTTTAATACCATATTCTAAAGCTTCACGTCCCGCTGACTCGGCTGCAACCTGCGCTGCAAAAGGCGTCGATTTTCTCGAGCCTCTAAAGCCCGAACCACCCGACGTCGCCCATGACAAGGTATTACCTTGACGGTCAGTAATTGTGATGATTGTGTTGTTAAAAGTAGCCTGAACGTGTGCTACACCGTCAGTTACTACTTTTCTAATTTTTTTACGCGCACGACTTGCGCTAGAAGCTTTCGCCATAATTTGCTACCCCAAATTATTTTTTCAAGGACATAGCAGCACGACGCGGTCCCTTACGGGTACGAGCGTTAGTGCGAGTGCGCTGTCCACGAACCGGCAATCCTCTTCTATGGCGCATGCCACGATAGGTGCCTAAGTCCATTAAACGTTTAATAGATAATTGTACTTCACGTCGCAAATCACCCTCGATAATGAACTGAGCTAATTGCTCACGAATTCCCTCGAGTTCTGCATCTGTTAAGTCTTTTACTTTTTTAGAGTATTCGATGCCAACCGCTTCACAAATTTGACGTGAGCGACTGCGACCGATACCGTAAATAGCGGTAAGACCAATTTCTGCATGTTGATGCGGCGGAATGTTAATGCCTGCAATACGGGCCATGACTGTTCCTCTTACTTATAACTACGCAGGATTAACCCTGACGTTGCTTGTGACGTGGATCTGTACAAATTACACGCACAACCCCATGACGTTTAATAATCTTGCAGTTGCGACAGATCCGTTTTACCGATGCCATTACCTTCATGGTTGACTCCTTTTTTATACCGTTTACTTAGAACGGAAAACTATTCTTCCACGAGACAAATCGTAGGGCGTGAGCTCCACAGTGACTTTATCACCGGGCAGAATCCTAATATAGTGCATACGCATTTTACCTGAAATATGACCTAATACGACATGGTCATTTTCCAGTTTAATGCGAAATGTTGCATTAGGGAGGTTTTCAATAACCTCTCCTTGCATTTGAATAACATCATCTTTAGCCATGCTATTACCTAAATTTCCTTATCTAATCGTAGTCGAGCCACGGAAGCTAGACTTTTTAAGAAGCGAATCATACTGTTGTGACATTAAGTATGTCTGGACTTGAGCCATGAAATCCATGCTCACGACAACAATAATTAATAACGAAGTACCCCCAAAGTAGAAGGGGATATTTTGCCATTGCATACGTAAGAATTCTGGCACTAAACACACTAAGGTGATATAGATTGCGCCAACCAAAGTCAAACGCATAAGAATCTTATCGATATACTGACCCGTTTGACGACCCGGACGAATACCCGGGATAAACGCACCACTTCTCTTTAGATTATCTGCTGTTTCACGACTATTAAAAACTAGCGCTGTATAGAAAAAGCAGAAGAAAATGATCAACACTGTAAACACAGTAATGTATAAAGGTTGACCAGGTTGCAAAGCCGCTGATAAGTCACTCAACCAACGAATTTCATTTGCCTGCGAAAAAAAGCTGGCAATAGTTGCTGGGAATAAAATAATGGAAGAAGCGAAAATCGCTGGGATCACACCAGCCATATTAATTTTCAATGGCAAGTGGGAGCTTTGACCACCATAAATTTTATTACCAACTTGGCGTTTTGCATAGTTCACTGTGATTCGACGTTGACCTCTTTCAACGAAGACCACAAAGGCTGTAATCGCTACGACAATCGCAAAGATTGCCAGGGCTGCGATTGTTGTGATTTGGTTATTACTAACTAAATCAAACATATTGGAAATTGCTGTAGGCAACTCAGCCACAATACCAGCGAAGATCAGGATGGAAATACCATTACCTAAACCACGCTCAGTAATTTGCTCACCCAGCCACATTAAGAAAACTGTACCTGTTACCAGAGAAACAACGGTCGTAAATACAAACATTGCACCCGGTGTAAATACTAAGCCTTCAAAGTTCTGAATGAACGAAGCAATACCAAACGATTGGAATAATGCCAAAAGCACAGTTCCGTAGCGAGTGTATTGAGTAATCTTACGACGACCCGATTCACCCTCTTTTTTCAGGGCCTCAAGGGATGGGACTACTGCCGTCATCAATTGCATAATAATTGATGATGAAATATACGGCATAATCCCTAGTGCAAAGATGGAGAAACGCTCCAATGCACCACCCGAGAACATGTTGAAAAAGCCTAAGATACCATCTGCCTGGGTAGCGAACAAATCCTGCATAACACCGGGATTAATTCCCGGTACAGGAATATGCGTTCCTAAACGGAAGACTACCAAAGCGGTAACCAAGAATAGAATACGCTTCATTAAGTCGCCGTACTTGGCGCCACCTTCTTGATTCCTTCTCTGTGCTTTAGCCAACTTTAACCCCTTTATTCAGCCAATGAACCACCAGCAGCTTCAATCGCGGCTTTAGCGCCCACTGTAGCTTTGATGCCTTTTAAGTTCACTTTACGTGATAATTCGCCTGAGCTGATTACCTTCACAAAACGTACTTCCTGACCAATTACGCCTTCTTGCTTAAGAACTGCTAAATCAACTTCTTCAGCTTGCATTAATTGTAACTCAGATAAGCGCACTTCTGCTTTTAGGTGCTTAGTCATCGAGTTGAAACCACGCTTTGGTAAGCGGCGCTGTAAAGGCATTTGACCGCCTTCAAAGCCCACTTTATGGAAACCGCCTGAACGCGATTTTTGACCCTTGTGACCACGGCCACTTGTCTTACCAAAACCTGAACCAACACCACGACCAACACGGCGACGTTCTGTTTTACTACCTTCAGCAGGCGATAATGTATTGAGTTGTGTTACTGACATCTCTATTCCTTTATACGATTAAGCCTCAGACACGGAAACTAAATAATCCACTTTTCGGATCATACCGCGTACTTCAGGCGTATCGACTAATACACGACTGCTGTTAATCTTACCAAGACCTAAACCACGAACTGTTGCGCGATGATCTTTTTTGGTGCCGATTACAGAGCGTACTAGAGTAACTTTAATTTTTTTCTCTGACATGGCTTACCCCAAAATCTCTTCTACAGACTTGCCACGCTTAGCTGCCACATCTTCTGGCGTCATGCATGACTCAAGACCGTTGAGTGTGGCGCGTACTAAGTTGTATGGATTACGAGAACCGTAGCTCTTAGCTACTACGTTACGTACACCCATTACTTCGAAAATTGCACGCATTGGACCACCGGCAATTACTCCGGTACCCTCAACAGCAGGTGAAATCAAAACGGTGGATGCACCATGCTTACCTACAACGCTATGATGTAGTGTGCCATTTTTTAAAGGGATTTTAACCATACCACGACGTCCAGATTCCATTGCTTTTTGAACAGAAACAGGAACTTCGCGGGCTTTACCCTTACCCATACCGACACCACCGTCGCCATCGCCGACCACGGTCAACGCTGCAAAACTCATGGTACGACCACCTTTAACAGTTTTGCTGACGCGGTTTACCGCGATCATTTTTTCACGTAAACCGTCATCGCGTTCGTCAGATGCTTGTCTACCTTGTGCTCTTGCCATTTGACTACTCCTTAGAACTTAAGACCGGCTTCGCGAGCAGCTTCTGCTAATGCTTTAACGCGGCCATGATAACGGAAACCCGAACGGTCGAATGCAACCGATTCGATCTGAGCGGCTTTAGCCTTTTCAGCGATACGTTTACCAACGATAGCAGCTGCTGAAACATTGCCACTTTTAGCATTGCTGTCGCTTAACTCTTGGCGAACTTCAGGCTCAAGAGTCGATGCTGAAAACAATACTTTGTCGCCTTCTGGCGAAATAATGTTTGCGTAGATGTGCGAATTACTGCGGTGTACAGCCAAACGATGAGTCTGTAACTGAGCAATTTTGCGACGAGTCGCGGCCGCACGACGCAAACGAGATACTTTCTTATCCATGATAATTATTCCTTGTTTGCGCTATTATTTCTTCTTAACTTCTTTCAGCTGTACATACTCGTCAACGTAGCGTACACCCTTACCTTTATAAGGCTCAGGAGGACGATAGCCACGAATCTTAGCAGCTTGTTGACCGACTACTTGCTTGTCGAAACCCTTTAGAACGATTTCGGTAGGCGTTGGCGTTTCTGCTGTAACACCTGCAGGTAGCTCATGTAGTACATCGTGAGAGAAGCCTAAATCCATTTTAATAACGTTACCCTGAATCTGGGCACGGAAACCAACACCCAATAGGCTTAAACGACGCTCAAATCCTTTGCTAACACCGGTAACCATATTGTTTACCAGCGCACGCATTGTACCTGACATAGCTTTAGCAAAACGAGTATCATTAGCAACGTCAAAAGACAACTGATTATCTTCTAATTTAATAACAACGTCACCTGTTAGAGGCTGGTTTAATTCACCTAAAGGGCCTTTAACATGGATATTATCATTTGTGATATTTACCTCAACGCCGCTTGGTACTGCGACTGGGTTCTTAGCGATACGAGACATAGACATAGTTATTACTCCTTATGCTACGTAGCAAAGAACTTCGCCACCAACGCCTTCTGAACGTGCTTTACGATCAGTCATAACGCCGCGCGATGTTGAAACAATAGATACACCCAAGCCGTTCATAACTTGAGGAATATCATTACTGGCTTTGTAAACACGAAGACCAGGACGTGATACACGCTCAATACGCTCAATAACTGGGCGACCTGCGTAGTATCTCAAGGCAATCTCAAGCTCAGGTTTGGCTTTCTCGCCTTTTACTTCAAAACTGTCAATATAACCCTCGTCTCTAAGCACGGTAGCAATTGCTACTTTTAGCTTTGAGGAAGGCATAGAAACCGATACTTTCTCGACCATCTGCGCATTGCGGATGCGAGTTAACATGTCGGCGATTGGATCGCTCATGCTCATAATTCTTCTCCCTACCAGCTAGACTTAGTTAAACCAGGGATTTCACCCTTGTTACCAAGCTCACGTACTTTATGACGACTTAGACCGAACTTACTTAGTACACCACGTGGGCGACCAGTAATTGCACAGCGATTACGCATGCGAGTCGGGCTTGAGTTACGTGGTAACTTCTGTAATTCCAGACGAGCTAAGTAACGCTCTTCGTCTGATTTTGATGTGTCATTAATGACTGCGTTTAAGGACGCACGTTTTGCTGAGTATTTTTCAACTAACTTAGCGCGCTTAATATCGCGATTGATAAGTGATAATTTAGCCACAACGTTGCCCCTATTAATTACGGAATGGGAAGCTAAAGGCTTTTAATAAAGCTTTTGCTTCTTCGTCGGTTTTAGCAGTAGTCGTGATGCTGATATTCAAACCACGTAATGTATCGATTTTGTCGTACTCAATTTCGGGGAAAATAATTTGTTCTTTTACACCGATATTGTAGTTACCACGGCCGTCAAAAGAACGACCTGATACACCACGGAAGTCGCGAACACGAGGTAGAGCTACGTGAATCAGACGATCCAGGAACTCATACATGCGACGACCACGCAAAGTAACCATACAACCGATTGGGTAATCCTCACGGATTTTAAAGCCAGCAATCGCTTTACGGCTTTTTGTAATGACAGGCTTCTGACCAGCAATCTTGCTTAAGTCTTCAACCGCATGATCAATTACTTTACGATCTGCTACAGCCTCTGATACACCCATATTAAGAGTGATCTTTGTAATGCGAGGCACTTCCATCAAGCTACTGTACTTGAACTCTTCCTTCAAGTTAGCAGCGATTTTGCTATTATATAATTCTTGTAAACGAGACATTCATCTACCCCTTATTACTTCTCGCCAACGACTTTGTCGTTAGAGCGGAAAACACGAACCTTGCGACCGTCCACCTCTTTGATGCGAACTTTGTCAGCCTTACCGGTTTCAGGGTTAATGATAGCCACATTCGAAATATGAATAGGCATATTTTTATTAACGATACCGCCCGGGTTGTTAAGCATTGGATTAGGCTTTACGTGCTTCTTAGCGACATTAATACCTTCAACAACTACTTTGTCCTCACCAACGCGAGACAAAACAACACCGCGACGACTTTTATCGCGACCAGCTAGTACGATGACCTCGTCACCTTTACGAATACGTTGCATATGACCCCCTTAAATAACTTCTGGAGCCAATGAAACGATCTTCATAAAGCGATCACCACGTAACTCACGAGTTACTGGGCCAAAGATACGAGTTCCGATTGGTTCTAATTTAGTATTTAATAACACGGCTGCATTACCACCGAAGCGGATTAATGAGCCATCTCTACGGCGAACACCCTTAGCGGTGCGAACAACTACTGCGTTGTAAATTTCGCCTTTTTTGACGCGACCGCGTGGTGCTGCTTCTTTTACAGTGACTTTAATAATGTCACCGATTTCAGCATAACGGCGCTTAGAGCCGCCTAACACCTTGATGCACTGAATTTTACGTGCACCAGTATTGTCAGCCACGTCTAATGTGGTTTGCATTTGGATCATGATAGTTCCTGTTCCAACTTAGTTACATATACGGTGAGTGTCTTTTTATTATAAATACACAGCACCGAGCCTATTTAAGATCATGAGCTCAATGTGTAATACATGAAGACATATCGTGATGTTGAGTCATCGATCTTGAATATAACCAGTATTGGCCCCGTCAACAACACTGTAAACCTAGTGATAACAATGCATTCTTGCATTCTACACAACCAAGGGCTCACAACATTATCTGGGTTGAAATCTCTGGATAAACTTCCACTTTTATTTAAGTGAATCTAGAAGTATACGCCCTTTAACCTAACAGATCAAGGGTTTATAAGACCTAACTAAGAAAACTGTTGTTTTATTAAGGATTTAGCTCCTGTGCATCAACCATTGCGCTGTAGGAAAATGCTTTCAGCCAATTTCTCACTAGACACACACCTTCCTCCTAATAACTAAGCGTCTTTGGTACAGTATGCATTTAAGCCTAACCCCTATCACAAGAGATTTCTTTTATGAAATGCCTTCTACAACGCGTCAAAGAAGCACAAGTACAAATAAACGGAAAAACTCACGGCCATATTGACCATGGCCTACTAGTATTTATCTGCGCTGAGCACGGTGATACTGAAGACTCCGTCAGAAAAGCAGTTGATAAAATACTTAAGCTGCGCATATTTAGTGATCCTGAAGGAAAAATGAATCTCTCCTTAGCTCAGGTAGCCGGCGGATTGCTAGTCATCAGTCAATTTACGCTTGCCGCTGATACTAGTCGTGGCAACCGCCCCAGTTTTACCAATGCAGCCTCCCCCCAACTAGGTGAGGCTCTCTACCAGCACTTTCTAGATTATGCAAAGAGCCAGCATCCGCTAGTTGCTAACGGCGTTTTTGGAGCCGATATGCAAGTGCATCTGATTAATGACGGCCCTGTGACTATTCCACTAGAGTTTTGATCATGGAGAAACAAAGCACCGTCAATTTCTTGGGACTAAGCCCTTAACTTGCTTTTTGACCTATTCGGCAATTTTAACCTAACCTCACTAACAATCACCGCCAACACAATCAATACAGCGCCAAACAAAGCCAACGCAGGTAAGCGCTCGCCATAAATACGACCAATGATTCCTCCCCAAACCGGCTCTCCTGCATAAATCAAAGTAGCCCTTGTGGCTGACACATGCTTCTGCGCCCAATTCATGGTGACCTGAATAATGGCACTAGCCGCACCAAGCAATGCAGTACACCCAAAAAGAAGCCATGAAAACTCCGGTACGCTTTCACCCACACCCGCAGAAACTGCAAAGGAAATTACCGCTGTTACCGCCAACTGCACCACCGTCACTCTAAACAGATTTATTTTGCCTACAGCAAAACGGCTGATCAAAATAATTTCTACGGCCATGGCTAATGCACCAAAAGCAGTAATCATTTCTCCTACACCTATACCGCCACCAGTTCCATCCGGTCCAGCCAACATAGCTAAACCAATAAAAGCCAGCAGCACGCCTATCCAATTCATAACTGAAGGCCTTCTCTTTAGAAAAATCCACTGCAGCAAAGGCACTAAGGGCACATACAAAGCAGTAATAAAAGCTGATTTACTGCTTGCTATGGTTTGTAGACCTACTGTTTGTGAGCTATAACCAAGAAAAATACAAATTCCAATCAAAATCCCAGCCCATATCTCATGACGAGTAAGCCCTCTCAGAACCCTAGGACCACAAGCAGCAATCGCGAATGTCGCACAAGCAAAACGAATACCCACAAAAAAGAAAGGGTCACTGACCGTGACCGCTAACTGTACGATTAGAAAAGTGGCTCCCCAAAACACGGTCACCAACATCAAGGCCCACTCTGGTTTTCCAAAAGGCCGCTGAGCAATTGTATTCATTTTTTCACATAAGAAAAGGCAATGATCAATTTTTGACCATTGCCTTTTCCCTAACTTCCTACTTGATTTAAGCGATAAGCAACTACTTATCCAGGGACTTTAAACGAGGTGCAATCATATTTTCCGGTTTTAAAATCTCTTGCAAGACCTCTTCACCCAATAAACCCTCTTCACGCACTAGCTCTAACACGGTACGACCTGTAGCAAAAGCCTTTTTAGCAATGCGGGTTGAATTCTGATAACCAATATACGGATTTAAGGCAGTTACTAAACCGATGGAGTTTTGTACCAACTCTTTGCAATGCTCTTCATTAGCAGTAATATCCTGAAGGCATAATTTGCACAGCATATCTAAAGCACGCTGTAATAAGCTAGTAGATTCAAACAGCTTATAAGCGATTAATGGCTCCATGACATTAAGCTGTAATTGGCCCGCTTCTGCCGCTAAGGTAACCGCCAAGTCATTACCGATAATCTCGAATGCCACCTGATTAACCGCTTCAGGAATAACCGGATTAACCTTGCCCGGCATGATCGAGCTACCTGGCTGACGGGCTGGCAAATTGATTTCCTGAATACCAGTACGCGGACCGCTCGACAAAAGACGTAAGTCATTACAAATTTTTGAAAGCTTGGTTGAAGTGCGCTTTAGCATACCTGAGAAAAGCACAAAGTCGCCCATATCCGAAGATGCTTCGATGAGGTCTTTAGCTGCACGTATCGGATGACCACTCAACTCAGCTAAACGAGGAACAGCAATCCCCTGATAAGCAGGATCTGCGTTAATACCCGTACCGATAGCGGTGCCACCTAAGTTCACATCAAGCAATAACTCAGGAACCCAATCTATATAACGCTCAAGATCTTCATCAAGCGTAGTTGCAAAGGCACAAAACTCCTGCCCTAAAGTCATGGGGACCGCATCCTGTAGTTGAGTACGACCCATTTTTAGTACATGACCAAATTCTTCACCTTTGTTTTTTAAGGCCTGAACTGCACATCTCAAACTTTCTAATAGTGCTTCATGTCCTAGCAACAGACCTAGGCGCAAGGCCGTGGGATAGGCGTCATTAGTTGACTGCGCCATATTGACGTCGTTATTAGGGTCAAGATACTGATACTCGCCCTTTTTATGACCCATAAACTCTAAGGCTACGTTAGCGATAACCTCATTGGCATTCATATTAGTTGAAGTACCCGCACCACCCTGAATCATGTCTACCACAAACTGGTCGTGGTACTCTCCAGCCATGATTTGCTGACAAGCATAAGTAATCGCCTCATGCTTTTCCTTAGTAAGACCACCTAACTTAAAGTTAGCATCCGCAGCAGCATGCTTTACAATCGCCAATCCTCGCACAAGGTTAGGAAAATGCGACAGCCTCACCCCTGAGAGGTCAAAGTTTTTTACTGCGCGTAGCGTTTGCACGCCATAATACACATCGGCCGGCACATTAAGCTGGCCGAGTAAGTCTTCTTCAATACGATAATCTTCTAAGTTTGACACGATTTTTTCTTTAAAATAAACAGAATATTAAAATTATAAAACTTTTTCTTACAATTAAGCACGCAGTTTTGGCAGATGAGACAATTTTCTAAAAAATATACTCATTGTGGCAAGATGAAAACACCATCTTAGCAATGCGCTAAAAGCCGGCACCCTACATGGCTAATGATTGGCTAACGCCAATTCATTTAGACCAAAAACGATGGGAACAATATGAGACTGCCCAGGACAAGCTAGGCATCTTCTTAAGAGTAAAAAAATTCCGAACTGCATTAATTGATAATAAATGAGTGGAAAATATTAGCAATCGCATTTTTAATCAAACACTTGCGAACGATCGACACACAAAGCAAAAAACCACCGACTAATGCGATGGCCTTAACAAAAGCGCCCACCAAGAAGTCAATCCCTCCTACCACTCCCTGAGATTCTACTACCTATAATCCACGCTCATTAAACACCTCTATACCATAAGCATCATCTACATATAGCATGACTTAAGAGTATTCGGTCTTTAAATGACACAATTGTTGCAAATCGACAATATCACCATCTATGTTATAAGCACCTTTAATCGCTACAAAATCTTATCGATAGTCGTATTAGCTATCTTGTTCACAAGCCCACATTAAAGTGA
>LSQX01072186.1_pt3 | contig 14301 bp, 10 predicted proteins | sample 654561 | NCBI WGS metagenome assembly LSQX01 (sample SAMN04489861, study PRJNA283612) | anaerobic digester metagenome | isolation source: 4 biogas reactors fed with cattle manure at either 37C or 55C with and... | place: Denmark: Kongens Lyngby | collected 2014
TTTTTCAGGATGGGCGGCTGCGTGAGCCGTGCCCAGCCCAGCGGCCAAATCCCCTGGCCGGTTCCCAGGGCAATCGCAGCCAGGGTCCCGGACGGCCAGCCGGAAACATCCTGGTCTTCAGGCACAAACAAGGTTTCTCCACGCAAGCACTGGCGGATCAGGCTGTGCCCTTCCGGCGCGGCCAGGACATGGCTGAGTTCAAGCTGGCTCAGACTGAGCAGCAAAGCCTGCGACGGCAAGAAGCGTGCCCCGCTGCGGCCTTTGCGCTGCACCTGGCCCAGGAAAATCCCGGTTTTGAGCCTGTAGAGGCCATGGAAATCCGGGCACGGCGGCACCAGATGCAGGCGGCCGTTCTCGGCACGCCGCCGGTGGTTCTCAAGCCAGGCGGCCAGCCGGTCATGTCCGGCCGGGCTCAGAACCTCGCGGCTAAAAGCCGCGAAGGCTTCCCAGTCTTCAGCGCAGCCTTGTTCGGCCGGCAGCTCGGGCAGGGCCCTGGCTGGCCCGGCACAGTCCGCCGCTTTGACCAGCCAGGCGCAAAAATGGCCCTCCCCTGCCGCCCGATGCGGCCAGATCCGGGCCGCGCCGGTCAGCTGAGAGGTCAGCGGCAGCGCGTCGTCGACACCGGGCGCCTTGGGAATGGCGCGGATGGCAGCCTCCGGATGGTCCGCCAGAAAACGGGCGATCTGCGCTTCATTCTCGGTCAGGGAAAACGAACAGGTGGAATAGATGAGCCGCCCGCCCGGCCGCAGCATCTGCCAGGCACTTTCCAGGATCTGGCGCTGCAGCAGCGAGCAGGATTCGGGACCGTAGCTCAGATAACTCCTGGCTGCGTGGTCGTCGCGGCGCATCATGCCGGATCCGGAACAGGGCACATCGGCCAGCACGGCGTCAAAATAGCCGGGAAGCGCCCGAGCCAGATCTTCCGGCGAGGCAGATGTCAGCACGGCCTGGGTACAGCCGGTCAGTTCCAGGTTGCGCTGCAGAGCCCGGACGCGCTCGGCGGATATCTCGTTGGCCCAGAGCAGGCCCTCGCCGCCGAGGTCGGCCGCAATCCGGGCGGACTTGCCCCCGGGTGCGGCGCACAAGTCAAGCACCTTTACACCGGGGCGGGCTGCCAGCACCTGAGCCGGCAGCATGGCGCTGGGTTCCTGGATGTAATACAGGCCGGCCGCGTGTCCGGCCAGCTTGCCGGCCTGCAGCCCGGCAGGCAGCCGGAAGCCGTCCGCCGACCAGGCGACCGGCTCGATATCCTCGGGGGCAAAGCCGCTTTGCGCGGCCAGGTAGCGCCGCAGCAGGCCGGGGGTGATTTTCAGCCTGTTGGCCCGCAGTCCGGCGGTCGACGGCTCCTGCAGGGCCTGCAAAAATTCCGGCCACTGCCCGAGCCGGCCGAACTGCCCGAACAGCGCGCGCATTTCGGCTAGAAAAAGATCCGGCAGCTGTCTCATCTGTCCTGTCTCCAGATCACAAGGACAAGCTGTCGCACAGCACGTAGGCGGCTTTCTTGACCGTATCCGGGTCGACCGGCGAGGCAAACCCCATTTCGCTGAGCAAGTCCCCTGCGGGGATTTGCTCGCTTTGCGTGCAAAGCTTATCGAAGCGCCGCCAGGCAGAGGCCGGGTTGCGCCGGATCTGGCCCAGGTAGTCGAGACTGGTCAGTGCGGCCAGGCCGGGCGTGATGGCCGCGAAGGGATCGGCCCAGAAGGCGGTTTCGAGCTGCCAGGCCCGTCCGGATGTCAAGCAGGGCATCTGCTCGTAATCGAGGTCCGGCAGGTAACGCTTTTCCAGGTTCAGCCAGAGCGCGTTGCGCTCATCCGCCGTCAGCAGCTGATTCTGGTACAGGCCGGACGCGAATTCGTCCAGCAGGCAGACGCGCGGCAGGTCAAGCAGCTGTTCGGTCAAATGCAGCATGACGGCATCGTCATGGACCGGACCGATGACGTCTGTCAGCTGGGGCAGAAGCAGCAAGGTAAAGGTCTGCCCCTGGACCTGACGGAGCAGGCCGTCTGGCGGCACGAGCGAATCGGAGCCAGCCCCTTCCCGGCTGCGCACGGCGCCATAGGCCTGCCCGATAACCGTCAGCGCCTGGAACAGGTCGCGGCTGGAGCCGGCGGAGCGGACATGGACGAAAGGCATCGCCGGCGCGGGCAAATCGACCCACGCCGCCTGCTCGATCTGGCTGGGGTCTTCCGCGACAGCCAAGTAACCGCCCGATAACAGGTCCTCGATCAGGGACGGTGCGGCGCCGCTCAAGCTGCTCAGGGCACGGCCGGCCCGTTCCAGGCTGTCCGGCAGGCTGCTTGCCAGCTGCAGGTCGCCGCCCGGGAACAGGCAGGGCAGATCGTACCAGGCCAGCAGTGCGACGTTCAGGCGCCGCTTCTGCAGGCGGCGGGCTTCGCGCGCGGCCGGAACCAGGTAACGGATGACCGTTGTGCGCACCTGCTCGATGGCCGCACGGTTCTGGAGCAGCCCGTCCTGGCGACGGGCGGCCAGTTCGGCGAAGCTGTCCAGCCCCAGCCGGGAAGCGACCTGCTGGCGGCATTTGATCAGGTTGTCGCAGTGCTCGTCCAGGTCCTGGGCATAGGCGGCCAGGCTGTCGTCCAGGGCAAGGGCCGCCTGACGGCGCAGGGCGCGGTCCGGACTGCGCAGGGTCAGTGCGATCTGGTCGAGGGTCTGGTCTTGCCCGTCAAGCCTGACGCGCAGCCCGTCGATGAACTGGCGGTATTCGGCCACCAACTGCCTTTCCCGTGCCATCTCCTGGGCCGCTTCCGGCTGAAAGCTGTAGCGGAACCGTCCGGCCGTCTCGAAGGTCAGGCGGCCGATCTGGGTTTCCAGCTCAGCGCGGTAGCGTGAACTGGCCAAGGCCGCGAAAAACTGCTGCAGGTGATGCAGGTAGCGCCCTTCTGCCCGCCCAAAAAAATCGAGTTCCTCGCCATGTTCCATCCCGGTTTGCCCGCCGCGCAGGCAGGCGACCGTGGCGAGGGCTTTCGCGAGCCGGTACTGGCCGGTCACGCGCTCCATGTCCTGAACGGCGGCCAGGGCACTGGGTGCGCTCATGGCCAGGCGCAGATGCAGCCGCGCGCGGCGCAGCTGGTTTTCCACCTGGTCCAGGTCCGGACGCTGATAGGTCAGATCGGAAAGGTCAGGCATGCGATCACATCCGCTCGACGACGCCGATGCCGACCAGGTCCAACCCGACCCGGATCGCCAGGCAGACAGCCTGCAGCAGGGCCAGGCGGGACTGGCGCAGCAACGCGTCTTCGGTCTTCAGAATTGGTTCGTGGTTGTAATACTTGTTGAAGGCGCGGGCCAGCGCGGTCACCTGGCGCAGCAGGATGTAGGGTTCGTACAGCTCGGCGGCCCGGACGATCGCCTGGTCGAAGCCATCCAGCAGCTTGGCGATCGCGAATTCGTCCTCAGAGGTCAGCACCGCCGCGCAGGTATCCGGCACGGCCTGTCCCTCGGCTTCGGCCTTGCGCAGGATGGAGCGGGCGCGCGCATAGGTGTACTGGACATAGGGCGCGGAGTCGCCGTCGAAATCCAGCATTTCTTCCCAGGAAAAGACGATGTCGCGTTCGCGGCCGTTCTTCAGGAAGGTATAGACGATGGCGCCAAGTCCGATTTTCTCGGCGGCTTCATCGATCTCGGCCATCGGCATGTCGGTCTGGCGCAGCCGCGCGTTTTCCGCGATGATGTCGCGTGTCTTGTCGACGCATTCCTGGAGCAGGTCGGCCAGAAAGATGACATCGCCGCTGCGGGTCGACAGCTTGCGGTCGGGAAACTTGACCAGGCCGAAGCCGACATGGACACAGTTTTTGGCGGCGGTGACACCGGCCTTGTCCAGGACGGCAAACACCTGGCGGAAATGCAGGGCCTGGGGCGTGCCGACGACATAGATGTTGCGCGCGAAGCGGTACTGCTCCCAGCGGTACAGCACGGCGGCCAGGTCACGCGAGGCATAGATGGTCGTCCCATCGGACTTGAGGACGATGCACGGGGGCAGCCCGTACTCGTCGAGCATCACGACCTGGGCGCCCTGGCTTTCGACCAGGATGCCGCGGTCCCTGAGCAGGTTGACCACGGCCGGGATGCGGTCCGAATAGAAGCTTTCGCCCAGGTAGCTGTCAAACGTGACGCCCAGCCGCTCGTAGACCGTCGCGAATTCTTTGAGGCTGAGGTCGCGGAACGTCTGCCACAGGGCTTTTTCCGGTTCGGAACCGGCTTCGAGCTGGCGGAAGGCCTCGCGCGCCTGGTCCTCCAGTTCCGGGTGTGTTTCGGCCTGCTCGTGGAAGCGGACATAAATGCGCAGCAGCTCGCGGATCGGGTCGGCCGCGACAGCCGCCGCGTCGCCCCACAGGCGGTAGGCGACGATTAGCTTGCCGAACTGCGTGCCGTAATCGCCCAGGTGGTTGACGCGCACCGTCCGGTAGCCGAGGTGGTCGTAGAGGCGATGCAGCGCCTGGCCGAGAATCGTGGTGAAGGCGTGCCCGACATGGAAGGGCTTGGCGATGTTGGGCGAAGAATATTCGACGACGACGGTCTGTCCGGCACCCAGCGTCTGCCGGCCCAGGCTGTCGCCGGCTGCGAGCACATGCTGGACGGCCGCCTGGACAAACCGGGCCCGGTCGACGAAAAAGTTCAGGTAGCCTTGCACCGGCTGGACATCGGCCAGCTGGGTTATGCTGCCGCGGGCAAGTCCGGCCAGCTCTTCTGCGATTTTCGCCGGTGCGCGGCGCAGATGCTTGGCCAGGCGGAAGCAGGGAAACGCGTAGTCGCCCAGCGACGGCTGAGGCGGTATTTCGATCCAGGCGTCGATCTGGTCCTGTTCAAGACCGGTCTGGCCGGCCAGCCATGTGACGATCTGATTGCGAAAGTCCATGTTTTTCCTCCGATGCCGGCGCCATGGAGCCGGTTTCTATCCTGACAATTTATCACCTGTTGCCGCGGCCTGTCAATTTGGCCGCAGATCCGTCTGTTCCGTTTCCTGTACAAAAAGAAGGCATTGGTGTACACTCTGAGGCAGAAACGGAACGGATCGGGAGGTCTACCATGAAATGCAACCGCTGCGGGACTGATAACCCCAAAGGGAAAAGCGTCTGTAAAAAATGCGGCGCATTCCTGTATTCGGCCAATCCGAACAACCGGGTCCCGCTGACCAAAGAACAGAAAAGCGCACGCCGCAAATCGTTGTTCAAGGGGTCGGCCCTCGGTTGTCTGTGGTCTGTCCTGATTATCGTCGGCATGTTCTTCGTGCTGGGCATCATCAGCTATCTGCTGGTCCGCTTTGTCATCCCCGAAGAATATTTTTCCGATGTGACCATCGAGACAAGCGGCTCCGTGACACCAGGCGCGACCAGTCTCCCCGCTTCCTCCAACTGACCGGGCCGCTGCCCATGCTCGCGCGATCAGCCGGGGCCGATGCCCCGGCTTTTTTGTGCCGGCGGCACGTCGCGGGGTTCGAAACGGAACTCGGCCGGCTTGTCCGCCACCGGTCCGGACGCGGTCTGGGCCTGCTGGCACAGGTAGGCCTGGCAGTCCAGGTGGGCTTTGCCGCGCCGGTCGACGCGTACGCTCGTCCCGTCCGGCTGCATCAGGCGGGCGCGGTCGGTGTCCGCCAGCTGGATCTGCAGCACCTCCATGACGCGCTGGTGGATCGCACGGTCCTGAACAGGAAACATCAGCTCGACCCGGCGGTCCAGGTTACGCGGCATCCAGTCGGCGCTGGACAAGAACAATTCTTCGCGACCATCATGGAAAAAATAGAAAATCCGGCTGTGTTCCAGGAAACGGCCGATGATGCTGCGGACCCGGATCGTTTCCGACAGCCCTGCCACGCCCGGCCTGAGGCAGCAGATGCCGCGGATGATCAGGTCGATCTGCACCCCGGACTGCGCGGCCTGGTAGAGGCGGTCGATCATCAGGGGGTCGACCAGGGAGTTGGCCTTGATGATGATATGCGCCGGGCGGCCGGCCCGGGCGGCCCCGATTTCCAGATCGATGTGCTTTTCCAGTTCGCGGCGCAGCCAGTAGGGGGCGACCGTCAGGTGGTGCCAGGTCTGCGGGGCCGCGTAGCCCGACAGCATGTTGAAAAAAGCCGAGGCATCTTTGCCGATGTTTTCGGCGCAGGTCATCAGGCCCATATCGGTGTAGAAGCGGGCGGTGATGTCGTTGTAATTGCCGGTACCCAGGTGGACATAGCGGCGGATGCCGTCTTCATCCCGGCGGACGACCAGCGTGATCTTGCTGTGGGTCTTGAGGCCGACCAGGCCGTAGATCACGTGGCAGCCGGCCTGTTCAAGCTGGCGGGCCCAGTGGATGTTGTTCTCCTCGTCGAAACGGGCCTTGAGCTCGACCAGCACCATGACCTGCTTGCCCCGCTCGGCGGCTTCAGCCAGGCTGTGCACGATCGGCGACTGGCCGCTGACCCGGTATAAGGTCTGCTTGATGGCCAGGACATCGGGGTCGCGGGCGGCTTTTTGCACCAGCTCGATCACCGGATCGAACGAATCGAAGGGGTGGTGCAGGTAGATGTCCTGCCTGCGGATGGCGGCGAAAATGTCGGTTTCGTCCTGCAGACTAAACGAAGGGGCCAGATAGGGCGGATAGACCAGTTCGGGACGCTTGTTGCCGTCGTACAGCTGGTTGAGGAACGTTAAGTCGAGCGGTCCGTCGATGGTATAGATATCCTCCGGCCCGACGCTCAGCAGTCCGATCAGCTGATCCATCAGGTGCTCATCCATGTCTTCTTCTGCTTCCAGGCGGATCACCTGGCCCCACTGGCGCATCTTGAGCAGCTTTTCGATCTCCTCGAGCAAATCGGAGGCATCATCCTCGTCGATATCGAGATCCGCATTGCGCATGATGCGGAAGCACCAGGCCTGGCCGATCGTGACCCCGCTGAAGAGGGTGTCCAGATGCATGCGGATGACATCCTCCAGCAGGATGCAGGCGTGCTGGCCATCGGCCGGCACGGCCAGCAGCCGCGGCACGACCGCCGGTACCTGAACGATGGCGAAATCGTGGTCCGGATCAGTTTCGCTGTTTTTCTGCGTTTCGACACTGACACACAAATTGAGCGACCGGTTGGCGATCAAGGGAAACGGGCGGGCCGCGTCGATGGCCATCGGCGTCAGAATCGGGTAAAGCGTCGAATGGTAGTAGCGCGAGACATAATCCAGCTGCGCTTCGCTGAGCTGTTCGGGTTTCAGCAGGACGATTCCCTCCCGGGCCATGGCCGGCAGCAGCGCCCGGCTGAACGTCGAATACTGGCGATGGACCATCTGGTGCGTCTGGACAGAGATGGCGTCAAGCTGCTGCAAAGGCGTCATGCCGGCCGGGTCCTGCCGGTCGAAGCCGGCGTTGACCAGGTCCTTGAGCGACGCCACCCGAATCATGAAAAACTCATCGAGATTGGAACAGGTGATCGCCAGGAAACGCACCCTTTCGAGCAGGGGGTTCTGCTTGTCCCTGGCCTCCTCCAGAACACGGTCGTTGAAGGCAAGCCAGCTAAGCTCCCGATTGATGAAGCGATTGAGCGGTACGGGCGTTTCCTGGCTGGCCGTCTTGCCGCTGCTTTTTTTCTTGCGCGCTGCTTTCATGCTCGAATGCTCCTGATCTTGATCACCGGCTGGTGGGCAAACAGCTGCTGAAACAATCGTCCCTGCCGTTCCAGTGCCCAGATCTCCAGCAGGATGTCGTGACGCGTCTTGACCTGCAGAACGAGCCGGCCGGGTTCCAGTGTGACGTCAAGGCTGCCGATCTTTTGCTGGTGACCGCTGTCCAGGGCGTTCGCGATGCGCAGCAGGGCGGTCAGCTTGGCCACCTCGATCCGGTCTGCTTGCGGCAGATCGGCAAATCCGGGCAGATCCATGGCGAAGGGGCCGATGTGAAAACCCGCCGTCCAGGCGATCAGGGCGATCTCGCGCTGGCTCAGTCCGATGATCTCGCTGGCCAGAATCAAGTTCCGCGATTGGATGTGATGCTTAGACATGTTGATGTATTTACCCGTGTCGTGGAGCTGGACAGCCACTTGCAGCAGCAGCCGGGCCTGCGCGTCGAGCCGATGCAGCCGGATGGTCTCGTCAAACAGGAGCAGCGCGGTCTTCTCGACGAAGGCGGTATGGTGCACATTGACGTGGTAGCGCCTGGCGATGTAGCGGCTGGCGTTCAAGGTATCCTGGCGGATGTCATGCGGCGGTTTGAAGCCGTAATGCTGGCTGGCAAAATCGATCAGGATGGCGTCACAGAGGTCGGCCGACGGCAGCTGCAGGCGGTTCACCCCGGTGTAAAGCACGAATTTTCGCAAAATCAGCGCCGTCGGCAGCAGCAAGGTCGCATGCTCGACCGGGATGGCGCTGTGCGACGCCAGATCGGCAGGCCTTTCGCTGAGCAACAGCTGCACCAAACGGTCCAGCTGCTCCTTGCTGAGGACGGCGTTCTCATCCGGGTTGAGGCCGGCCAGCTTCTTGAGGTAGGGCAATTCACCGCCCAGGAAGATGAGATGCTGGTACGCGATGCCCTTAGGTTCGAGCAGGCGGTAGTTGTCCAGATCGCTGGCGATGTACTCGTCCATCAGGCCGGCGAAATCAGCCGTGCGGCGCTCGAGGTCGGCCAGCAGGTCGCGGATGCGCAGTGAGCCAAGCAGCATGTTCTGGCTGAAGATGAATTGTCCCTTATCGTAGACACTGACCTGGATGGAGCCGGAGCCGACATCGACGATCAGGGTCCCCTGGCTGATCAGGCTGCCGAATTCGGGCAGCCGGGATGAGGCCGCCAGCAGATGGAACGCCCGTTCCTCGGCGTTGTCGAGGATGTTCAGCGCCAGCTGGCTGTGCCGTTCGACCTGGTCGAGGGCGTAGTCCCGGTTAGCGGCTTCGCGCATCGCGCTGGTGGCAACCGCCCGGCATTCGGCGACACGGTAGCCCTCGAGGTTGCGGACAAATCCCTCCAGGACTTGCAGGCACGCGTCCAGGACGGGCTGGCTGATCTCGCCGCGGGCATAGGTGTCCGTTCCCAGCGGCAACGTGCGGTGCAGCGTCTCCAGGACACGCGGCAGCGCGTCCTTGTCCAGCTCAGCGATCTTGAGCATGATCTCGGTCGAACCGACATCAATCGCGGCGTAGACCTTCTTGCGCGCCATGCGGGGCCCCCTCAGTCCTCTTCATCGCCAAAGGCGATGCCCAGGGCCCGTCCGGAACGGATCAGGCTGGAATCCAGCGCCACCTGGCGCCGCTTGCCGGCGACTTCGGCCAGCGGAACTGGAACCGTCTGGCCGTCGCGCAGGCCAACCATGCAGCCGAAGCGGTTCCTGACGATCAGGTCCGCGGCGGCCGTGCCCAGCATGGTCGCCAGGACGCGGTCATACGGACAAGGCTGGCCGCCCCGCTGAAAATGGCCGGGCACGGTCACGCGGATCTCCTGGCCCATGCTTTTTTCCAGGTCATGGGCCAGTTGGTAGGCGACAGACGGATAACGCCAGTTCATGCGGCTGGCCTTCTGTTCTTTGCGGGACAAAGCGGCTTCCTTGTCGGACAGGGCACCTTCGGCGATCACGATGATCGAAAAGCGCTTATGCTGCTGCTGACGCTTCTCCAGAGCGGCCGTGACGGCCGCCATGCGGTAGGGAATCTCCGGGATCAGGATCACATCGGCGCCGCCCGCCATGCCGGCATGCAACGTCAGATGGCCGGCCTTGTTGCCCATCAGCTCGATGATGAAGACCCGCCCGTGCGAGGTGGCGGTTGTATGGATGCCGTCGACGACCGCGGTCGCGATGTTCACGGCGCTCTGGAAGCCGAAGGTGATGTCGGTGCCGCAAAGGTCGTTGTCGATCGTTTTGGGCAAGGTCACGACCGGAACGCCGGCTTCACTGAGCAGGTGGGCCGTCTTGTGCGTCCCGTTGCCGCCCAGGATAACCAGGGCGTCCAGCTTGCGTTTGGCGATGGTCGCCAGCATGCCGGCCAGCTTGTCCGGTCCATCCGGCTTGTCCGGATCCAGCGGATCGCGCACCTGCTTGAACGGTTGGCGCGACGTTCCCAGGATGGTGCCGCCAACGGTCAGGATGCCGGAAAAGTCGGCGGGCTGCATGAGGCGGGCGTCATCAAGCATCAGGCCGCGGTACCCGTCCTGGAAACCATGCAGCTCCAGTTCGTCACACGCTTCGTAGAGCGCTTTTGCGACGCCGCGCAAGGCGGTGTTGAGACCCTGGCAGTCGCCGCCGCTGGTCAGAAGGCCAATTCGTTTCATGTCCTGTTCCCTCCCGGCGGTCTCGCTCGCCGCCTGAGCCTGTCAGTCAACGGGATCGGATTACTTTCATTATAACCGCGATTTGGGCGTTCCGACAATCACGGGGTGGCTGCGCGCCGGCTTTTTTCGCTTTTTATTGCATGTGGGCCGGTAAATCGGTTATCATGATAGGAGAGGTGAACAATAATGGAAAACGGCAAGGAAAATCCCAGCGACATCCGTCTGGCTGTTCTGATTGATGCCGACAACGTTTCGCATACGAACATCCGCGGCATGATGGAAGAGATCGCCCGTTACGGCAACGCGACAATCAAGCGGATTTACGGTGACTGGACCCGGCCCAACCTGGGCGGCTGGAAACACCTGCTTTTAAATTACGCGATCACACCGGTGCAGCAATTTGGCTATACGACCGGCAAGAACGCGACCGACTCCGCCATGATCATCGACGCCATGGACATTCTCTATTCGGAAAAAGCCGACGGCTTCTGCCTGGTCTCCAGCGACAGCGACTTCACGCGGCTGGCCACCCGCCTCCGGGAGGCCGGCAAAACCGTCTATGGCATCGGCGAACAAAAGACGCCCAATGCCTTTATCGCCGCCTGCGACCGCTTCATTTACATGGAAATCCTGGACGAGTCATCCCACGAGGAGCCCGAGAGCAGCACACCTGAGGTTGCCGCCACGGAACAGAAGCCGGCCAAGCAGCCGGCCCAGGCCAAGAAGAAAAAGACGATCAAGAAGATCAGCTCGGACGTGATCAAGCTGATCTCGTCGACGATCAGCGATGTCGAGGACGAGAACGGCTGGGCGTACTTGGGTGAAGTCGGCAGCTTGCTGCTGAAGAAGCAGCCGTCGTTCGATTCGCGCAACTACGGCTTTGAGAAGCTGACCCCGATGATCAAGGCGATCGGGTTGTACGAGATCGACGTGCGCGAGGGTGCGCATTCCTCATCCAAGCACATATATATCCGGATCAAGAACAAAAAGAGTTGATCTCCCGCGCCTGATCTGGCATCCTGTTGGTTGACGCGCCGCGCCTGGGCGGCAGGCGTCCGGGAGGGCTGTCATGATTTGGGACAACGCGCTTTTGGTCGGCAATCAGGTCCTGATCCTGTTTTTGCTGATTTTCGTCGGGTTGGCGGCCCGTCGTTTCCATCTGCTCGACGAGCAGGGCGTTCATCAGCTGACCAACCTGCTTTTGGTGATCATCACGCCGACCGTGATCATCCTCTCGTTCCAGACGCCGTTTGAGCGCACGCTGCTCCTGGGGATCCTGATCGCAGCCGGGTTCGCTGTCCTGACCCATGTCGTCGGCGCCGTCGCCGGGCGTATCTGCTTTCGGCACCAGCCGGACGGCCGCCGCCGGGTTCTGTCCTATGCGGTGGTCTTCTCCAACTGCGGCTTCATGTGTCTGCCTTTGCTGGATGCCGTCCTGGGCAGCCGGGGCATCTTCTATGGCTCGGTCTATATCGCCGTATTCAACATCGCCCAATGGACGTACGGAATCATCCTGATGGCCGGGCGGCAGCAGGAAATCAAGCTGCGCCGCGCGCTGTTAAATCCCGGTACGGTGGCGCTCCTGATCGGGCTGCCGCTGTTTTTGGCGGGCATCCGCCTGCCCGCGCTGCCGACGCGGGTGCTCGAATATGTCGCGGCGGTCAACTCGCCGGTCGCCATGTTCATTATCGGGGCCCAGATGGCGTCGGTCAGCCTGCACCGGATCACCGGTCCGGGTTCTTTTTCCCTGGCCGTCGCCCTGCGCTTGCTGGTCGTCCCCCTGGTCATGTTGCTGGGCTTGCTGCTCATCCCGCTCGACCGGGTGCTGGCCCTGTCCATCCTGATCCCGGCGGCCGCGCCGGCCGCGGCTGCGACCGCGATCTTCGCCGGGCGCTACAAGCAGGACACGACGCTGGCGACCCAGCTGGTGACGGTCACAACGTTTTTATCCATCTTGACGATGCCCTTGCTGATCCTTGTCCACGATCTGCTCATCTAGGGGGCGGCGTTTTCCGGCTGTTCGGTGGAACCCGCCAGCAAACCGGTCGGAACGGGTTTGGAGACACGCCTGTTTTCAATGTTCATCAGGGGCTTGATCAGGAAGCAGGCGATCCCGATCAGGGTGCTGATCAGTCCGGGGATATAGACGATCGGCATCAGGCCGATCACGTTGGCCAGCGGTCCGGCGATGGCCAGGCTCAGCGGCATCGCCACCATGCAGACCACGGTCACGATCGACATGACGCGCCCCTGCATCTCCTTGTCCACCTTGGCCTGCATGATCGCCGTGGCCGGCGAGTTGATGTAGGCCGAGCACAAGCCACAGAGCGCGATCAGCACCAGCACGACCCAGAAACTGTCCGAGGCCACCAGGGCGATCCCGGCCAGGCCCAAACCGCAGACGATCTGGGCGANNGTTGATGCTGACGATCTTGCGTTTGAAGCCACCCCAAATGGACAGCGACAGGCTGCCGGCGATCACCCCGATGGCCAAAGCCATTTCGAAAAAGCCGTATTCGCGCGCGCCGCCGTTAAAATGCCGCGTGATGATCAGGGGCATCATCGACAGGACCGGAGCCAGCAAAAAGTTGGACAGGCCGAAAACGATGATCAGGGCTAAAAGGCCCTTCCAGCGCAAGACATACTGGATGCCGATTTTCATATCCTGGAGGTAGCCGGCCAGCGGATGCCGCAGACCGTCCGACTGGCTGACACTGGGGATGGGCGCCGGCAGCAGCAGCAGGATGGCGATCCCCGCACTGACGACATCGATCAGGAGGATCTGGGCCAGGGGCAGCCATTCGATCAGGAGCGCGCCCAATAGCGGCGCCAAAAAGCTGATCGCCGAGCGCAGGATCTGGGTCACGGCGGCCGTCCGGACCAGGTGGATTTCCGGGGCGATCAGGGGAATGGCGGCCTCAAAGGCCGGCTGGTGGAAGGCGCTGCCCGCCGCGCGCAGGAACAAGAGCACGAAGATCAGCCAGATGGGCCGGTAGCCCAGGCTCATCAGCACCGCCATGACCAGCGTGGCCAGGGCGATAAAAGCATCTGACATGATCATGACCAGGCGGCGATTGATCCGGTCGGCCACGACGCCGGCCAGCGGCGAGAGCAAAATCACCGGCACCAGGCCGGTAATGGCCGCCAAAGATAAGATCACGGTCGAATCGGTTTCGCGGGTCAGCCACCAGATGATCGAAAACTGGACCAGCCCCGATCCGATCAGGGAAAAGGCCTGCCCGCCCAGGATCAGCGAAAATTTCAATTGCCAGGTGAAGCTGTCCCGTCCTTTTGCCATGCACGCGTCCCCTTATCGCTCTTAGTCGCTTCTCACCTGCATCAATTCGGATGATTGTTTATTATACCGTGACGAGACTGCCCTGCATAGACGAATTTCTCGCTATTCGAAAAAGGAGCACCGATCGCAAGCTGACTTGCAGGACGAAACGGGATCGTATATAATCGGGGAGCGCGGCGAGGTGTAGCGCAGTTGGCTAGCGCGCCTGCTTTGGGAGCAGGATGTCGGGGGTTCAAGTCCCTTCACCTCGACCAAAACCTCTACCACCTTATGACAGAACAGCAGTTGTCATGAGGTGGTATTTTTTCGTGAAAGAATTCGTAGCAGCGGTGCCGCAGCATGATTGAAATCATATTGGAAGCATGGTTAAACTAATTTATTGATCCCTAACGGGTATGATTGCAACAAATTGATCTTCATTACACCCGATAGGGCATAATTATTGCGAGAAGTCTTGAATTTATACCCTAAAGGGGATATTATAGATACATGCATACGATTGGTAAATTTATTAAAACGGAAAGAAAAAAGGCCGGATTGACGCAGGTAGAATTCGCCATGCGTTCGGGTCTGGGGTTGCGCTTTGTCAGGGAACTGGAACAAGGCAAGCAAACGGTACGCCTCGATAAAATCAATCAGGCACTGGCCATGTTTGGCATGGAAGCTGTACCCGGGAAGAAGGTCATGTAATTTTGGCATCTGAGTATCGAAAAGGCTATGTTTATATCCAGAATCGTTGTGCAGGCAGCATTGCTGAAACA
>LSQX01204352.1_pt1 | contig 14301 bp, 9 predicted proteins | sample 654561 | NCBI WGS metagenome assembly LSQX01 (sample SAMN04489861, study PRJNA283612) | anaerobic digester metagenome | isolation source: 4 biogas reactors fed with cattle manure at either 37C or 55C with and... | place: Denmark: Kongens Lyngby | collected 2014
ATCTCATAGGCATCACAGCGTAGCGTGAAGAACTGGCCATAGAAAGCCAAGGGTCGATGGACCTTGAACCAGGCGACCCGATAACCCATCATACAGTAGGCGACGGCATGTGCTTTCGGGAAGAGATACTTGATCTTCAGGCAGGATTCAATGTACCACTGAGGCACCTCTTGCGCATTCATAGCTTCGATCCATTCCGGCTTGAGTCCCCTGCCTTTACGTACCGATTCCATAATCGCAAACGAAATTTTCGAATCCAAGCCCATTTGAATGAGCTCCGTCATGATATCGTCTCGACAACAAATGACATCTTGCAGCATCTGACCTGATGAAATCAGTTCCGAAGCATTGCCCAACCACACATCCGTGCCATGGGACAAACCGGAAATGCGGACTAAATCCGAGAACATGGTCGGCTTAGTATCGTCCAGAATCTTACGGACAAAACTGGTACCAAACTCGGGCAGTCCAACGGCCCCGTTCTTATCTAGCGCCCTTCTCTCATCAATCATGAGAGCATCGGTGGAAGAGAATAGTGACATGGTTAACTCATCGTTCATCGGTATCTCTTTTGGATCAACACCAGTTACCCGCTCAAGATACTTCATGGCCGTGGGATCCACGTGTCCAAGGATATCTAGTTTTAAAACGTTGTCATGAATATCATTGAATTCAAAGTGTGTCGTGAGCCACGTAGCATCCGGATTATTGGCCGGATACTGATAGGGAGTGAAATCGAACACATCCTTGTCTTGGGGAATAACGATGATGCCACCGGGGTGTTGTCCAGTACTGCGCTTAACACCGGTTGAACCTTGTGTTAAGTATTCCTTATAAGCGCTATGAGAGGTCTGTTTATCGGGGTGTTCTTCAAAATAGCCACTCACATGTCCAAAGGCTGTCTTATCGGCAATGGTACCAATGGTGCCAGCTCTGAGCACTTTGTCCTCACCAAAGATTTCCTTCGTAAACGCGTGGGCTTGTTCCTGAAACTCACTGGAGAAGTTCAAGTCAATATCAGGTACCTTGTCCCCTTCAAAACCTAGGAAAGTTTCAAAAGGAATGTTCTGGCCTTCTCTTAACAGTGGTGTTTGGCAGTTAGGACAGTTCTTGTTGGGCAAGTCATAGCCCGAAGAGTATTCACCATCGACAAAGAAGTGATGGTAGTGGCACTGGTCACAAACATAGTGTGGAGCCAAGGGATTGACCTCTGTTATTTCGGCCATGGTCGCCACAAAGCTAGAGCCTACGGAACCTCGTGAGCCGACCATATAGCCATGTTCAAGGGAATGTTTCACCAAGAGGTAGGACGTATAATAAATGACACCATAGCCATTAGTGATAATGGAATTCAACTCCCGAACCAAGCGCTTTTCGACCAGTTCAGGTAAGGGATTTCCATAGATCCTGTGTGCATTGTTATAGCAGATTTCTTTTAATTTATCATCGGATCCTTCAATGTGTGGCGTATAGAGCTCAGCAGGAATCGGCTGAATGACTTCAATTTGTTCATTGATTTTCTGGGTATTATCGATGACCATCTGTTTCACGAGCTCAGGATCCAGGTAGGGATAGCCCTCCAGCATCTCTTGGGTAGTTCTGAAGTGTTGCGATGGCAGCTCATTATTACGTCTGACCGCATTGTCATAAACATAGAGTGGATGCCGTACGCCACCCAACCCAATCGCGTTGACATAAACGTCACGGAAAATCTTGTCTTCCTGATCGACATAGTGAACATCACCAGTGGCGACGACGAGTTTATTCAACTTCTTGGCCGTGAAGATAATGTCCTTGAGTATTTGAATCAGTTCTTCTTTGGACTTAAGGCTGTTGGTATAGATCAGTGGTTCGTAATTACTTAGAGGTTGAATTTCAACATAGTCATAGAAGGACATTTCAGTTTCCAACTCCTCCATGGAGCCGGTTCTGGCAATCTCAAACAAGAGCGAATTGTAACAGGCTGAGCCGATGAGTAGGTGTTCCCTGACCTTCTCAATTTCATGGCGAGGAATCCTCGGTTCAGCATTCGATTCATTACTCTTCTTGACGGATTTACCCCTAAAGCGCAGGTATTTCGTATGGGATAGTGAGACCAACTTATACAACTCTTTGAGGCCCTGACTATCTTTGGCCAACAAATTGACATGGTACTTCATGGATTTATCGAAAGTCTCGAAGTTCTGTTGGTGCTTCAGTAAATCATCGGTGCTATGAATGCCTTGGCTCTCACAGTCGGCCAATAAAGAGATTAAAACAGAGCTTAGCACTTGAGCGTCATAGTCTGCCCTGTGAGCGACACTTTGATCATAAGCAATCCGGTAATAACGAGCGACCGAACCTAGTGAATAGCTTCGCTTTAAGTCAATTATCAGCCTGGATAGATCCAGGGTATCAATGAGTGTGTTCTTCAGTGGTGGAAGATTCAGCTTACGGCGTGCTTCCTGTAGGAAGCGCATATCGAAGCGAGCGTTGTGGGCGACCAGGATATCATCGCCAATGAATTCTTGTATCTGGGCCATGGCCTCAGATAGCGATAACCCCGTATCGGTCTCCTTCTTGGTGATACCGGTTAGTTTCTGAATGTAGGCTGGAATTTCCTTGCTGGGTTTGATAAAGAACTGCTTGCTGGCGACGACCGATTGATTGACGACCTTGACGGCCCCGAATTCAATCATTTCATCGAGTCGGGAGCTTAAGCCGGTCGTTTCAACGTCGAAAGCAATGTAGGTTGAGTTCATTAAGTTGGCAGAGTGATGGTTTGAAACAATATGGAGTTCATCTTCTACCATGTTCATTTCGACACCATAGATCACTTTAATCTTGTGTTCACCCTTGTTCAAAGAGTTCATAGCCCTTTGAGCGGCTGGAAAACTATGGACGACCATGTGGTCTGTAATCGCGACCGCGTCGTGTCCATATTGATAAGCCCGCTTTACGAGTTCTGTGGTGTCACTGATCCCATCCATTTCGGATGATTTCGTATGAGCATGGAGCTCAATTCGCTTAGCTATCGCTTCATCTTTTCTGGGATATAGATCTTCAATCAGGGTGATATCAGAGATCCTAAAGCGGTTCTCTTTCTTAAAGGAATAGTATTGATAGCTGCCGGCTAACATGACCGATTGGCCGACTTTGAAGTCCAGTTCATCCTCATCATCGAGGTACATGACCGCATCAATCGCATCATTTTCGTGATAAAGATACAGGGTGACCTCTACATTATTGGTCCTTGTGACTCGTTTATCGATCTTGAAAATGACACCCTTCACCTTGACGTTACTGACTTCGTCTACCAGTTGATGAATCGCCACGAGTGGGAAATCGGCTGTCTTGGTTTTCTTACGCGTTTTCTTAGGGGCGACCGTCTTGGGTAGCACCATTTCGACCTCACTCTTAACGTCGACCTTGTTGGTGGTGGGTCTGAGTTCATAATTGACTTTCAATCGTATGCCAATCTCAGTGAGTGCGGTACTGAGTAAATACATGGCATCTTTTACAATCGTGGTTTGCTCATCATTATTGACCATGTAATAGAGCTGTTGTTCAATGAGGCGTGTTGAAAAGTTCAGTAGCCGCGGGTCAATCTTGTATTCCTTGATAAGATAGATCATGTATTTCATGAGATTTTGGTAGTCTAGGGTGGCGCTCTCGCAGTCTAGTGAGACTAGAATCTCACAGCTGAAGCGCTCCTTGAGGCTGTTGTTGATCTTCTCATAGAGTCGAAAAGGCACCAGCTTGGTGACAGGAAAAATAATATGAAGTAAATTACTGCTGAGTGAGTAAGTGATGTCGATCGACTCGTTTTTAAAGAGCGATGCTTGATCTTTCGTGAGACCGCATTGGACTAATAAATCAAAGGCTTGCATTATTTCACCAGCTTTTCTAGAGCATCTTTGGCTGCGGCTTGTTGTGATTTCTTCTTGGTAGGTCCACTTCCACGGCCTAGAATGATGCCATCCATGGTTACCAAAGAATCAAAGGTTGGGTTGTTGCTGGGTCCTTTCGAGGAGACCAGTTCGTAGGTCACGGTCTTGCGGGTATCGGATTGCATAAACTCCTGTAAGGTCGTTTTATAGTCCATCAGATCAACCTTATCCAGTGTGTCATAGGCCACCGTAATGGTCTTCTCGAGAATCAGGTTGACATTTTCCATACTTCCATCGAGATAGAGTGCGCCAATGAAGGCTTCGAAGGCATCCGCGATAATGGAATCTCGTTCCATGCCGCCATTCTTTTTCTCCCCTGCTCCTAGTAGTAGGACTTCACTGAAGTCGAGTTGTTTACCGAAACTGGCGAGGGCACTTTCATTCACGAGTTGTGCGCGTAATAGTGTCATTTGACCTTCATTGAGTTCTGGAGTTTGTCGGTAAAGAAAAGCCGCACTCCAAAGCTGTAGGACGGCGTCCCCAATGAATTCAAGTCGTTCATTATCTTTCAGGGCTGTTTTGCTTTCGTTTACATAGGAAGCATGGGTAAAGGCACGTCGGACAAGATCGTAATCACTCACCTTCAGTTCGTGCTGTTGAAGCCACTTTTCTAGTGTCATAGTTCAAACTTCCTTTCGTTAGATGGCTGCTTGGATTAGAATGGATTCCATCCTTTTCTCGATGGCCTCCACATATTCAATGGCTTCAGTATCATCCTTTTGGAGTAATACTTCCGCGTCTTCTTTGGCTTGCTTGAGAATCTTCTCATCCTTAATGATATCAGACAATAGGAAACTTGGAATCCCTGATTGTCTTTCCCCTAGTAAATCACCAGTTCCTCGCATCTTCAGATCGAAGTAGGCCAACTCAAAACCATCACTGGTTTCGTTGAGATACTCCAGTCTTTGGAGGCTTTGTTGATCCGTTGAATCAGTCAGAAGATAACAGAGACCTTCATGATTCTCTCGTCCTATTCTACCACGTAATTGATGGATTTGGGCGAGCCCAAAGCGATCCGCATCATAAATGACCATAGTATTAGCACTAGCCACATGGATCCCCACTTCAATCACGGTCGTCGTTACCAGCATGTCAATCTTCTGCTGTTTGAAGCGTTTCAAGATCTCGTTGATTTCATCACTGCTTAATTGCCCATGAATCATCTCAATCTTGATCTGCTTGCCATAGCGCTTGTTTAGTTGGTCATAGATATCTTTGACATTACGGATGTTGAGGGTTGATTGGTCAATGGAGGGACAGACCACGTAGCACTGGTCACCCTCTTTGATTCTTTCCAGAATGGTATCCATGATTGGAATCATGGAGTTCTTCTTGATGAGCTCAGTGATGACTTGCTTGCGGGAACTGGGCATCGTCTCAATGGTAGAGACATCCAAGTGCGCATAGAGTGCCGAGGCGAGTGAGCGTGGAATCGGAGTAGCCGACATCATGAGCGTGTCGACCCATTGCCCCTTGTTAATGAGTGCCTGGCGCTGATTGACACCAAAGCGATGCTGTTCATCGATAATGACGAGTCCCAACTCATCGAACTGGGTGCTCTGTGAAAAGAGCGAGTGTGTTCCGATAATGATTTGGGCACTGCCGTTACTTATCTGTTCAAGCACCTCATTCTTCTCAGCTGTTTTCATGGACGAGGAGAGTGAGACTATGTTGATATTTTGAAGCAGTTCTTTGAAGGTAGCGACATGTTGGACCATGAGCACTTCGGTCGGGCACAGAAAAGCAACCTGATAGCCACTACTGATGGCGATGAGGCTGGCCAAAATAGCGATGATGGTCTTGCCGGAGCCAACATCTCCCTGTAACAGGCGGGTCATGGTTAAACTGGAGGACATGTCTTGTTGGATCTCTTTGAGGACCTCAGATTGGTCCGTGGTGAGAGTAAACGGAAGAGTGTCGATAAAGTGTTGTAACTTATCAGAATCAATGGTCTTGGGTGGTTTATGGTCCTTTTTCAGGAGTTCCTTCTGTAATTGTAGTGCTGTCTGATACTCCAGAAACTCGGTGTATTTGAGTGTTCGAAGCGCGTAGTTTAGATGTTTCAGGGAGGTGGGCACATGCACCTGCTTGATGCTCTGTCTGGTTGATAACAGACGGTAGCGCTCCATGAGACTGGCGGGTACCCTCTCCGGTAGTGAGGTGGCGTTCTCACTGACTACTTTTTTCATTATCTGACGCATCTGATACTGCTTGAGACTGCCCTTTAAGGGATAGACTGGGAAAATACCGAGCTGTTCATGAATGGGTTTCTGGTTAACGCTGGTGGCTGTGATTTCGTTTGGTTTTGAGAGTTTTCCTAAAATCGTGACCTGTTGGCCTTCAAGGTTTTTCTTGAGGTAAGGATTGAAGCTCAGGATCTTGTAGAGTCCTGTTTCCGTCTGGACTTCAAAGCGTACCATGGCCTGCTTGGCTGATTTTCGAAAAATGCTGATGGGTGAAATAATTCGTGCTGAAAAGAGGAGCTCATCCCCTACTTGCCACTCACTTTCAGCTTTTATTTCACGTGTCTCATAACGAAAAGGATAAATAGCTAGCGCGTCTTTATCCTCAAAATCGTTGTGACCAAAATAATATGATAATTTTTCACGTTGCTTTGGCGTCAACATGGCTTATTCAACACCGACTATATAAGAATAGACTGGTTGACCTCCCATGACTAGTTCGACATCAAGGTCGTACTTCTCTTCAATTGCTTGACTCAATTCACTGGCATGTTCATTTTCGATGTCTTCACCGGCAATAATGGTGATGATTTCAGAATCACTATCGACCATGGAGTCAACGAGTGCTAACAGCGCTTCGTCCTTGTTGGCGACACTTTTGACGATTTCTTTACCAGAGAGCGCCATGTATTCACCGGCAGTGATTTTGACTGAATCAATACTGGTGTCTTTGATAGCATAGGTAACGGAGCCTGACTTCGTGATAGCGATGGCTTCATTCATGGCCTCAAGGTTCTCTTCTTTGGAAACTTCAGGGTTGAAATTAATCATGGCTGCGAGTCCATGAGGAATCGACTTCGTTTCAAGAACGGTGATATCTTTCTCGCTGAGAACATCAATGGTTTGCTGAGCAGCCATGAAGATATTGGAGTTGTTGGGAAGAATGAAAATGTGATCGGCATTAATGGACTTGATGGCTTCCACGAAGTCTTCGGTTGCGGGGTTCATGGTTTGTCCTCCCGCAATGATCTTATCGACCCGAAGAACTCTGAAGTGGTTGGCGAGGCCTTCACCGGCACAGACCGAGACCACGGCGTATTTCTTGTGTTCTGTTTCAGTAGCTTCGACATAGTCGTTGGCTTCTTCGACCAAGATTGCCTGGTGTTGTTCTGTCATGTTCTCAATCTTGAGTTTAATGAACTCACCGAAGCGTTGACCAAAGTTAAGGGCATCCCCTGGAACCAGGGTGTGAATGTGTACTTTGACGATATCTTCGTCACGGACGACGACTAGGGAGTCCCCTTGTTTTGATATCTCGTCACGGAAGCGTTCTTCATTGAACTCTTTGACCATCTTTTCATTAAGTTGGACAATAAACTCCGTACAGTAACCGAATTCTTCGTGTTCGAACTTGGCTTGGACAACGGCGTGTCCGGCTTGTTGGCTCGCTTGCGATTTGATGGGCTTGCCGTGTAGGGCTGATTGGAATCCTTCGAAGATTTTCATGAGTCCAGCGCCACCACTGTCTACGACTCCCACTTCTTTGAGAATGGGTAACAGTTCTGGTGTGTGTTCAAGCGCAATGTTGGCTTCTTCGATGAAATAGTCGAAAGTATCGATGATGGAGTCTGAGTTATTAGCATCATTGACGTAGTCGAGGGTTTTCTGTGCGGCCATTCTCATGACAGTTAGGATGGTTCCTTCGACGGGTCTCATGACGGCTTTGTAGGCAACTTCACGGCCCATATCTAGCGCTTGGGCGAGTTCATTGGCGGTGATGGTTTCCTTATCGACGATCGACTGGGAGATTCCTCTGAAGATCTGGGAGAGGATAACTCCGGAGTTACCGCGTGCTCCCATGAGCAGCCCGCGTGAAAACTCCTTGCTGAGTTGACCGATGTGGTTGGTGGGCAAGTTCTTAATGTCATTGTAACCGTTGGTGAAGGTCAAGTTCATATTGGTTCCCGTGTCGCCATCTGGGACAGGGAAAACATTGAGTTGGTCAATCTCCTGATAATTGTTAAAGAGGTTGTTTTTGCCACTTTCAATCATCAGCTTGAACTGACTGGCATTGAGGATCGTCATTACTTCATTACCTTAATGCCTTGGACATAGACATTGACCCTTGTAAAAGATTGTTCGAGTGTTTTTTCTAACGTATATTTGACCTTTTCCTGAATGGAAGCGACCACTTCACTCAACTTAACTCCATAGGACAAGATAACATAGAGGTCAATTTCATAACCTTCTTCGTTTTTCTTAACGACCACGCCGCGTGAATAATTGTCTCTTTTGAGCAGTTCAGCGAAACCGTCTTTTAGTAATTTTTGTGATGCCATCCCCACGACACCATAACATTCCATAACAACACCGCCCGCAAGCATCGCGACCGCATCATTAGAGATAACAATGGAACCCAATTGGGTTGTTCTATCTATTGACATTCTATTTCCTCCTAACATATGTTTCATTATATCACAAGCTTTTTGTTAATTGAAACCCACTAATTACTGGCAGATTGATGCCACCATCGATTGCGTATAGGGATCAATTAAGATACAGCGCTTGTCCGAATCTAACCTATTGATTACACCATAATAGTTCTCACTCGTCAACAGTTCCAGCCCATTTATCGGTGATGTGACAATAATGCCATCACTCATCAAGAGCTCGACTTGGGTTTCGTCATACGAAGCGGGTGCCCTTCTCATTTCACTGATCAAACCATAGACAGAGCTATCGATTCGATTCAGAAACTTCACAAGCTCTGGCATCATCTCTGCCGTGTAGCCCCGAATGTGAGGTAAGTCCGCTATTAATGACAAATCCGTTATCGGCAACATCTCCCCTGCTTTGCTGAGAAGGAAAGTCTCGTTGTTGTCAGTGAGATAACCGATGAACGTCGTTTCCTCGACCCAGATAGAAACAGATTGATGCAGGTAGTCGACCTTGATCGTGCTGGTTTCAATAAAGGGGTGTTTGTTAAGATCGTTTTCTATCAACATGCCAAGCTTTAGGTAAATTCTGTCGCCGACTTCCAGCTTACTGTAGCTGAGGATCTCCTGGTCATCGACGTAGCGGTTATTCTTGATGGTTACTAGCGATACTTTGGAGTAGGAACTCTGTTCATACTTGACGACCACAAAGATCACTAGGGCTAGTAGAATCAGAAGAGCGGTAATTTTTAGCCAGGCACGGAACCGTCTTCTTTTCTTGCGTGCTTTCTTACGTTTAATTTCCTCTTGGATGGAGGCTAAGGTTGTTTGGTTGTTTGTTTCCAATTAAACTGCTCCACTTCTAGCACTAAATCAACTCCAAACTGTTGATTGGCCTGGCGCTGGATGGTTTTGATAATGCTATGGACATCCTCAAAGGTGGCGTTTTCGAGATTGACGATAAAATTGCTGTGCATCTCTGAGACCTGTGCCCCGCCCACCTGATAGCCCCGAAGTCCAAGGGCATCGACATATTGCCAGCTGGGTTTGTCCAGGTTTCTAAAACAGGAGCCGAAGGTATATTGGGTTAAGGGCTGCGTTGCTAATCTTCTTTCTCTTCTTTCCATCATCATGGTTTCGATGGCTTCTGAATCGCTTAGAGTAAGCGATAGTCGGGCGGCTATAATGATCCAATCGGGATGTTCTTGGAAGATAGAATGTCGGTAGCCAAATTGGCAATCACTAACGCTGAGCCATTCAAGGGTGTCGCCCTTCATGACTAGCACCTCTTCGACGACTTCGCTTATGCTGGAGTTATAGGCTCCGGCATTCATGTAGAGAGCGCCGCCGACAGTTCCAGGGATTCCACCGGCCCATTCGAGCCCGGAGTACCCTTCTTTCATGGCATAGTAGGCCAGTGATGGTAGTGAATAGCCTGCTTCGACAACAATACGGTTCTCGTGGCGATAGAGGTTATTGAGGGTGCGTGTAAGTTTGATAATGAGTCCGTGGTAGGAAGCGTCACTGGCGAGAATGTTCGAACCATTACCAAATACAAAGTAGTCTATCTTTTCTTGTTGGCAGAACTGAATCACTTCAAATAGCGCGATCCCGTTCTTGGGATAGAGGACCCCGTCCACGATGCCACCGACCTTGATAGTGGTTAGGGTGCTGATGGGGACTTGAAGATTGAGCTTGCCATATTGGTTCAGCTGAAGTATTTGATCATCTCTCATAATAGTTCCTCCACGAGATCGGCTATTCTATCATTGGCATCCGTGTTGGCTAGTACTGCTGTGTTTTGCTTTAATGAGGCTAGTAGCTCTGGATTGTGTAGCGTGGCCTTGATGATTTGGGACAAGCTTTCGATGCTTAGATCTTTCTCTTCCAGCATAAGGGCTGCCCCTTGGTCGACGCATGCTTTCGCATTGAAGTACTGGTGGTTGTTGGCCACATAGGGACTTGGGACTAGGATTGAGGGAACACCAAAGGCCATGATTTCAGCAATGGAGGTCGCACCAGCCCTAGAGACCACGAGTGCACAATGAGGTAACAGTGAGACCTGGTCAATGTGTTGGAAGACGGCGACTTCTTTCTTGAGTAGATTCTCGTAAATATGATAGTTTCTAGTGCCACTGGAGATGATGATGTTGAGCCCACTGATGTCTACCTCATTAATCATCTGGGCGATGAGGGTGCTGACTGTCTCGGAGCCTAGGGAGCCCATGACAAAGTAGACGATTGGTTTATCGTTGGATAAACCGTACTCTTTGAGAATATTCTCGTTGAGCTGTTGGTCCTTGACCATGGATGCGCGTGGATTGCCTAGTAAGACACTTTTAGGGTTACTGAAGTACTGCCTGGCATGTTCGTAACAGATAACGATGGAGGCAGCGTGTTTTTCGATGGCCTTGTTGGCTTTTCCGGCAAAGGCGTTCTGTTCGTGTAGAATGAAGGGAATACCTAGTTGCCTGCTGGCTTCACAGACGGGAAAAGTGACGTAGCCACCAAAGGATACGACCATGTCTACTTTTTCTTTCTTGAGTATTTGCTTGGCTTCTTTGATGGCGCCAAATTGAGAGTAGAGTGCTTTGATTTTTTTGAAGACTGAACCGCTTAAACCTTTGTTGCTTAAGCCGTAGAAAGGATAGGAAGCGGCTTTGACAAGGGTGGCTTCCATCTGGTCGCGATGGCCGATATAAATGATGTCGTGCTGACGATCAGATAGTTCAGAGGCTAGCGCTAATGCTGGAAAGATATGACCGCCTGTGCCACCGGCTGTGATACAAATTTTCATGTGATTCCTCCTAGACCATTATACCACTATTCCTTGCCAAACAAATCCTGCATGAGTGGTATTTTCAAGTGGTCATAGGCCTTCTGTGTTGCGATCCGCCCTCTTTGGGTTCGGTTAATAAAGCCAATGGACAACAGAAATGGTTCATAGACATCTTCTAAGGTAGTGGTCTCTTCGGAGATGGAGGATGCAAGAGCATCCAGTCCGACGGGTCCGCCATCGAAGCGTTCTATGATGCCCCTGAGGTAGCGAATATCGACATCGTCGAGGCCTAGTTCATCGACCTTGAGCTGTGTTAAGGCCTGCTTGGTAATGTCGATATCGATGACATTATCGTTGAGTACCTGGGCGAAATCCCGGACTCTTCTGAGGAGCCGGTTGGCGATCCGTGGGGTTCCACGGGAGCGTTTTCCGATTTCTATCACGGCGTCTTCTTTGGTGTTGGTTCTTAGTACTCGTGATGATCTTTTGACAATTGTCTCCAGTTGTTCGTGAGTGTAGTATTCCAGCTTGGAGATGATGCCGAAGCGATCCCTTAGGGGTGCGCTTAAGTCTCCGGCGCGTGTGGTGGCTCCGACGAGTGTAAAGGGTGGTAAATCAATTCGCAGGGCTCGCGATGAATTATCGTTGCCGACGACGATGTCGATGGCGAAGTCTTCCATGGCTAGATAGAGTACTTCTTCGACGACTTTAGAGAGCCGATGGATCTCGTCGATGAAGAGGATGTCTCCTGGTTCTAGCGTGCTTAAAATCGCGGCCAGGTCGCCACTTCTTTCGATGGAGGGACCGGTGGTGACGCGTATGTTGGTGGACATTTCGTTGGCTAAAATATAGGCTAGTGTTGTTTTTCCTAAACCTGGTGGCCCGTATAGAAGAACATGGTCGAGTGTCTCGTGACGTGCTCTTGCGGCTTCGATGAAGATGCTTAAGTTCTTCTTGAGATCGTCTTGACCGATATAGTCTTTCATTCTATTGGGACGAAGGGTTAGTTCTTCTTCAATTTCATTGGGATCGATTTCACTGCTGAGAATTCTATCAGTCATTTAATGGCCTCCCTTTTGTTTCATGATGAGCTGAAGTCCTAGGCGAACCAGCTGTTCTGCGCTCTGACCTGAGGCTTTAGCAGCAAGCTGTTTCTCAATGGAGTTGATTTCACTTTGCTTGTAGCCAAGATTCTTCAGTCCTGAGAGTGCTTCTTGTAAAGCTTCACTGTAGCGCTCTTTAGTAGTAGTCGATAAGACGAGTTTTCCCTTTAAATCGAGGACGATCTGGGAGGCTGTTTTAGCCCCGATTCCGGGTAGGCTCTTGAGGTAGTTAACTTCTTCGGCTTCGATGGCCGAGACAATTCGTTCGCTATCACTTTGTAGAAACATGTTGAGTGCTATTTTCGGTCCGACGCCTTTGACGCTGATGAGCCGTCTGAAGAGATTGAGGTCGTCTAAACTTAAAAAACCAAAAAGTGATATCTCGTCTTCTCGTACGTTGAGAAAAGTGTGAATCACGACTTGGTCGTTAATTGCTAGTTTGTGCTGTTGGCTGAAATGAATCCGGTAACCGATATTGTTTGTTTCTAAGGTAATCATTGTGGACTCGATACTTACGACACGTCCTTTTAGATATGCTATCATGCTCTCACCACGATGATTATATCATGAATCACTAGTCAATGAAGGTAAACTGGATATTTTGGTAGATTACGGTGTCCCCGTTTTGAACTCCGGCATTACGCATGAACTCATCGACCCCGAATTTCTTCAGAGTATGAGCGAAGCGCATGGCTGAGTGTTCGTCGGTGAATTCAATCTGTTTGAAGCGACGATCGATACGGCTGGAGCGGAAATGCCATAGCCCTTCTTCCAACTTCTCGATACTGAAATCATTTTCTGGCTCTTCTTCAAAGCCGAAGACGACTTCTTCACTGATCGGTGCCTTGATGCTTGCGTCAAACTCGCGTTGTTCTTCTAGTAGATCAGCAGCGCGGTAGATGACCGGCTTTAGACCCTGGTTGATTAGTGTGGTTGTTTCGAAGACTTCGACGTCTGGATAGGCTTCTTTGAATCGTTTGAGATTCTCTGTAGCGTTGTCTCCGTCCATCTTGTTGGCTGCGACGATCATAGGTCTTTTCATGAGGTCAGGATTGTATTCAGTGAGCTCATTGTTGATGATTTCGTAATCGCTGAGGGGATCACGGTGATCTTCACCGCCCATGTCGATGACATGAATGAGTACCTTACAACGTTCGACGTGCTGAAGGAATTGAATGCCTAGGCCTTTGCCTTCGGAGGCGAATTCAATGAGTCCTGGTAGGTCGGCCATAACAAAACTACGGCCATCTCCGACTTCGACCATCCCAAGATTAGGGGTGAGTGTCGTGAAGTGATAGTCGGCTATTTCTGGTTTGGCTTTGGAGACGACGCTTAGGAGCGTACTCTTTCCGACGGATGGGAATCCTACGAGTCCGACATCGGCGAGGACTCTGAGTTCGACTGTGATGGAGAGTTCTTCACCACTTTCACCGAATTCGGCATAGTCTGGAGCGTTGTTTCTTGAGGTGGTGAAGCGATAGTTGCCTCGCCCGCCTTTTCCGCCGTGGGCGACAATGACGCGTTGGCCAATTTCGACTAAATCACCGATGACTTCGCCGTTTTCACTGTTTTTAATGAGGGTACCTAGAGGGACTTGGACGATGTAGTCTTCGCCATCGGCCCCGTGCATTTTCTTGGTACGGCCGTTGAAGCCGTTTTGGGCATTCAGGTGATGTTGGTAGCGAAGATCTAATAGTGTTGACTTGTTGGTGTCAACTTCGAAGATAACGGAACCTCCTTGACCACCATCTCCGCCGGAGGGTCCTCCTAAGGGGACGTATTTTTCACGACGAAAAGCGACAATACCATTGCCGCCATTACCTGCTTTAGCTTGGAGTGTTATCTTATCTACGAACATCGAATCATCCTTTC
>LSQX01266478.1_pt1 | contig 14301 bp, 10 predicted proteins | sample 654561 | NCBI WGS metagenome assembly LSQX01 (sample SAMN04489861, study PRJNA283612) | anaerobic digester metagenome | isolation source: 4 biogas reactors fed with cattle manure at either 37C or 55C with and... | place: Denmark: Kongens Lyngby | collected 2014
CGAACCGATACGGAATGGAAACTCGAACTCGTCGAAGCGCTCCTGCCAACTCTTCGATTCAATCGAACCGATACGGAATGGAAACCGTTCGGTGGTGTTCAGCGAAAAGACCTACCTGATTCAATCGAACCGATACGGACTGACCCCAGCGGGGGTCAGGTCCACACGGCCTGTTGCCCAAATAGGCATGCAAGTGGTCTATCTGTAGCAAATGCTCTTAAAATAGAGGTATCCGTGAGGTGGGTACTTCTAGGTAATATTCGTCATGATGGAAATCCGGGAGCGGGATCTTGGCAAGCTCTTTTACACCGGTGTCAACTTGGCCGGGAGGATCTGTCGAATTCCGACTTCACCGAAGCGTACTCCAGCCATGACCGGTAAAGGGACGTTTACATCTACCTCATTTAATCAACTGAAGCGTGGCCTGTAAATGGACACAGGAACCGAAAGCTTAATTGGGCGACAACCCGTGTGGGTCTGACCCCGCCTTGGTAGATAACAACCTGACAACGGTAAGGGCGTAAATCTCGACGGCGGCAAGGTATTCCTCGATACTCAATTTCTCATCAACCGATGTGGCTTCATCCTCATTTCCCGGACCAAGGATAGGCATTGGCATGCCGGTGGCTTTCACGATATCCGCGGCATCGGAGCCAAAGCGCGCCTTCATCCTTCCCAGCGGCTTACCCTGGAGGTCCTCGAAGGCCTTCTCTATCGTCTTCACAACGGTCGAATCGGGCGGAATTTTCAGCGCCGGCCGGTCGGAGATGATTTCGTGCACAAAGCGAAGGTCCGGGTCGATTTTTTTCTGCTCTTCAAGGACAGCCATTATTTCCGCTTCCGCCTCTTCGTGGCTTTCTCCCGGGACCAGCCTCCGGTCAATGGAAAAGGTGCTTCGGTCAGCGATTACATTTGTTGCCGTCCCGGCCTGGAGGGTGGTTACGTTTAAGGTGGGGCTTCCCCAGCCGGGGATGGAACGTTTTTCCAGCCGCTTTCCTAGTTCATAAAGCCCCTGGATGGCCCGGATAGATTTTTTCAGGGCGTCAATGCCTTCGCTGGGGTTACTCGAATGAGCGGCCTTGCCCTCAAAGGTGAAACGAGCCCTGAAAATGCCGCTATGGTTTAGAAGAAGCTTCAGCGCCGTTGGTTCCATGTTCAGTCCGAAGTCGCCCTTTATCAACCCCTTGTCCAGGAGATATTTCACTCCGAGCCAGCCACCGTTCTCTTCATCGCAGGTGCAGGTCAGCAGAACGCTACCCATTGGCACAAATCCCATTTCCTTAAGCACTCGGACCGCCATGATCGAGCCGCAGAGGCCTGCTTTCATGTCGTTGGCTCCACTCCCGAAGATCCAGTCGCCTTCGACTCGCCCCGACCAGGGGCCGTCGTATTCCTTTTCCGCCCCCGCCGGCGGGGGAAATACATCCATATGGCCGTTAAAGACAAACCGTGGACCTGGTGAGCCTTCCCACTCCGCCAAAACGTTGGGCCTGCCCTTTTCGGTTTCTTCGATCCGGGGTCTGAGACCTATTCCTTCGATCTCCCTGGCGATTACTTCTGCCACCGCCGCTTCGTCCCCCGTTACGCTTGGAGTCTGGAGGACCTTGGATAGGAAACGGATAATCTCCCGGTGGCGGGCTTTTACCGCTTTTTTGACGTCCCGGGCATTCACCGCGGTCCCTCTTTCGTGGTTGCCGCTCATAGGTCATCACCTCCGCGTAAAAATTCGAGACCAAACCCCCTTAAAAAGGGTCGAAATTCCTGGAAAGTTCCTGCCGGGCAAGCCACATTCTCGGTAGCATGGGCAGCCAAAGAGTCAAACCCCGCAGGAGGAGCGTGGCCGCCAGGAGCATCGCCCAGAGGGTGGCAGAATCGAGCAAGAATATTATTGCCTGGAGGAAAATCACTTTGGCCAACAACCGGAGGTTGAAAATGACCCAGGCCGGGACTTTCCCCAGGGCGTCTTCCATGGCCGGGGTGGAGAAGCGCCGCTTAAGGGCGGCCGGTATTTTACTGCTTCCGTAAAGGTTTGCCAGTATCACCGTAGCGGGAACGGCCACGGCGACGACGAGCCCCAACAGGAGCAGGATGCCCCAAGCGCTCCGCATGATCATTTTCTGATTCTTTTTCAACCAGGAGGCGCTGTTTTCTATCATCGCCACAAGGCTTCCGATTTCGGAAGGTCGGGTAATAAGGTCATAACTTGAGGAATCGGAAAAAGGCCCTCTTCGTCGATTCCGAGACGACCAGGTAGAGAAGGGTTATGGACAATAGGGCCGACAGGACCGGCCACGGCAGGGGGACGAACCCGAAGGCCCGGCCCACCGGGAGAAAGGGCAGCGCTACGGCGAGGAAACCCAGCAGGGTGGAGGAAATAAGGATAAATGTCCCGGGGCGGCTCCTGTAGAAAGGTCCGTAGGTCCTCACTACGAAAAGCACCAGCAGTTCCGTCAGCAGGGATTCGATGAACCACCCGGTTCGGAAAAGGCTTGCCGCGCTTCCCGCCAGCCTGAGGAGGGCGTAAAAGGTCAACAGGTCAAAGGCGGTACTCACCAGTCCGAAGGTGATCATGAAATTCTTTATTATTTTGATGTTCCACCGATGGGGTTCCCTTTCCCATTCCTGGTCCACCCGGTCTCCGGCGATCCCCACGGAAGGGATGTCCGTCATAAAGTTGTTGAGGAGCACCTGCTTGGCCAAAAGGGGGAGGAAGGGAAGGAAGAGCGAACCCGCCGCCATGCTTATCATGTTTCCGAAGTTGGCGCTCGTGGTGATGAATATGTATTTTATCGTGTTGGCGAAGGTCCGGCGGCCGATCTGGATCCCCTGGCGGACCATGTCCAGGCTGTGCTCCATCAGGACGAAGTCGGCCGCCTCCTTGGCGACGTCCACGGCTTTGTCGACCGAGATGCCGACATCGGCGGCGTTAAGAGCGGGCGCATCGTTGATGCCGTCGCCCAGGAAGCCCACCACCGACCCCATTGTCTGGAACGCCCGGATGATCCTTTCCTTCTGGTTGGGGTCTACTTCGGCGAAAATATCGACATGTCCCACAAGATGCCACAGGGCTTCATCCCTCATCCCCGACAGTTCTGAGCCGGTAATGACACGGTTGGTCTTGACCCCGACGGCGCCGCCGACGTGGCGGGCCACGTAGCGGTTATCCCCCGTTATCATCTTGAGGCGCACCCCGAGAGAACGGAGTTCGTCCAGTTCCTTCGCCACCCCCTCCGCCGGGGGGTCGGAAAAACGCAGGTAACCCAGGAACTCCAGGTCCTTCTCATCCTGTTCCTTTTGGTCGTCATCGACAGCCTTCCGGGCGATGCCGATGACGCGGTACCCTTCCATGCTCCAGGAGGCGAAGCGCTCCATGATCTCCCCGCGGGTGCCGTCGTCCATGTCATCGATGGTGCCGGCCCTGTCCACCCTGGTGCACATTTCGAGCACGTTCTGCATGGCGCCCTTGGTCACCAGGAAATTTTTCCCCTCGGGGGAGGCTACCAGGACGCTGAGCCTCTTGCGCACGAAATCGTAGGGGATCTCGTCGAGTTTCCGGTAACCTTCCTCTGTAAGGCTCCTGGATTTTGGGTGCGCCAGGATGGCTTCATCCAGGGGGTTTGAAAGTCCCGACTGGAAGGAGGAGTTCAGGAACGCCCATTGGAAGACCTCTTCCGACGGGTTCCCCTCGGCATCGAGCGCCCCTTCGATCTTCATGACACCTTCGGTCAGGGTCCCGGTTTTATCCGAGCAGAGCACGTTCATGCTTCCCAGGTTCTCTATGGCATTGAGCCTTTTGACAATGACCCCATGGGCCGCCATGTTCTGGGCACCCCGGGAAAGGGTAACACTGAGAATGACGGGAAGCATTTCAGGCGAAAGGCCGACGGCCAGGGCGACGGCGAAAAGCATGGTTTCGATAAGCGGCCTTTTAAGCATCACGTTGGCGAAGAAGATGGCGAATACGATGATCACCATGACGTGCAGGAGGAGGCTCCCGAAACGCCTGAGCCCCCTCTCGAACTCCGTTTCGGGGGGCGTCGCCGCCAAAGGAGCGGCTATCTCTCCAAGGGCGGTCTGACTGCCGGTCCTGACGACAAGGAATGTTCCCGTGCCGCTCCTGACGGAGGTCCCCATGAAGAGACAGTTGCTTCTTTCGGCGGTGGTGGAATCTTCGGGCACTTCACCGGGGGCTTTTTCCGCCGGGAAGGTTTCCCCCGTGAGGAGAGCTTGGGAGACGAAGAGGTCGCGGGATTCGAGCAGAACCCCATCGGCCGGGATCAGGCTGCCGGCCGATACCTGGACGATATCCCCGGGAACGATCTCTTCGGCGGGGCAGGATACGGCGCTGCCGTCACGGAGTACCTGGGCCTTTATCCGCACCCGTTGACGCAATTTCTTCACCGCCCCGGAAGCCCGGTATTCCGATACAAAACTGAGGACGGTGCTTCCCAGGATGATGGCGAGTACGATAAAGGATTCCAGCCAGTCGTGGGTAAAGATCGCTACGGCGGAAGCAAAAAGGAGGATGAGAACGAGGGGGTTGCGGAACTTGTCTAGGAACATCCGGAGAGGACCGGCAACTTTCGAAGCGGCGGCAAGGTTCGGGCCGAATATCTCCAGGCGTTCCCTCGCAGCGGGCGAACTCAGCCCTTCCGGGTTGCTATCCAGGGCCGACAGCAGTTCTTGCCGGGTTTTGCTCCAGTATTTTGGCGGAACCTCGCTCAACGAAGGGGCCATGGGATTTCAACTTCTCCAGGTGGTTTTTCGTTCATTTCCCCTTAGACTTCCAACCTCTGGGTACATTCTGGACGACTTCATGAAAACAAGTCAAGGAGACCTTCTCGCTGTGCGATCGATCCCCGTGGCCACGGGAAACAGCGGCAAGAAGAAACCGGACGGGGGAGGTCCCGTCCGGTTTTTCATTTTTACAAGGGGCCTGTTTCATTGGACCGGTATCCTGATCGGCACCTTGCCTCCTTCAACCCCGTCGGGTCCCGTCACGCTCACGTAATAGAAAAGGTCACCGCTTCCGGGGGCGACGCGCAGACTGGCCTGGCAGGTTTCGCCCGAGCCTTTTTTGGTGAAGGTCCCGTCGGCACGGCGCTCGTACCAGGTTATCTCGCCTTCACCTTCGCCCAGGTCCGCCTTGAGTTCCACCGTTTTCGACACCGAACTGGAGCCCGTCGGGGCCTCGACCGGCTGGACGGGTTCGACCACCAGGTGGTGGTTCGGGTCGAGAATGCGGGTCGGATCATAGAGAGCAATGTACTTAGAGGCGATCGGCGCGATGTGCATGGCGTTGCCATTGACGCCGGCGTGATCGAAGAGGCCCGCGAACCAGAGTTCCTCGCCCCTCACGGCGTGGACCACCTCGGAGCCCACCACGTGAGCCTGGCCTTCGCGGAGCAGGCCGCCGCCCACCGGGCTCAACTCGTCCGTTTGTATGTCAAGAATAGCGACGTTGTGCAGTTGGTTCCACTTTTCATCGTAGATGAAGCTGCCCGTAAGAAGGAGGCGCCTCTCGTCGAGCCAGGTCATCTGGACGACATCGCGGGACACGCCTCCCGTGGAGTTGGCAGGGCCCCAGGTGTCGGTTTCAGCGTCGTAGCGGGCCAGTCCAAAGGTCTCCCTGGAGTGGCGCGAGAGGATGTCGGGGTCGCGGTCGACGATGCCCAGGGTGCCGCCGGCGTAGAGGTTGCCCTTCTTGTCAAGGGCCAAAGCGCGAACCCGGGGGAACCCTTCCTGCAGGAACCCGGAGTAGTTGTTGAAGCCGGGTTCATGGGTCCTCGCGGGTAGCCCCGGCAGTCCTTCCGGGTAGTGGTCCACGTCGAGTTCGCTCAGGTGGGTGAAGTTGCCCAGCCCGACGGGGCGCCAGTCGTCCGCTTCGTGGTCCCATCGAGCCACGTTGTAGGCCATCCGGGCGTGGGTGGTCGGCACGGGACCGTAGAAGTTGAAGGTCCCCGCCACGTAGATTCCTGCGGGGTCCTGGGTGGTATCGAGGACGATGCTGTATATTCCCTTGACGGGCTTATTCATATCCTCGGCCTTGAGGTCGCGACCCATGATATGGTACTCGCCGTCGGCGTCGATGCGGAGAGCGGCGGCGATGTCCAGTGGGTGGTCGACGTCGGGCATTTCGAGGGCCGGTGCCCAGTTGCCCACCAGGTAGAGATCGCCCGTGCGTTCATCGAAGGCTATGTCGTTGATCACGCCCGTTCCACCGCGGGCCGAGTTGCCCACGACTTCCTGGCCACGGTAGGTCCCCCTTACCTGGGACCAGCTGTTGTCGGCCGGGTCATAAAGGCCGATGCCGCTATGGCTGCTGATGGCGCCGTAGGCATATAGCTTGCCCTGTATGGTCTTGACGCCTTCCGGCGGGCTCTGGATCCCGTCACCGCCCGACCAGGCCAGCCGTTCATAGCCGCGCTCGGGGTGGAGGCTCCAGACAAACCAGCGGGTTCCCTTTTCTGCTTCCCAACTGCCGCCAAAGTAGAGGGTGTCATCGATCCAGGCGATGCCGGCTATGTCCGGCGTGCCGATGCCGTCGTTCATGCCGGTGACCTTGCGGGTGTCGTTACGCTCGGGGGCCGTGAAAGCACGGGACCAGTGCTCCGACCCGGCGGGCGTTCCCGTCGTGGGGATATGCTCCACGTACCGGGCGTTGATCTTCTCGACCGCCGGCGGTTCCGCGATGAAGTCCACCGCAGGGTTCCAGCGCGCGATATATTGGGATTGCCAATCGGCAGGAGCTTTGTCCCCGAAGTTGTCGGGGCCGATATGATTGAAATCTCCGGCGCAATAAACATCCTGGCCGTGGATGGCCAGGCGGGCCTCAGGCATGACCCTCGATGAAAGACCCGATCCAAGGGTGTGCCAGGTGTCCGTCGCCGGATCGTAGGCTACCACGCAGTGGGCGGGATCGCCGTTCTTGAAGCCGTCGTAGAACTCGCCTTCCGTCTTTCGTCCCCCGAAAGCCCCGGAAAAGTAGATGAGCCCATCCGCAGCTTTTTCAATGCTGAAGACATCTCTTCCCACGCCCCCCCGTCCGGTCGGGTCGGTCCAGGCGTTCTTTTCCCGGTCCCAGCGGGCTATGCCGCGGAGAGGCTCCTGGTCCTTCCCTTCGGAAAAGCTTCCCACTATCCATAGGTCGTCGCCGTCGATCAGGAAGTCGCGGACGACGACGGAGTCGAAGGCGATGAAGTCGCCGGCCCGCTGGAGGATTCCGTCGGCCTTCCCGAAGGAACCATCCCTGGGGAAGTCGGCAGGGTAGGGCATCCAGCCCGCATCCTCGCGCCAGGCGGCGAAGCCGGTGGAGTAATTGGCCGTGGAAAGAGTGCTGCCCGGCTCAATACCATTACCCCCGAGGTAGTGCCAGGTCCCGCCGATATATACCGTGGACGGGTCGGTGGAGGTGTCGACGAATATCCTTTGAACCCGGGGGTGGGCGCCGCCCGGCCCGGAGGGGATGATCTCGTAGGTGCCCGTTTTGAAGTTGAACCGGTGGAAAGCGTTGCTCCTCATGGGCAGTTCAAGGGGCGCGCCCGCGAAGGAGCCGCCAATGTATAAATAGTTGCCCTGCGGGTCGTAGTCGAGGGATTGGATAGATCCGCCGGGGCTAATGGTACCGTTGTACTGCACCCGTCCCAGGGGGCGCCAACGGTCGGGGCCGGGCTCGTTGGGGTCGAAGACAGCCAGCGCGTTGACCCCGTGATAGCGGTTGCCGCCGGGGTTATCGAGCCGCATGAATTCGCCGCCGACCACGAGCCTACCATCGGGAAGGAAGACGAAATCGTCGATGACGCCGTCGGGGCCGACGCCTCCGTGGGAGGTGTGGAAGAAGGCCACCACTTCATAGCCCTTTTCCGGCGACCATGTCCAGAGATGCCATGACTGGTTCGACAATTTTTTGCTTAAGTCGCGGGCGTCGGCGCCCGCTTCCCATACGCCGGCGAACCACAGTTTGCCGTCGTGCCATTTGACCCGTCGCACCGACGGGGCGCCCGTTCCGTCGGCCATTCCCGTCGCGGCGGACATCTGGGTTGACTGGGCAGGCTTGGGAAACTGCCTGGACCAGTGTTCATCACCCTCGGCGGCGAAAACGGCGGGGATCAACATCGAGGCCGTGACCAGCATCGCCAGGGATGCCATCACTACCCCTTTGCAGCAGGAAGAACGAAGCCTTGACCAGGCCATGGCCGAAGATTTCAAGACAGATCCCTCCTTCTCTCTTATGGTCCCTCGGATTTTTTCACGGTTGGCTTTGGTAGAGCCATATTTGCATATATCGGCCCATTCTACAACTCCATGAGCCGCGGAACCTGGCCCAGCTCCATCCTGCTCCGCGGCTAGGCGGCGTCGCGGCTCCTATTTTTGTGGTAGGCGCCCTTGAGGTACCTGTCGAGGACGACGGCTCCGATGAAGACTATTCCCTTTATCACCTGCTGCAGGTAGCTGGAAACACCCAGGATTCTCAGGCCGTTGTCTAGGAAACCCATAATGAGGACGCCCGTCAGCGTCCCCCGTATGGTTCCGACCCCCCCAAAGAGGCTGGTGCCCCCGAGGACGACCGAGGCTATGACGTCCAGTTCCAGGCCCATACCTATGCCGGGCTGGGCGCTCCAGAGGCGGCCCACCATGAGGAGCCCTGCGAGGCCCGCCGTGGCTCCGCTTATGGCATAAACGGACACCGTGATCTTCCCCGTGGGGATCCCCGCGAAATGGGCCGCCTCGGGGTTGTCGCCCAGGGCGTAGACGCCGGTGCCGAAGGATGTGAAACGAAGCAGGATCCAGGCCGCTGTCGCGCAGGCCAAGAGGATCACCCCCGAGACGGGGAATCCCGAAAGAGTGGCCCAGCCGGCGAGGTTGAAGGCCGGTGATGTGCCCGAGATGGGGTTTCCCTGGGTCAGGAGCAGGGTAAGCCCCCTTGCTGCCGCCATCAGGGCGAGGGTGGCCATGAAAGGCGGGACCCGTCCCCAGTGAACCAGCAGACCCGAGGATAGGCCGCAAAGGGCCCCAGCCAGTATCGCCACGGCCCAGGCCGTTGGCCAGGGGAATCCGGCGTGAACGTTGAACCACGCCCCCAGGGCACCCGAAAGGGCCACGATGCTCCCCACCGAGAGATCGATGCCGCCGGTGAGGATGACGAAGGTCATCCCAACGGCGCAGATGCCCATGACCGCGGCCTGGCCCAGGACGTTCGTCATGTTGGACAAAGACAAGACTCCAAGGTCCCTCGAGGCCAGGATGGCCAGGAGAGCGGCCAGCACCGCCAGGTTGCCGTGTTTTCTCCAGTTAAGGTGCGCCAAGGGTTGTGCCTCCCGCGGCGGCCAGCATGATCTTTTCGCTGGTTGCCTGCTCTTTCGTGAAAAAGGCCTCGATATGGCCTTCCCTCATTACGGCTATGCGGTCGCTCATGCCGAGAATTTCGGGCAGTTCCGAGGAAACCATGATTATGGCCATGCCCTCGTGGGTCAGGCGGTTCATCAGGTGATGAATCTCCGCCTTGGCGCCCACGTCGATGCCCCTGGTCGGCTCATCGAGGATGAGGATCTCGGGCGTGACGCTGAGCCCCTTGGCTATGACGACCTTCTGCTGATTGCCGCCCGAAAGGCTCTGGACTTCCTGGTCCAGGTCCGCGAACCGGACGTTCAGTTCTTCCGTCAGGCGCAAAGCTTCCCTGCGCCTGAGACCGCCCTTTACGAGGAACAGCCCGTAAAGACGGCGCAGCAGTTGGAGGACCGTCACGTTATCCTCCACGGACCGGTTGAGGAAGAGCCCCTGCGTCTTGCGATCCTCGGGGACAAGGAAGAGCCCTTTCTCCAGTGCGACCGAGGGGCGACGGATTCGAGCCTCGCGGCCCTTTATACGGATGGTGCCTTTTTGAAAGGGCTCGAGGCCGAAGAGACAGCGGGCCACGTTGCTGCGGCCGCTCCCCACGAGGCCCGAAAAGCCGAGTATCTCGCCCTTCCTGACATCGAAGTTTATATCCTTCAGCACCCCGTCCCGGGATAGGCCTTCCACTTCCAGTACCGTTTCCCCCAATGTCGGGGTTTCCCTGGGGAAAAGGGTATCGACGCTCCGGCCGACCATGAGGCGCACCATGCCCTCCTGGTCGAAGTCGCCCATGGAGCCGCCGCCTGCGTGCGCTCCGTCCCTGAGCACGGTGACGGTGTCGGCGATGCGGAAGACCTCCTCGAGACGGTGGGAGATGTAGATTATTCCCACGCCCTGGCTTCGGAGTTCCTCCATGAGTTCGAAAAGGTTTTTCGTCTCCCTGCCTGAAAGGCTCGACGTGGGCTCATCCATGGCGAGGACCTTCACGTGAAGTGAAAGGGCCTTGGCAATCTCCACTAGTTGCCGCTCACCCGGGATCAGGGTTTGAACCTCGCGATCGGCGTCGAAGGTGGCATGAACCCGTTCAAGTATTCGTCGTGCCTCGTTGCGCAGGGTTACACGATCCAGGAAGAGGCCCTTCCGAGGCTCCCGGCCCAGGAAGATATTTTCCGCTACCGAGAGGTGGGGAGCAAGGCTCAGTTCCTGGTGTATCACGGCGATGCCCGCTTTAAGCGCGTCCCTGGGGCTTTTCCAGTCCACGTGCTGTCCTTCGAAAAGTATTTCGCCTGAATCGGGGGTGTGGATACCCGAAAGGATCTTCACCAGCGTGGACTTCCCGGCGCCGTTCTCGCCGACCAGGGCGTGGATCTCGCCGGCCCTGACGCTGAATGCCACGTCGTCCAGGGCGTGCACACCGGGAAAATATTTATGGATTCCCCTTACGCTGAGCAGTTCTCCCAAAAAAATATCCCCCTTCCCCGTTCATGCGAGGGCGAACCGTGGCATACTGGTAAAAAGGTTTATAATAGACACAGTAAAGTATACCCTTTCGTGCGGTCCGAGAGGGTTGACGGTTAAAAAAAGGAGGTTCCGAGCTTGGCCAGGGCGGTGGTCGTCGGGTCGGTGAACATGGATCTGGTCGTCGAGGCCGGAAGGCTGCCCCGCCCGGGGGAAACGCTTCTGGGCGGGCGTTTCAGCATGGCCGGCGGCGGAAAAGGAGCCAACCAGGCCGTAGGGGCCGCGCGCCTTGGAGCATCGGTCGCCTTGGTGGGGGCCGTGGGGGGCGACAGGTTCGGGGAGATGATGCGATCGGCCCTGGAGGAGGAGAGTATCGAATGCGGCAGTGTAGCCTCGAGGCAGGGCGAAGCCACCGGCGTAGCGCTCATCACCGTCCTACCCGGGGGAGAGAACTCCATCATCGTCGCCCCGGGAGCTAACGCCACCGTCGGCAGCGATGATATCCGCGAGTTCTTGCCGCTGTTCGAGGAGGCCGATGTACTCCTGGTCCAACTGGAACTTCCCGTGGAGACTGCCGTCGAAGCATTGAGGCTGGGTAAGGCCTCGGGCGCGTTGACGGTTTTCGACCCTGCCCCGTACAGGGCATTGCCCGAAGAAACTTGGGGATTCGTGGATATAGCGGTGCCGAACAGGTTGGAACTGGCCGAATTTGCCGGCACGGAGGATCTGGAGGAGGGCGCCAGGAGGCTGCTTCAAAAAGGAGCGGGAGGCGTGGTGGCGACCCTTGGCTCCGAGGGGGCGCTGATCTGCCGCGGGGAGGCAATGGGACGAGTGGAGGCTTTCAGCGTAAAAGCCGTGGACACCACCGGCGCGGGCGACGCCTTCTCGGCCGCTTTGGCCGTTTCTCTCGCCGAGGGGAAGCCTCTTTGCGAGGCGGCCCGATTTGCCTCGGCGGCAGGGGCGCTGGCCTGCACCGTCGTTGGTGCCCAGCCCAGCCTGCCCTTGAGGCGGCAGGTGGAGGAACTCCTGGGGGAGGTCTCCGGAGCCGGCCCGAAATCCTAGGGGAGGTGTAAGGCCGTGAGGAGAGGAGGTTTGCTGCATCCCGGATTGAACCTACATATATCGCTGCTGGGCCATACGGACCGCTTCTGCGTGGCCGACGCGGGTCTGCCGATACCGGAAGGGGTCCCGAGGATCGACCTCGCCCTTGTCCCGGGCAAGCCTTCGTTCGAGGAAGTGCTTGAGGCGGTGCTCGAGTCCGTCGTGGTGGAGCGGGCCTTCTGTGCCGGCGAAGCGTCGGAGGATCTCAAGAGTCTCTTGAAACAGCACCTGGGGCCGGACTGCCGGTTAGAGGAGGTCTCCCACGAATTGTTGAAGGATATGCTCGATCTTGTGAGGTTCGTTGTGCGAACGGGAGAATGCACGCCCTACGCCAACGTGATACTCCAGTCGGGGGTCTTCTTCTGAAGATGGGGAAAGCGGGTGGCCTCACCAGGAAGGCTCTTTCGAGCTCGTACTTCGTTCTGGGGTCGATCCTGGCAGCCCTTTGCGTGATGCTGGCCCTGATGGAACCCCGGTTTCTGACGGTGAGCAATTTCATAAACATCCTGCGCCAATCGTCGATACTGGGGATAATCGCCCTGGGCATGACCTGCGTGATCCTGGTCAGGGGGATAGACCTGTCGGTGGGCAGCGTGGTGGCCCTCTCATCCCTGGTAGGAGCGGCTTTGGTGAGAGGAGGCGCACCCTTTTACGCGGCTTGGGGAGCGGCGCTCCTCATCGGGGGAGCCTGCGGGGCTCTTAACGGGTCCATCGTGGCCTGGCTCAAGATACCCCCTTTCATCGTTACCCTGGGGATGATGGGGGCGGCCAGGGGTGGTGCGCTCCTTTTTACTGGAGGCGCCCCCATAAGCGGTTTCCCCGATTCTTTCCGGTTGCTGGGTACGGGCTGGTTTGCCGGAATCCCCCTGCCGGTTTTGGTTTTCGTCGGCGTTTTCGTTGCGCTTTTCATTTTGCTCGAACTTTCGGTCTGGGGTGAGCAGGTTCGCTCCATAGGCTCCAACCCGGTGGCCGTCTGGGGGTCGGCCATCCCGGTCCCGGTGATCACGGCATCGGTCTTCGTGCTGAACGGGGCTCTCGCGGGCCTGGCCGGGCTTGTACTCGCAGGGCGCCTCGACGCCGCTCAGCCCACGGCGGGGCTGGGTTACGAGTTTGGAGCCATCGCGGCCGCCGTTTTGGGGGGGACCCAGTTCTCCGGCGGGAAGGGGACCCTTTTCGGGACCATGATGGGGGTCCTGATAATGGGAATAATAGGGAATGGTATCAACATCCTGAACGTGAACCCCTTTTACGAACAGGTTGTAAGGGGCCTGGTAATAGCGCTGGCCCTTGTCTTTTACGGCCGAGTGTCGGCCAGGAGCCCGGCCTAGGTTGTCTTCAGCGGGTCGGGGGAGGAAAAAATCAACGGAGGTGGAAAGCGATGAAGAGAAAGCGTCTGTTGTCGGTGTTCTTGGCGGGTCTGCTGGTCCTTTCCTTGCCTCTCGCGGCGTCGGCGTCTCAAACTCTGGGCGTGGTCATTTCCACGCTGAACAACCCCTTCTTCGTGACGCTCAAGGACGGGGCCGAGGAAAAGGCCAAGGAACTCGGGGTGGAACTGGTCATCTTCGACGCGCAGGACGATTCCGGCAAGATGACTTCTTCGATGGAGGACCTGGTTCAGAAAAAGGTGGGTGCCATCCTGGTGAACCCCACCGATGCCGATGCGGTGGTGCCCTCCATCCTGAAGGCCAACGCGGCGGGCATACCGGTATTCACCATCGACAGGGGAGCGACCTCGGGCGAGGTGGTCACCCATATCGCCAGCGACAACGTGGCCGGTGGCAAGATGGCTGGCGAGTTCCTGGCAGAGCAGATTGGTGGTTCCGGCAAGGTCGTAGAATTGGTGGGGATCCCCGGGACGTCGGCGGCCCGGGATCGGGGCAAGGGTTTCCACGAGGCGATGGAGAAGTACCCCAATATCGAGATCGTGGCCTCCCAGGCGGCGGACTTCAACCGCGACAGGGGGCTTGCGGTCTTTGAGAACATCCTCCAAGCGCAGCCCGAGATCGACGGGGTCTTCGCTCATAACGATGAAATGGTCCTTGGAGCCATCGCGGCCGCCGAGGCGGCCGGGCGGAAGGGCATTGTGTTCGTCGGTTTCGACGCCGTCGATGATGCCGTAAAAGCCGTGAAGGATGGCAAACTCGCCGCCACCGTTGCCCAGCAGCCGAAGGAGATGGGACTCCTCGGTGTCGAGTATGCCGTCAAGTACCTTAACGGTGAGACCATTCCCGACAATGTGCCCGTCCCCCTCATGCTCGTGACGGAGTAGCAGGCGGTCCGATCGGTCAACCCTGCTCCTGAACAGAAAGTAACGGGAAAATAGCGGGGTCAGACCTACACTTTTGACATTTCCGCATTTTTGGCGATTTTCAGTTTTGTCAAAAGTGTAGGTCTGACCCCGCTTTGTGG
>LSQX01268981.1_pt1 | contig 14298 bp, 9 predicted proteins | sample 654561 | NCBI WGS metagenome assembly LSQX01 (sample SAMN04489861, study PRJNA283612) | anaerobic digester metagenome | isolation source: 4 biogas reactors fed with cattle manure at either 37C or 55C with and... | place: Denmark: Kongens Lyngby | collected 2014
AGCTGTTTGTAATAGGAGAGGATTACGGTCGTCAATGGCAGTGCAAGTACCAGACCGATTACTCCCATCAGACTACCCCATATAGACAGTGATAGCAATATCAGAGCCGGGTTCATATTATACGCCTTGCCCATGATCCGGGGTATCAGAATCGTTTCCTGTATTACCTGTACCAGTCCCATTACAAGCAGTATGAGCAGTGCAACCTCTATAAAAGTCTGATCCGACTCCATGGACTTAAGCATTGCAAGGAAAAGTGCCGGAATAAAGCCCACTATCTGCAGGTAGGGCACTATATTGAGCATACCTATAAAAAGACCAAAGGTGACGGGGATAGGCAGTTTAATTATAGAAAAGCCGATAGACATCAGGATTCCGACTATCATTGCGATAGTAAACTGTGCCCTGAAATATACCTTCATTGAATTCTTCAGGTCTTCAACGATAGCCGAAATCAGAGGCCTGTGCTTTTCAGTAATCAGTCCCCTCCATTCCGATTCTATCTTTTGATAGTCGAGAAGTATAAAGAACAGGTAAAGCAAAACTATAAGAGCCCCAATAACTGCTGCAATTATCGACATACCGCCGGCAAGTACCGATTTAAGCGCTGCATAGAGAATTGAGGCTGCCTCGCTGATAGTCTCAGCACTGATAAACTCCTGTACGTTGACATTTGCAAAGAAATCGGTACACCAAAGTTGTACTTTTTCAGGAATAAGATCCCTGAAATGACTGGTCTGGAAAAAGTCACGCAGCAGTTCGGTAAGCTTTTTAAACTCCGCAATAAAGGTTGGAACCAACCACCACATGAGGGCACTGAAGACCAGGATAAAAAATGCCATGGTGATAAAGACCGCGATGCCTCTGTGACGCACCCTCAGCTTTTCCTGTGCGAAAGCAACAAGCGGCTCGGAAAGGTACGCAAGCAACAGTGCAATAAAGAAGGGTATCAGTACTCCGCTTAGCGATCTTAGTACAGTAATAATTGCAGCAAAGATTGCTATGGAAAGAAGCAGACGCACAAAGCGGTCGAATGTGTAAGGCCTGTCGTCCCTGAATTGGTTGAAAGCACCGTAGTTTGTTAAATCTTCCATAGTCTTACTGCCTATTAGTTATCCTGGTTCTAAGCCAAAGTGTAAAAGTAAGGACTAAATTCTTGTTTTGCCAAAACTGTTTTTCGGAAATGGACGATCTTTTGTCCGGAACCGGACAAAAGATCTTTTCTTAAATAGAACTTCTTGACGACTGAATTGTTTGATATTAAGAATCCTAAACATTGTTTACGTTAAATACTGTAGCATCCTTTTATTTGTTGGTACGAAAATTGCCTAAAAAAAGAATGATAAAAATTGAATTTTTTATTGCTTAGAGTTAATTAATGTAAAAATATGCCGTAGATTTGTAAAACTGTTTCGATCAATAAATTCTGTACTGTTATTGCAAACGTGGGATAGTACATCTAGCAAAAAATGAAGAGATTGTTGAAGATATTGTGGCTGGTTCCGGCTATTCTGTTTTGCTGGTCTTGTGAACGTGATTACATGTTCCGGGGTGGTGAGGAAGGCATTATGTTTTCTTCCGACACTGTTATGTTTGATACAATCTTCACTTCTATAGGTTCAGCTACCCGTAATTTCCGCGTTATCAACCCCTATGACACTGATTTGACTATTGATCTTATCAAGCTGGCAGGTGGCGAAGATTCAAAGTTCAGGATTAACATTAATGGTATTCCAGACCCTGAAGTGAGAGATGTACATCTCAGAGCAGGCGACAGTATTTATATTTTTGCAGAAGTAACAATCAATCCGGGAGATAGCAGTGATCCTTCCTTTGTAGTAACTGACTCCGTAATATTTCAGACAAAGGAGCGGGTTCAGAGCGTCAAACTTGTGGCATACGGACAGGATGTTGTATTGCTGCGCAAGAAGACCCTCGGAACACAGACTTTAAAAGCCGATAAGCCATATCTGATTTACGACTGGTTGATAGTTGACTCAGCATCAGTTCTTACTATTGAAGAAGGTGCAGAACTTTACTTCTATCAGGGAGCAAGTCTTGTTGTCAGTCATGGTGCTTCCCTGAAAGTAATGGGTACCAGGGAAAATCCTGTGCTTTTTACAGGTTCACGCCTGGAGGAATGGTATCAGGATAAACCAGGCCAATGGAATGGTATCAGCCTTATGCCGGGAAGCAAGAACCATGAAATCAATTATGCCATTATAAAGAATGCCACAGTAGGACTCTCAGTCGATTCTGTGGGCCTGAAAGGTGGTTTGCCGCTCAGATTGTCCAACACCAGGATAGAGCATGTGTCACAACAGGGACTGGTAGCTCAGGCATCTTCGATAATAGCAGACAACTGCCTCTTTGGCGATGCAGGCAGTGCATCTGTTGCCCTTACCTATGGCGGTTATTACAAGTTTTACCACTGCACAATAGTCAACTACTATAAGTGGAAGAGGTACCGCAATATTCCTGCACTTTTGCTATCCAACTACTACATCGATAAGGATAGGAATAAGCCTGAGATCAGGGATATGGAAGAGGCCTTGTTTAGTAACTGTATTATCTGGGGTGCCAATCCCAATGAGATAGGACTTGATTTTGAGCCCAAGAACAAGGAAGAGGGTAATGGGCAGAAATTCATTATTAATTATAAGTTTGAAAACTCCCTGATAAGGACTCAGCTGAGTGCTGATGTTCTATCTGATACCAAGCATTTCAAGGAGGTCATATTTAACTACAATCCGGCTTTCGTCAATTATCAGAGTTACAATTATGAGCTTGACACCTTGTCTGTAGCTATTGATGCCGGCAACCTTGAGACTGCCAGAAAATATCCGATCGACTATATGGGCAACAGTCGTATTGAAGGCAACAGATTGCCTGACCTTGGTTATATAGAAAGAATCGAGCAGGAACAATAATCTATGATGCGCAGGGTATTGTACACAATCCCGGCATTTCTAATATTCCTTTCTTCCTCTGCCGGAATTAGTTCCTTACCAGAGGTGAATGCTGTGCTATCGGATGTCAGGAAGGCACATAGCCGTTTGTGGTCTGAAGACGGTCGAATTAGACCTGTAAAGAGCCAAATTGATACTGCAAATGACCCCCTCTCGTATGCAGATACTATATCTGAAGACATAAAGCCGGCAGGCATTATGTTTTATAATGTAGAGAACCTCTTTGACGTCAGAGATGATTCCCTTACCAATGACAATGAATTTCTGCCTGACAGTCCCCGCAGGTGGACCCGCTACAGGATGGATGAGAAATGCCGGAATCTCAGTCGGGTAATACTTAATGCCGGAGCCTGGAATCCCCCTGTATTGGTCGGACTCTGTGAGGTTGAGAATGCATGGATACTTGGAAGATTGCTTTACAATACCGGATTAAATAATACAGGTTACAAGTCAGTGCATTATGACTCTCCGGATGAGCGGGGGATAGATGTAGCTTTGCTGTATCTGACCTCGCGATTTGAAGTACTTGAAAGCAGACCTGTTAGCGTAGGGCTTTTGGATGATGGCAGTCCCACCAGGGATATTTTGTATGTCAAGGGCATAGTAGACAACTATGATACCCTGCATGTTTTTGTCAACCACTGGCCATCCCGATATGGGGGAGCTGAAGCCAGCAGACCGCGTCGCTTACAGGCAGCCCAGGTCCTTACCGCGGTAGTTGATTCAGTTCGCAATACATACCCCTTGGCCAATATTGTTCTGATGGGCGACTTCAATGAGGATCATGATTCTGATTTCTTCAGGGACAATCTGGCAACTGGTGGACTTGATGAAGATACTCCGCTCTATGCTCCAGCACTGGGGCTCGAGTCCGGCTTGGGGACCCTCAAGTATCGCTATCAGTGGCAGGTATTTGACCAGATTATTGTATCCCGAGGATTACTTGCCCCATCATCACGACTTTGTTTGAAAGACCCAGTAATGAGTATTGTCAGACTGCCATTTTTGCTTGAGCAGGATGACAGGTACGGAGGTCAGAAACCTTTCAGAACGTACGTAGGGATGAGATATCAGGGGGGATACAGCGACCACCTGCCAGTAATGATCTACCTGGAAAAGTGTAAGTAAGGCTATATCAGAGAGCAGAAATCTTTCCTATGCTTCAGATTTATTCTTATCAGTGCACGTCGTCGCATTTCCCCTTGTTATTGGGGTGAGTCCCAGTTCCCTTCCTTTGCGTACCATAAATTCAAAAGCTTCCTCGAAGTTATTATGAATTACTCCGTCTAGGATAGCCTCTTTTATAGCACTTTTGATAGTTCCCACCTCAGCACAGGGTGTCAGACCAAAGGTCTCCATTATCATATCCCCAGTGACAGGTGGCTGGAAATTGCGGATATGATCCTTTTCCTCTATTTCCCTGAGCTTACGACGTACTATCTTGAAATTACGCAGGTGGCGTTCTACCTTTTCCCTGTTTTTGGAGGTAATGTCAGCTTCACAGAGAGTCATCAGTTTATCGATATCGTCACCTGCCTCGAAAAGCAGGCGGCGAACTGCCGAGTCTGTTACTTCATTCTCGATGAGGGCAATTGGACGCATGTGCAGTTGTACCATCTTCTGCACGAAGCTCATTTTTTCATTGAGTGGAAGCTTGAGACGCCTGAATATTCTTGGGATCATCTTTTGTCCCACATGGTTGTGAGCATGGAAGGTCCAGCCCAATTGTGGGTCAAAGCGCTTGGTCTCAGGTTTTGCAATATCATGCAGCAATGCTGCATACCTCAGCCACAGGTCGTCGGTTTCCCTTGAGATATTGTCGAGTACCTCGAGGGTGTGATAAAAGTTGTCCTTGTGCGATTTGCCATTGACAGTTTCCACGCCCTTAAGAGCCAGGACTTCAGGGAAGATCAGAGCCAGCAGTCCGCAACGGTCAAGCAGTTTGAATCCTATTGAGGGTTTGTCCGACATCATAATCTTGTTGAGTTCCTCGCTTATCCTCTCCATGGAGACGATACCGATTCTTTCCTTGTTGCTTTCTATTGCAGCAAAGGTGCGGTCCTCAATGTAAAATTGCAGCTGTGTGGCAAAGCGTATTGCCCTCATCATCCTTAGCGGATCGTCAGAGAAGGTGATGTCAGGGTCAAGGGGAGTACGTATGATGCGATTATGCAAATCTGTCATACCATCAAAGGGATCGACCAGGTTGCCCAGCGTCGCCTTATTGAGGCTAATTGCCATTGCATTGATAGTAAAATCCCTTCTGTTTTGGTCATCCTCAAGAGTTCCATCCTCCACAATGGGTTTACGGCTGTTGCGCATATAAGACTCCTTGCGGGCGCCGACAAACTCAAACTCAACACCCTTGTACTTGAACATGGCAGTACCGAAATTCTTAAAGCAGCTTACCTTTACCTTACCCAGCCTGGCAGCCACCTTTTCGGCAAAATGGATACCACTACCCAATACTACTATGTCAATATCGGTATTTGGGCGCTTTAGGAATATATCTCTAACATAGCCGCCGATGACATAAGTCTCCAATCCTTCCGCTTCGGCAGTATCTGTAATAACCTTAAAAACCGGATGCTGCAGGTGTTGCAGCAGCATTTCTCTGAGTTGCTCCATATTATTATCCTGGTGACCAGGGGCGTACGCTATTATAGTATGATCATGAACCGGTAAAAATACAACAATTTGACGGTTTGCCGAAACAGGCGCGATAATTGCAGTTAACCGAAAGGTATTGCAGATGTTCAAATAGTGTTTAAATTTGAGATTAATTAGTTGTTAAGGGTAGCAGGATAGCGAACAAAAAGCATGAGCTTCCGTTAAAAAGATGAGTTTGTCTGAATAAATACTGATATAATGAAAAGGATATTTTTTACTGCTTTGTTCTTCGTAGGTGCAGCAATCGGACTGCTGGCAGGCAGTCCGGAGGGAGAGAATGAAAGCAAAACAACACATGCTCATAATGGAGTAATAGAACTTGATGAGGCAGGTTTTATTGAGCATGTCTTTGATTACAAGAATGCAACTTCCTGGCAGTTTAAGGGCGATGTCCCTGTAATAGTGGATTTCTATGCAGTGTGGTGCGGACCATGTAAACGATTGGCTCCAATTCTCGCGGAACTGCAGGAAGAGTACAAGGGGAAGATTCAGGTTTACAAAGTTGATGCTGAGAAAAACAGGGAGCTGGCTGCAGCCTTCGGTGTTACAGCCTATCCAAGCATTCTGTTTATTCCAATGGGCGCAGAACCTGCAGGTGCCCGCGGACTCCTTCCAAAGGAGGATCTTGAAAAGGTAATTAATGAATTCCTGAAAGTAACCAGGTAAAGCATACAACCGGGAAGTAGCTTTTTGCAAGGTTTTGTGAACCTGCCCCGAATGGTGCTTAAAAGGTTATAAATAAGACTCTACATAGTATTTAGGTGGGAATGCCTGACTGCAGTCAGGCATTTTTTATTTTGGTTTATTCGGCATCGAGCCATATATTTGCCGCTGACAAATGGGGGTGCTCATTTTGGGCTGAGATTATGCCCATTGAACTTGAGCAGGTAATGCTTCCCCTCCAACTTTGTCAATCTATTAGAATACATCGTGCGCGCGGTGTGAGTTTTTGTGTATAGTACTTTCTACAATGGGGGTGCCCTTTAGGGCTGAGATCATACCCTTGGAACCTGGTCGGGTAATGCCGACAAGGGAAGGTGATAAATCTCTCAATAGTCCTCATTGCAGTTTATGTTTAACTGTTAACTGCTTTAAAAATGAAGAGGATTCTTTTATTTGCGTTTTTATTTATCGTTTCTGCTGCATTGCATGCGCAACACGAGTTGCGCGGCAAGGTGCGTAATGAACAGGGTGAGGCTCTGCCTGATGCTTTTGTTCGACTCGGACAAAAACATGCCGTTACCAAGGCTGATGGAACCTTTGCTATTGGTGGCCTGTCATCAGGAACCTTTCAACTTGCCGTATCTTTTCTGGGTTATGAGACCTGGAAGGGTGAGGTAGAATTAAGGGGTGACAAGGAGCTGGACATAGTTATGAAGGAGTCCAGCTTTATGGCAGGTGAGGTTGTCATTAGCGGTATCCGGGCCAGGAAGGATGATCCTGTAGCTTTTACTGAGCTTACTGCGGAGGAGCTTGAAAAATCAAACTTCGGTCGTGACTTGCCCTATCTGATTAGCATGACTCCGGGACTGGTAGTCAGTTCGGATGCAGGCGGCGGTGTTGGTTATACCTCCATGCGTCTCAGGGGTTCGGATATCACTCGCATCAATGTTACAGTCAATGGCATTCCATTGAATGATGCCGAATCTCAGGGCGTATTCTGGGTTAATATGCCCGACTTTGCTTCATCAGTGAGCCATATCCAGGTACAGCGTGGAGTGGGAACCTCGACCAACGGCGCAGCTTCTTTCGGGGGCTCGATTAATATAAGTACAATAGACGGGCCCTCAGAAGCCAGAGTGGTGATTGACAACTCCTACGGCTCCTTTAATACATTGAAGAACTCAGTTCAGCTAAGTACAAGGATTCCGGGCAGTGGCTTTGCCTTTGATGCCCGACTGTCTAATATAACAAGTGATGGCTTTGTTGACCGGGGTTCTTCAGAACTCAAGTCCTATTATCTTTCAGGAGCCTGGTATGGTAACGCTACTTCAGTAAGACTTGTTACCTTCTCGGGCAAGGAGAAGACCTATCAGGCCTGGAATGGAGTTCCTCTGGTTAAGCTGAAGAATGACAGTGAAGGTATTGAGAAACTAATTGATCTTGACGGTTGGTCGGATGAGGAGGCAGATAATCTGCGCGGTTCGGATTCAAGGACTTTCAACAGGTATCTTTATTCCAACCAGACAGACAACTATCAGCAGGACCACTATCAGCTTCACTTTACACATGCACCATCGGCATTGCTTTCACTGAATGTATCACTGCATTATACTAGGGGCAAGGGATACTATGAGTCGTACAAGTACAATGAACGTTTTTCAAAGTATAACCTGCCCCTGCCGTCAGAGCTTGTCATTGATGGAGACAGTTGCAGTCGGACTGACCTGATAAACCAGAAGTGGCTTGATAACCATTTCTATGGTGCTACCTTCTCAGGTGCGTATGAATATGGGAAACTGCATCTGGTGGCGGGAGGTGCTATAAACAGATACGATGGCAAGCATTACGGAGAGGTGATATGGACTAAGATTAATGCGGGTGTACCTGATAACTACAGGTGGTATGAGAACGACGGTGTTAAAGATGACCTAAACTATTATACAAAGGTTACCTATACCCTGTTTGGTTCACTTGGCATTTACACAGACCTTCAGGGAAGGCACGTGAGCTATGATATAGAAGGTGTTCATGATGATATGCGGGATCTGACGCGCACTGCTCACTACGACTTCTTTAATCCAAAGTTTGGTATCAACTGGAAAATTGACGAGGACAAGCGCATATTTGCTTCTGTTGCTGTGTCCAACAAAGAGCCATCACGCAGCGACTTTAGAGATGCCGATGATGAGCTTGTGCCACAGCCTGAAAAGCTTATTGACTATGAATTGGGCTTTGACTGGATGGGGGAGATGCTTGGCTTTCAGGCCAATGGTTTTTACATGGACTACAAGGATCAGCTTGTACTGACAGGGAAAATCAATAATGTAGGTGCATATATCATGAACAATGTGCCTGAGAGTTACCGTACTGGTATCGAACTGGCAGGATTTGCTAGAGTTGCGCCTTGGCTTACAGCAAGTGCCAATGCTGTATTTTCAGCCAATAAGATTAAGGATTTCACAGAATATGTGGATGACTGGGATAATGGAGGTCAGTTGGCCAATTATCTGGGAAACACAAATATCGCCTTCTCACCTTCAAGCACTATTGCTGCCAGACTTGAGGCCCAACCGCTCAAAGGACTCAGCGCTATACTTGATACCAGGTATGTAGGTGAGCAGTATATCGACAACAGTTCAAGTCGTGACAGGATGCTTGACAGTTATATGTTAAGCGACCTGGTACTGCGATACAAAGTGCCCACCAAATCAGGCAAGAATACCCGAGTCGAACTGGGTTTTCAGGTCGGAAACCTATTTGACAAGTCCTATATATCAAATGCATGGGTTTACAGTTTTGTGCTAGACGGTAAGAGAGAAGTGCTTGACGGTTATTTTCCTCAGGCTGGAAGAAACTTCACAGGACAGGTGGTATTAAGATTCTGACCGAAACCCTTCCCATGCCAACTGGTATGGGCTGCAGCATAAAAGAAGTTGCAGGTTTAGAGACCTTATTATTATAGGGAAAAGAAACCGGAAATCAATTTTGAGCTTTAAAAGCAAAAACGCCCCGCGAGGGGCGTTTTTTGTAGCCTAAGCCATAATCGTATAAATCAGCATGCTGTCCTGATTGTCTATTCTTTACCAGGCACTTGCTTAGATTTCTTTGCAGGTTGCATGACGTTCTGGAATTCCTTCCAGAGAGCATCATTTGCAGGTACCGGAGCAATGATTTCTATTGGCTCTTTCTTTACCGGATGTATAAAGCTCAGACGCCTGGCGTGCAGGGATATTCCTCCGTCAGGATTAGAACGTGCAAAGCCATATTTCAGGTCGCCCCTGATAGGGCAGCCAATCTTGGCAAGCTGGGCACGTATCTGGTGATGACGTCCGGTTTCAAGTTCCACTTCCAGCAGATGGTAGCGAGCCGAACTGGAGATCAGCTTGTATTTCAGAATGGCTTCTTTTGCTCCGGGTCTCATTTTGTTTAGGACAGAAGACTTGTTTTTTATACTGTCCTTCAGAATAAAGTTGCGTAGTGTTGCTTCCTCCTCTTCAGGGAGATTCTGGACGATGGCCCAGTAAACCTTTTTGACCTCTCTGTCCTGAAACATCTGGTTGAGCCTGGTCAAAGCCTTTGAGGTACGGGCAAACAGCACGACACCGCTTACAGGTCTGTCAAGCCTGTGAGCAACTCCCAGGAACACGTCTCCAGGTTTGTTGTATTTTTCCTTGATGTAGGCTTTGACCTTGTCTGACAAAGGCTCATCACCGCTTTCGTCTCCCTGTACCAGGTCCGCTCCGGTTTTATTTACCGCTATCAGGTGATTGTCTTCGTATAGTATTTCCAGGTCCATATATCAGGCTTTCTGTATCTTAAGTGACTTAGTATTGTTCGTTTTCATTGGGGAAGTCACCCGACTTGACATCAGAGATATAGCTTTGAACAGCTTTGCTTATCTCTTCGTTCAGGTTGTGGTAACGTCTTAGGAATTTGGGAGAGAAATCCTGTGTGATTCCAAGCATATCGTGGATCACGAGAACCTGACCGTCAACTTTGCCTCCTGCACCGATTCCAATAACAGGAATGCTGAGTTCACCGGCCACCCTTTCTGCAAGTTTTGCAGGAATCTTTTCTAGCACAAGACCAAAGACTCCGGCTTCCTCAAGCAGGTTGGCATCACGTATCAATTTGGCGGCTTCTCTTTCTTCCTTGGCACGAACGGCGTAAGTGCCAAATTTATTTATAGACTGTGGGGTAAGACCCAGGTGTCCCATCACGGGGATTCCTACGGACAGAATTCTCTTTACAGATTCAAGGATTTCTTCACCACCCTCGATCTTTATCCCATCAACACCTGATTCCTTCATCATTCTGATAGCAGAAGCAACCGCGGTTTCGCTATTACCCTGATAAGAACCAAAGGGAAGGTCGGCTATTACCATAGCCCTGCCCACAGCTCTCATTACTGATGAGGCGTGATATATCATGTGGTCGAGAGTAATTGGAAGAGTGGTTTCCCATCCTGCCATAACATTTGATGCAGAATCACCGACCAGAATCACATCCAGTCCTGCTCTGTCTGCAATCTTTGCCATTGAATAATCATAGGCTGTAAGCATTGAGATCTTCTCGCCTCTGGCCTTCATTTCTCCTAAAACATGGGTCGTGATCTTCTTCGGCCCCTCTTTTGCTACTGACATAATTCACGTAAATTTTGGCAAAGATAGGGATAAAAATTAGGAAAGGCGGAGGAAATTGGTGGTTAGATGTAATCTGTATATTTTTGCAGATATTTCAAACAGTAGGGAGGCATAAGTGATTTATCCGGATAAATTTGAAGAGAAGCTGAATTTCGCCAGAATCAGGGAGATGCTGGCCGGTCATTGTCTTAGTCCGCTGGGACAGGAATGGGTCGGTAAGATGGGATTCTCATTGTCTTTCGACAAGGTCAGAACCCTCCTCGAACAGACTAATGAGATGTTGCATATTGAAGATGATGGAGGTGAACTGCCGGTTTCCTACTATATAGATGTACGTGAGCCTCTCAGAAAGATCAGGGTTGAAGGTCTTTTCCTGGATGAGGAAGAGCTTTTTGACCTTAGGCGCTCCCTTGGTACAATCAGAGATCTGATAAGGTTTATCAAAAGCAGGGATGAGAGCAAATTTCCCCGTTTGCACGCTTTGGCGGCAAACGTGATGGTATACCCTGCTATAATCGACAGGATAGATGCCATCCTCAATAAGCAGGGTAAGATAAAGGATAATGCATCACCCGAACTGCTTCGGGTTCGCAAGGATATTATCGCCATTCAGCAAAATGTCTCCCGCAGAATGGCCGCCATACTCAAGAAAGCCAAGAGCGAAGGTCTGGTGGAGGCCGAAGTATCTGTAAGCATCCGTGACGGAAGGGCTGTGATACCTGTGCTTTCAGCAAACAAAAGACGTCTGCCTGGTATTATCCATGATGAGTCAACAACAGGTAAGACAACTTATATAGAACCTGCCGAGATCGTTGAGATGAACAATGAGATCAGGGAACTTGAGTATGCTGAAAGAAGGGAATTGATACGTATTCTGACTGAGATTTCAGGGTTTCTGCGCAATTACCTTGAGGAATTGCTTTACTCATACGAGTTTCTTGGTATCATTGATTTTATAAGGGCTAAGGCTAAGTTTGCCGAACGCATCGAGGCCATAGTTCCTGAACTCTATGACGAGCCCTCATGTCGCTGGCTTGAGGCAAGGCATCCCTTGCTGTATCTTCACCACAAAGCTCAGGGCAGGGAAATCGTGCCACTTACAATTGAGTTTGCTCCTGAACAAAGGATCGTAATAATCTCAGGTCCCAATGCCGGTGGTAAGTCGGTTTGCCTCCAAACGGTAGGACTGGTTCAGTATATGCTGCAATGTGGTCTCCCGGTTCCTGTAAAGGAAGGATCGAGGATGGGTTTCTTTCACAATATCTTCCTTGACCTGGGTGATGAGCAGTCAATAGAAAACGACCTCAGCACATACAGTTCCCACCTTACCAATATGAAGTTTTTCGTCAGGAACGCCGACGGGCGTTCGCTGATACTTATTGATGAGTTTGGTACAGGTACCGAACCGATGATAGGTGGAGCCATTGCCGAGTCAGTGCTTGAACAGCTTAACAGACAGGGAGTTTTTGGAGTTGTTACTACACACTATACCAATCTCAAGCATTTTGCTTCCCAGACCGATGGACTTGTCAACGGTGCGATGCAGTTTGATACAGACAAGCTACAACCCCTCTTCAAACTGGAGGTGGGCTCCCCGGGTAGTTCCTTTGCCTTTGAGATAGCCCGTAAGATAGGTTTGCCGGAACCCATCCTGGAGTCGGCCAAGAACAGACTTGGAGAGGATCATATCAACTTTGACAAGCACCTGCGTGAGATAATTAGAGACAAGCGTTACTGGGAAAGGAAGAGACGTCAGATTCATGAGCAGGAACGCAGGATGACTGATGTGTCAGAACGCTATGAGACAGAGCTGCAAAAGTTGAAGTCTGAACGTAAGGAACTCCTTGAAAAAGCAAGGCAGGAGGCTGCGGCTCTGCTTGCAAATGCAAACAAGGAGATAGAGAATACAATTAAGGCCATAAGGGAGAGCCAGGCAGAGAAGGAAAAGACAAAGCAGGCAAGGCAGGTGATAGAAAACTTAAGGGAGCGGCTTGTCAAAAACGAACTGGTTGATAATACCGAACAGGAATGGCTGGAGCGTAAGATTGAGGCGATAAAAAATCGCAAGTCACGCAAAAAGGATGAGGCTAAACAACAGGGCTCTCCTGCTAAGGCTCAGGTAGCTGAGGATACTTCATCAGTAATTGGTGAGGGTGATATTGTAAGACTTGAAGGACAGCCTGTTCCCGGAGAAGTTATGGAGATTAGAGGTGAGAATGCCATGGTTGCCTTTGGCAGTCTGGTAAGCAATGTAAAGCTTAGTCGCCTTACAAAGATTAGCCGCAGGGAGTACAAGCGGGAAGTCAGGAAGGAAAGCAGTATATCTTCAAGTCTTGCAGAGAGGATGAGGGAAAAGAAGCTGAGCTTCAAGCCAGATATAGATATCAGGGGTATGAGGGGAGAAGAGGCTATCACAAGAATATCTGCTCATATGGATGAAGCACTTATGTGTGGTGCCGGCCAGGTGAGAATACTCCATGGTAAGGGAACTGGTACACTGCGTCAAATGGTTAGGGAATATCTTAATACCCTGCCTTTTGTGTCAAGGTATGAAGACGAGCATGTGCAGTTTGGTGGTGCCGGCTTTACCGTAGTTTATCTGGACTAGTCCGGTGCTCTGCAGCACCGGGACTACAACTCAGTCTTCATGAACCGGTATTGTAGCAGTCTTATTTATCAGGGCATTTATAGCCGGGATGAAGAAGGAGACAACCCCGATAAGAATTATCATAATTCCTGATACAATAAAAGCATAATTTACTCATATTGTGTCTGCTATCAATCCAGTATTTAGCAGACCAATCATAGAGGGAAGCATTGTTGCGCTGCCATAGATTGCAAAGGCCCTACCAAGAGCCTCAGCCTTGATAGTTGTTTGCATTACAACAGTGAAAGAAGCGTGATAGATTGCGCCTGCCATCATCCCAATGCCCCAGGCTATTTCAATAATACTCATTTGCCATGTGCTTCCTTCAAAATGGTCTATAGTCATCAGTGGGAACATCACGGCAATTGGCATTATGAAGAAGTTGGCCAGAACCACAAACCAGAACAGCCATATCATTCCCTTACTGCTAAAGATGGTCTTGAGGCCATCGTGCATTTCTCTGAACACATGGGGTTGTGCTGCATTTACAGTTTTCTCAGGATTCGGGATATGGACCATTAATAATGAGGAACATGCGATAATTGCCCCTGCAATGTCAACTGCCATAACGTGTGTCATGTCCATTGTAGTAATCATCAGTGCTGCAAGAGCGGGACCAGCAATAGTACTTACTGAGTTGATAACCTGGTTGACTCCAGCTACTCTGCCCAGTTCTGATTTGGGTGCCAACAGAGGGATGGATGCC
>LSQX01168210.1_pt1 | contig 14292 bp, 13 predicted proteins | sample 654561 | NCBI WGS metagenome assembly LSQX01 (sample SAMN04489861, study PRJNA283612) | anaerobic digester metagenome | isolation source: 4 biogas reactors fed with cattle manure at either 37C or 55C with and... | place: Denmark: Kongens Lyngby | collected 2014
AGCCAGTTACAATATTCCTAAGTTAATCGTAAAGGTAGGTGTTCCAGTTATAGCAGAACTTCCAGAACTATTAGTATCCCTCTCTTTTAATGGAAATATAACGAACAAGGTTACTGAAGTTAAATTTGTTTCCAAGGATTCTACGGGTAATAAGGCACCTACCTTTGTTCAAGGTAAGGAAGGAGAAGCAGTCTTTTTTGATGGTAATAAAGACTCAAAATATAGAATCTCCTATGATGATGAAGATCCATTGTTATTTGCGGTAACATCTTTTACCATAATGGCATATGTTAAGAAAGATGAAGGTACTTGTAATTATGGTAGATGTACTATCTTTTCAAAAGGAAATTCAGACTGGCAAGGGTACAGTTTGTATTTAAATAATGCTAGAAAACTTACTCTTAGGTTAAATGATAAAAATGAGGGAGAGGTTAGTTCAGTTGAGGCTCTTGAAGATAACAAATGGTACCATGTTGCAAGTACATATAATGGAACAACAAGAGAGATCAAGTTATATATAGATGGAGTATTGTCAGCAACATCTGTTTACGGAGAAGATATTAATTACGGAAATGCATCTGCAATGATAGGAAATGGGAATAGTAACCTAGATCTTCCGTTCCGAGGGGCTATAGATGAGGTTAGGTTTTTTACAACTCCTCTGTCAGAGAAAGAGATTCGTACATACCTTCTCCCTTAATTAGAGCAGGGTGAAAATCTCTATTTTTCTTGCTATAATAATGAAGTTCACTTACTAGTACTGTGCACCCGTAGCTCAATTGGATAGAGCAACGCACTCCTAACGCGTAGGTTGTTGGTTCGATTCCGACCGGGTGCGTTTCTTTATGCCACCACGAGCTTAGTGCAACCATAAGGTTACATAAAGCAACTGTAAATTGGTGGTAGCAACTGCTAGTATAAGGGTAGAATTAGCTATTAAATTTTATATATATTCAAATGAGTTTTAGGAAGAACTTGGAATACCTTAGGAAGTCCAAAAAACTTTCTCAGGAGGAGTTAGCAAATAAATTGAATATTTCTAGGCAGTCGGTCTCAAAATGGGAATCAGGGGCAGCATATCCAGAAACAGAGAAAATTCTTGCAATTTGTAAAATTTTTGATTGTACTCTCGATGAATTAATGAATCAGAATATTCAAGAGGAGCACTTAGAGGAGAAGAGAACTTATACCTTCAATGATTTTCTAGAAAGTGTAACCGATATTGTTGATAGAAGTATAAGAATGATAACTTCTATGAATGGGAAGTCGTTGATTAGGTTTCTTTTTGAATTAGGGATTCTTTTCTTACTAATTTTGTTGCTTAAAGTTCCTTTTGACTACATCTATAGTAAAGGAGCAAACATTTTTCTACAAGGAAACCATGATGTGCTAAGGATTTTGTTAGCATTTTGGAGCCTTTTAATAGATATAGTTTATCTTGTAGTAGCAGCCATCTCTTTTGCCTATATATACAAGGTGAGATTTTTGGATATGTTTGATGATGGTGTGAAGGAAGATATATATAACAGGCAGAAGGTTGTAAAAAAGGAGTTTCCAGTAGAGGAAGGGAAGGAGATAAAGTCTAAGAGAGAGAAAGTACAGGTAAGACATGATTTCGGAGTTTTCTCTTTCTTTGGTAAAATAGCTCTTTTCTTTGTAAAATGTCTGATTGCTTTCTGTTCTCTTTTTGTAATATTTTTCTTCTTAGGTTCCGTTGCAGGTTTAGTTGTTGTAAGCTCATGGTTTCTTCAAGGTATCTTTTATTTTAGTATCCTCCTTCTTCTTCTTGCTTTAATTGTATTCTTAGGAATGCTGATTATTGTTTTGTATAACTTTATTTTTAACAGGAAAACAGCATGGAAAAAAGTCTTGATAGTGCTTTTAGGAACTATCATTAGTTTTGGTCTGAGTGCGGGTCTTGGGTTTTTAGAATTTAAAGAATTTACTATTTACAATGATTATCGTTCTAATATTGTTATAGATCTCTTAGTGGAGGAGTTTCCAATGAGTGAGGGGTTAATTGTAGAGCCTGCATATGGGATAAATTATGTTGAAGATAGTAATCTTACGGATAAGGTTCGGGTAGAGGTTGCATATTCCAAAAATTTTGTTGAGGCCGAGATTCATAGCTTTGTTTCTGAGGAAGGGGAGGAGAGTATTAATGTTTTTACACATAGCTCAGGGAATAGTATATCTATTAAGGGGTTATACAATATTTTTCTTAATAATTTGAGGGAAAAGGAGATTAGTGCAGATTATGGCTATCTATTTGATGGCAGGATAACGGTATACAGTAGTATGGAGAATATAGAAAAGATTAGAAGTAATAGTATGCCTCATTATGATATTGGTATGGCAGAACCCGAAAATATTTGTACATATGATAATGATGGCTATTCTGAAGAATGTAACTGTGCTACCGAAATGGATGAGTAACGTACAGAAGAATTCTTACATGGACATAGTGAAATGTTCTCCTTACTTAATCTTGTATTGATTAATTGTAAGAGGAGTTAATTCGTCATCTACTATCTCTAAAGTTACGATATATTCTCTTGAATTTTTAATGGAGTAGAGTAATATATTTTCAGTAGAAACTATTTCCTGTTTGTTTTCTCCATCTTCTTCTGAAATGAAAAGCTTTTCATCCTCAGTATATGATATGTAAGATGAGTTTGATAACCAATTTAACCCAGTTACATTCTCCTTTTGTAAGCCATCTATCCTTGTTAATCCTAACTTCCTTGTATGGTCGTCTTCCTCCTTCTTAAGTCTGAAGGTGTAGAGATTCTCTCCATTTACAAAGAAGAACTCTTCTAGGCTAGGAGAGAGTTTTAGTAGTTCTCCAGGATATGGTGCTATCATTCGGTATTTCTGAGTTTCTATGTTATACCAATAGCTTGATGTAGTCGTTTGTATAAATACTCCTTTCGCAGACTGATTTACCTCTAACGCTGTAATCTGTCCTGTAGTTTGAGTAGACTGGGGAGAATTTGAGAATTCAGGATACTCATTTTCACTGTCTCTATAATGTTGTACAAACTCTTCATCTTTTTGAAAGTATGCTTCTTCTATTACATATTTTTCACTATTTCCATCCAGCTTTCTTTGCTTAAAAGCGTATATATATTGCTGTTCTTCCTCTGTATGCAATACTTCTACAATGTAGAAGAAACCTTCTCCATCTGTTGTCCATACACATTCTTCTCCTTGAACTTTATCTACTAGGGTAAGTACTGTACTGTCTGAGGTGTCTAATGCGAGAATGTTCTCTTCACTCTCTAACATTATATGCTTGTTATCCATTGCCCATGAAATTTGATAGCTCTCTGCAGGTAGGGGTAGTTCTAGAGGTATGAGGTTTTCTAAAATATTTGTTCTTTGTAGCTCAATAATGTAAAGATTATCTGTTTTAAGTATTGCTAATTGTCCATTTGGGGATATCTGCAAGTCAAAGTCATTGCTATCCAAAGTTAATACTTGTATTGGGTTGTTTGTAAGATACCAGAGAGGAGTGTTAATACGATATGTCCAAAGGGTAAAGGTTTCTTCTTCGTTTTGAGTTAAGAATATGAAATGAGAACTATATTTGTTAATCCAATGTTTTTCAATGGGGAACTTTGACTCCCAAAGAGTTGTTTTCTGTATATTTTCTAGTATTAAGAACGGATATATGGGTGTTGTTCTTTCCTCTAGTATTTCAACATCTTTTTTCCACTCTCTGTAATCTTTTTTCCAAACAGATACAGTATGAATTCCTGTATCCAAAGTCTTTCCTCTTGGTGTTCTACCTAAGTTTTCTCCGTTAATGTAATAGTTTGCTCCTGAGGGCTCGCTTTCTACTGTAAGGACACCCGTTTTTCTTATCTCTTTTTTACTGAAATCTAATCGATATCCTTTTGAAAAGTAATATATTAGAAGTGATGTTCCTATGACAAAAACTACGGAGAAGATGGAAAGAGTTAAACGAAGAACGGTTATTTTTATATTTTCCCCATCTGGAGATTTCATAGGTAACAGTATAGCATAATGGGAAAGAAGTTGTTAAAATATGGATGTTATGAAAAACAAAAAGAGAGTACTTACAGGTGATAGACCAACAGGATTAACTTTGCCAATAGCGGCATATGTTGGCACGCTTAAAAGTAGGGTAGATGGACAGAGTAGCTATGACACTTTTGTATTTGTAGCTGACTATCATGCTCTTACAACTCATTATGAGGATAGTAAGCATATTCTTACTAATACATTAGGATTAGTAAAAACATATCTTAGTATTGGTTTGGACCCTAATACGGTAACCTTCTACAGGCAGTCTAGAATCCCTCAAACTTTTAGATTAAATGTAATTCTTTCTATGTTGACTAAGATGCCTGAATTAGAAAGACAGCCAATGTTGAAAGAGAAACTAGCATTAGGCCACAAGCTTACTTTTGGATTAATGGGGTACCCTGTATTAATGGCATCTGATATTTTAATAATGAACTCTGATTTAGTTCCGGTTGCAAAAGATAACGAGGCTCATATAGAGATAGCCAAAGATCTTGCTAGAAGATTTAATTCTACTTATGGAAAGGTTTTTAATATTCCTGAGGGGATTATAGGGGAAGTTGTCATAGGGCTTGATGGTCAAGGAAAGAGTGGTAAATCTACAGGAGGGATATATTTTACTGATGATAGTGATACAGTTAAGAGGAAAATAATGGGAATGTATACAGATCCAAACAGAATTCACTCTACCGACCCTGGAGAGGTAAAAGGAAATCCTGTTTTTATCTATCATGAGTATTTTAATGATAATGTTGAAGAGGTTAAGGATTTAAAGGATAGGTATCAAAAGGGTAAGGTGGGAGATATAGAGGTTAAGGAGAAACTTTTTATTGCCATAGAGAAATTCCTAGAACCTATAAGGGAAGAGAGAGAAAAGATTGAAAAGAAAGGAGATGATTATATTTTTGATGTATTAAAAACAGGAGAGGAGAGAGCACAAAAGGTCGCAGGAGAAATAGAGGCTAAAGTTATGGAAGTTATGGGCTTCTAGTTATTTAAGAGAGTATTATTATGATAGGGAAAAAACTAGGTATAGATCTAGGGACAGCAAATTCCGTTGTTTTTGTACAAGGTGAAGGTATCGCCTTGATAGAGCCTACTGTTGTTGCAATAGATGTTAACTCATTTACCGTTATTGCTGTAGGAGAAAAAGCAAAGAAGATGATAGGTAAAACACCGGAGAATATAGTTGCAAAAAGGCCTTTAAAAGATGGAGTTATAGCTGATTCTAGAGTAACAGAGGCTTTATTGAGACATTTTTTTGACAGAGCTCTAGGTAAATCAAGGTTTTTTAAGCCAGATATTGTTATGAGTGTTCCTGCTGGAATAACTACGGTAGAGCAAAGAGCAGTATTAAAAGCAGCTAATGCAGTTGGTTCTAAGAGTACAACCCTTTTACCAGAGCCATTGCTTGCAGCATTAGGAGCAGGCTTACCAATTGAGAAATCAACAGGAAACATGATTGTAAATATGGGAGGAGGTACTACAGAAGTAGCTATTATGTCTTTGGATGGAATAGTAGAGTACGAGTCTTTAAGAATGGCAGGAGATGGGATAAATGAAGCAATAATATCATTTATGAGAAAGAAGAAAGGGATATTGGTAGGGGAGCAAACAGCAGAGAATATTAAGATTAAAATAGGGTCTGCTGTTGAGGTCAAGGATCCTAAGGAAATGGAAGTAAGAGGAAGAGACTTAGGAGCAGGTATGCCTAAATCAATAGTTGTTGATTCAAATGATGTAGCAAAAGCAGTAGAGATACCATTAAGAAGTATAATAAGGAGTATCCAAATGGTCTTAGAGAAAACTCCCCCAGAGCTTTCTGCCGATATTATTGATAGAGGAATGGTTATGAGTGGAGGTACATCTAAATTAAGGAATTTAGACAAACTTTTCTCTAAAGCAACAGGGGTACCAGCACATGTAGCAGATGAACCTCTTTATTGTGTTGCCAAGGGTACAGGGATAGCTTTAGAACTACTAGCTACAGGAGAAAGAGTTTTTTCATTCAATAAAGAATTTAGAAGATAGTATTAAAATAATTATTTATGTAAAATACAAGGTATGTCTATATTAAAGAAGAGAAAAAATAGTATAAGCCTAGAGAGTATAACGGAGTTGCTAAATGAACTTAAAATACCTACAGCTTTAGTTTTTACCCCTGTAAACTTAGAATCAGAAAAGAAAAAGTTTTTTAATTCAGATAGATACAATCCAGTCTTTCAGTATAGGATTATTAAAAACAACAATGAAAATATATTTAAGAAACTATCTGGTATTGAATCAATCTCAGATGTAGATCCAAGAATTTCAGACTTTTATATAAGATTAATAGAGGCTAAAAGAGAGGCTTCTACTTTAATGCATGCTGTTGGGAATAATGAAATTATTACAGATATCTCTATTGCAAGATATGGGAAGCCAACCCCTATACTGTTTAGAAATGCTAGTAAGGTTTTAAGAGGTAAAGTAGATTCTTACAATATTGCAAGTACAAAGACTGTTAAGAGGTTAAGTAGTGACTATTTACATTATGATGAAATAGAAAGAGTTTTCTCTCAGGTTTTTCAAGAATTTGATCTAGAGGATTGGGCGTTAGCAAAATCTATGAATATTGGAAAGAATGGAGTTAAGGTAGGAATGAAAACAAAGAAGGTTTTAGTAGATCCTAATATAGAGAGGAGTAAGTTTAAGTTGAAAAAAACCTTAGTCCATGAAGTAGGTACACATGTATTAAGAGGTGTAAATGGTCTAGAGTCTGGTTTTGAAGCTTTTGGCAAACCTAATAATCCTTCATATCTTGATGTAGAAGAGGGGCTGGCTACTTGGAATGAATATGATATGGGTCTTTTAACAGAGAGTTGGTTAAGGAAAAAAGCAGCGTTAATATATGCTCTCTACGTTGGAGAAGACATGCCTTTTAGGCAATTATACAATTGTCTTTATGGAATATTACCAAAATATGCTGCCTTTGATGTTGTGTATAGGGTAAAGAGAGGATTAGGAGATACTTCTTTTCCTGGTATGTATTCTAAGGATATTACTTACTTTAGAGGTTTTAGACGAGTCCTAAACAGGCTAAAGAAAGACTCTTCTTTGTATGGATTACTTTATGCTGGAAAGATAGGTTTCGAGGAGGTAGAGTGGGTTAGAGAAGGATTACTACGAAGACCAAAGAGAGTTCCCTCAAAAGAGAAATGGGAAGAGATTTTTAAAAAGGTTGAATTGTAACTTACTCTTTGAATGCAGTTATTATTGCTTCTGCAATATTTACAGGAGTTCCCTCTATTTTTGTTTCGTATGCTTTGTATCCAGGATGAAAACTGAATTCTTGTACATGCGGTTTGTTTCTAATATACATAAAATCTACAGCTATAAAGTCGGCCTCTAGTAGTGCAGATACTTTTTCTGCTAATAACCTCATTTCATCATCGGGGTTATTATACATTTCATAAATACCTTTACTAACAGTCATAAATCCAGAGGAGGCTTTTCTTTTCCATCCTCCTATGACTTTACCTAATTTTAGGAATAACCTATAATCTTCCGCTTGGTCTGAGAATTCTTGTATGAAAAATTCTTTTAGATCCTGTCCTACTAGTCCCTCCTGCTCTAATTCTTCGCTGTCATTTAATTTAAAAACATTCTTCTTAATTTTCTCCTTTCCATTAATAATCTCCAATCTGTTTTTCCCTCTGTATTCCTTAATGATTAATGGATATTCTTTTAACATTTCTCTATCAGACAAGTAATTTCCATCAGTTTTAAAATATGTATTAAAATGAGGGATCCCGTTCTTAGAGCAGAACATAGCGATAGCTATTTTATTGTAGTAGGGGAAATTTTTTATAGCTTCTGAATTTTGCACAAGCACTTTGTTCTCTGGGTCTTTATTATTATGTTCATCTATATGGTCAATGATGTGTCTTTTATATTGATATCCCATCTCATTATCTAAGCTATGTCCTCTGAAAATAATATTACTATATTCTGTTATATCTATGCCATTTGCTAATATTTGAGTCTCTCCATTTTTGAAAAGAAATTCTAACTGGTCATTATATATGAAACCATATTCTATATTCCTCGATTCTAGTTCCTCTATTAATCGGGCAGAGCCAGTAGGGATTTCTCCAACTCCTTCTACTTTTACTCTTTGTCTTTTATCAATAATCAGATATTTCATATTAAATGATTTTAATATTATCTATTAATCCTTTCTTTTTGTATCTCTTAATAATTTTAAAATACTCATTTCTTTCTCTTAATTTCTTACTGATTATTAACATATCTATTCTATCAAACCCAAAACCTATCTCTTCGATATCTTCCCAATCTCTATGGTGGATGATAATAGCATCAAGAGAAGCGTTTATCTTTAAAGCTTCTATAGCTCTTGTTTTTTCTATCCCCTTATTTATACTTAATCCATTTATTATTATTTCTTCATTCTTGTATTCTCCGACTGTATCACCCTTGTTTAAATATGATTTAAAAGGGTTCTTTTCTTTAAGTAGGGTAGGAATATCTTTTTCAAAATATCCAATTGTAACTATTTGCTTCGTTTTATTATCTTTTAGTAATCTTTTTACAAAAAACTCTAAAGCATCTTTTCTCTGTTCGCCTATTGTAGGGAAAAAATTAAGGTAGGACTCAGGCATGGTATTGATTTCTAATATCCCTCCATTATCTTTTGTTAATGGTTTAGATATATCATTAGCTATTACATCTACTCCTAATACGAAGGCATGAGTACTTTGGGCAAGAGATTCAACCATAATCTTAACTTCAGGACTAACTTTATCAGTATAGTCTTCGGTTGTGCCTCCTTGGCTCATACTTGCTACATTTCTTACATAAACCTGTTCGTTCTTTTTAGGAATAGAGGAAAGTGTTAAACCTTTCTGTTCTAATAATCTTGTCATAGGGTCATTTATAACGATTGGTTTTAATGTATGAGCAGGGTTAGAGATATCCCTACGAGGATCTTTATTTTCTTTCTCTATTAATTGTTCAATAGTGGAGTTGCCATCTCCTATTACAAAAGCAGGGATCCTTTTTGTGCAAACCTTTAAACAACCATCTATAACGAGCAACCTGTAGTCTGCTCCATTCTTGTCTCCCTCTACCTGCTCTTCAATCATTATTTTTTGTTGCCATTTTTTATCTATGTGCCTAAGTGTATTTTTCTGAGCAATATCAAAGGCTTTGTATGCTTCTTCTATACTATTTATTCCAACTGTAACACCTGAACCTCCAGTTAATCCTGTGGGTTTGATAACAACAGGTTTTTCATAATCATTCCAGACTCTCTTTATATGGTCCTTGTCTTTCACTACTTCCCATTTAGGGATATCAAGACCCATCCTTTGCATATATTCATTAGTACTCCACTTATCTCTCTGTGTTTTAACTGCAAAATGTGAATCTTTACTGCTAGATATTGAGCAAGTAATCTCTGAATTTTTCCCACTACCCAATGTATAATATCTATTCCATGTATAGCTATATCCTTCTTCTGCAGATGGGACTAAGTCTTTCTCTATTACTGTTGGAGTCACTTCATAGAGTAGGGTGTGTGCAGTATGAAGTATTGGAATCGTGGACATAGATTTAACTCTCTGTTTAATGAGTTGGTTGAGGACATACTCTTTAGCATCTTCGTAAGATATCTTCTCTTCTGAGAGTTGTATTAAGGTCTCTGCCATTTCTCTCCAAAGGAAAGTTAGTTTAGATCTGATAATTACCTTTCCATCTTCAAATTTGTACTCTTTCATAAATATAGGGTGAAAACCTTTGATTAAATCTAGGAGTTTTGTTATTGAATCTGTCTTTTGTAATGTAATAATAATGGAAGAAATATCTGACTGAAGGTTTAGTCCTTGTAGAACTTGTATTTTGTTCATTTGTATTACTATGAATTTAGATATTTATCTCGAATGTACTTCATTATTGGTAATGCTACATCAACAACCTCTCCTTTATCTACTCGGTAATGGACTCTTAAACCAGGATTGTAGTTAATTTCGTTGATAGCACACTTACTAGGTCTAGAAATATTCTCTGCTATTACATCTACACCTCCAAATTCTGCACCAACAGCTTTTACTGCTTTTATTGCCATTTGTTTGTAAAAATCATGGACTTCCTGCATGCATTCCTGAGTAGTTCCTCCTGTAGTAAGGTTACAATTGTATCTTAGGGATACTTCTTCATTTTCTTCTGGAATTGATTCTAAGTTAAGATCTCTTCTTTTTAATTTTAAAATAGTTTCATTATCGATGGGAATTGGCTTAAGAAGAGACTCTTCTCGGGATTTGTTTGTTTGTGCAATTAGTTCTCTTACTGTGTTTCTTCCATCTCCTACAATATGGGCCGCTTTTCTGCGAACTGCTCCAATAACTTCATTACCTAGAACTAAGAGCCTGTAGTTATCTCCTTGTATGAATTCTTCTCCTAGAACTTTACTTTTACTAGAGGACTTCGATTTCTCTAATGCATTTTGAAAAGCTTTAAGAACCTGCTCCTCATTTTGAGGTAATATAGTGATTCCTATGCCTCCTAACTGCTGTGTGGGTTTAATTACTATGTCCTTGTATTCAGCAAAAAACTTGATCGCATCTATTGGAACTTGTAAATCTTCTTGGATCGGAACTGGTAGTCCTGCTTTTTTCAGGACAAGGTTTGTTAACTGTTTCCTCTTGCAAATGGTAGTACTAGTTGTGGTGGTTAGTGGGGTAGCGGTATTTATAATGTACCAACTTTTTCCTTCATTCTGAAACTTTGCCAAAAGGCTCTTAACCAAGACTTCGTATCTAATCCCTAACTTATCTGCTGCCTGTACATAGTATGCCAAATGTACATTTCCTGCTTCTTTTAAATACTCTTTGTAAGTTCTCATATTATTTAAATGTTTTACTAGTATCAATTAAATAACCTTTTAGATCGTTTTTACCCAAAACTACAGGGTATATACTATCTGTTACAATTACAGTCTCTATACTCTTTATCTCTCCAGATATTTTTATTTTTACCTCTATAACTGGCCTTATCCTAATTTCATCTCCTTCTATTACCTTTGCTATTCTCTTTACATTACCATCAATTGTTAACCTTTTCTCATTAGCATCAATGTATTCCTGTGCTTCCTTAAATGATTTAAAACTTTTTGGAATATCCAAGGAATCAAAAAATTCTACAGTAGAGAAATATCCTATTCTATTTGCCCAACTTTTCGTTATCCTTGATGTTAAGATTCCTGTATCCATAAAAGCAGAAGAGACTTCTGTCTCAGGTTTTTTCTGTTCATCTTCTACATTATGGTACAGTAGAACTTTTTCTAAAATATTAACAACCTTTCTACCACTAATAGCCTCAATGCTTTCCTCTACTTCTCCTCCAAAAAGATTTTTAGCCACCCTTATCCCGTGTTTTATACTTTTTACTTCCAATCCAGTAACCTTTTCTAACCTCCATCTTAATCCTGTTCTGTTTGCAACCTGTATTCCTAGTCCAGGTCTAGCATTAAGTTCAAAAACAACAGGTCCTTTCTCTTTATCCAAGGCAATATCTACTCCTACATATCCTAGTTTGCTAACCTTTTGACATACCAGAGCTATTCTGAGGATTTCATCCCATTCAGGGATTTGAATTCCACTTAATTTTTTGTTTTCCTTTAAATCAATCGTAGAATCTATTTCCTCATATATATCACTAATTAATGATTTAGGATTCATGTGCATAGAGTAGGTAGTTATTCCTGTAGCTATATCTATTCCTGTACATATTGCTCCAGAGTGTAAATTTGCAGTACCATTAGATCTTTTGGTAGGTAACCTAGTCATTCCCATTATTGGAACATTATTAAAGCAAATGATTCGGATATCGGGAACTCCTTTGTATGAATACTGCTTTAAGAGAGGGTCTGTTTTTATCCTCTCTTCTATTATTGCAATATCTGATTTTGAACTCATTGAAAACCTTCCTTCTAATATGTTTTCAATATGTAGGATGATGTCTCTTTTGCTCATTATCTGTCCACTTGATCTAATCCATGCTGTTTCTCCTTTTTTTCTCCCATAGAAGACAAGAATACCGTTACCTCCAGTTCCCTTGTTGGGTTTAATAACAAAGCTTCTTGGTAGAGAGTCCCAGTCTAAGAATTTTAATTGTTGCTTGTTCTTTATCAATTTATACACTTCTGGGGTTTTGATATTCTCTCTTGCTAATATTTTTTTTGTTAAAACCTTGTTATCAGCTATTCTTTTTGCAGAAGGAGGATTATATGGACGGATATATTCCTGATTTCTTCTATTTAACCCTAAAATGTGGCTATACCTTCTACTTATTATCATTTTCTTTTTCGTTGACTATTGAACTGAATCTAGCAAAGTCTTTAATTCTTAACCCTTTAAATTGTCCTATGAGTAGGTTAACAAATATTAGAAGAGGGATTATCCAAAGATTGTTAATAATGTAGGAAGATACCTCTTTTCTAGTTATTACAAACCATCCTATTGTAGAAACTAAAATAGTGGCTGTAAGTACCATCAAACTTGTCTTAACTCTTTTTCTCACATATGAGGTTATGAAGAAATCAGAGAGAGCAGTTATTGATATTACAGCTAAAGGAGGGATGTTTGTCATATTGTCTAATCCAAAACCGTATCTATTTACTATTAAGAATGTCAATATTAATACAATGGAGAGGAAGCAGTAATTAATAGCAATTCTTGTAATATAGTGCATTCTAATTCTCCTTAAGAATGAGTAAGAAAAGAGGGTGGTAAGTATGACAATTGCAGTTATTACAAGTCCGTACCTTAAGCCAGTATATGAATATGCTATGGCAAGAATTATAGGTGCGTATATCCCATATGTTTTAGATCCAAAAACATATCTTGATATACTGACTATAGTTGCAAGTAAGGTTATTGCTACAAGCAATTCTAAAATTTGTTCAGATACGCCATTTTCTAATATCCATAGCGTAAAAGGAGAGTAGTCCATGAGTTTCCTTATGACAAATTATTTAAGGCAGATTCGACACAATTATACTATTTGTAAGGTAGGCTTGTCGATTAGATAGAATTTTAATCTAAAAAAGAAATAGAGCCACAAATCTATGGCTCTATGTTAAAATCCATTTAAAGAAGGTTATTCTAACTCTACTTTAGCTCCTGCTTCTTCAAATTGTTTCTTTATATCCTCTGCTTCTTCTTTGGATACACCCTCCTTGATAGTCTGAGGTGCTGGATTTTCTACCAAATCTTTAGCTTCTTTGAGTCCTAATTCTGTAAGACTTCTTACAACTTTAATGACTCCGATTTTGTTAGCCCCAGCTTCTTTAAGAACAATATTGAAGGAAGATTTTTCCTCTTCTTCTGGTGCTGCCTCAGCCGCAGGTGCTGCTGCCATTACAGGTGCTGCTGCACTGACTCCAAATTTGTCCTCCATGACCTTAACTAGGTCTGCTAGTTCTAACACAGACATTTTTTCTACAATGTCCATTACTTTTTTACCATCTGCAGAGAGTTTTGGTAATTCTTTCTTTTCTTCTGCCATTTTGTAAATAATTATAATTTAATTAGTTATTTGTTTACTTAAGCATCTTTTTCAGAGATACCTTTAAGAACCATTGTTAAGCCTCTAATATTTCCAGTAGCTGCATTTACAAAGCCTGATAGAGGAGCATTTAATGTTCCAACTAGTTGGGCAAGTAGTACCTCTTTAGTAGGAATTTCTGCCAATTGCATTACTTCTTGTTCTGTTAGGAATAGTCCTTCATATACACCACTTTTTGCATTTAACAAATCTGTTTCTTTCTGCATTTCTTTAATTAGCTTTGCAGGTGCAGTAGGGTCTTCATCAAAGTATATTATTGCTGTAGGTCCATCTATTTCTTGTATTTCTAATGGCTGATCAGAGTCTTGTAGTGCTACTTTAAAAAGAGTATTTTTTAATACTGTATAGTTAGCATTTACATTTTTTAATTCCATTTTTAATTTTGATACAGTTACAGTATCAGTTTTATCAGAATTAACTAAGAAGTATCCTGTTTTGTTTTTTAATATCTCTTTATACTTGTTTAGTAACTCTGTTTTTTGTGAACGAGTTTTTGCCATTTTTATATATTTTTAATTATTTGAATATTATTATCTCACAAGGATTTATGTTTGTACCTTGGATCTTAGATAATACTGAGGGGATTATATCAGGGGGTAGGGGGTAGGTCAAGGGTTT
>LSQX01392907.1_pt1 | contig 14292 bp, 10 predicted proteins | sample 654561 | NCBI WGS metagenome assembly LSQX01 (sample SAMN04489861, study PRJNA283612) | anaerobic digester metagenome | isolation source: 4 biogas reactors fed with cattle manure at either 37C or 55C with and... | place: Denmark: Kongens Lyngby | collected 2014
CAAAGGCACCCCTTAAAATAAGCTTATAAGCTTCAATGGGGTTTTGACCCATGGCGGCTATGAAAACACCGCCGGCCACAATTGCCATAACAAAGGTCAAAAGCCGCAATAGTATTGCTCTACGGGAACTCAAGCCCTCGCGTTTAGCAATTCTTATGGGGGCTTCACTTGCGCTTGCTTTCTTGGTAAGGGGAGTTTGAGTCATTAGTTTGCCACCTCCGCCATTTTTTCGCCGGTCATCATAAGGCCGAGCTCTTCTTTGTTGGTTTTTTTGGCATCAACAATACCCATGACCTCGCCCTGACATATGACCATTATCCTGTCACACAACTCCAAAAGCACATCTAAATCTTCGCCTATAAATAGGATGGCGACACCTTTTTCTTTTTGCTCGTTTATTAAATCATATATGGTATATGACGAATTTATATCCAACCCGCGAACAGGGTAGGCGGTGATAAGCAAATTGGGCTTGGATTCAATTTCACGCCCCAATAAAACCTTTTGCACATTCCCGCCCGAAAGCTGCCGCACAGGTGTTGTACCCCCGGGTGTGCTTATGTCCAATCGTTTTATTAAAGTTTGAGCAAGTTTTTTGGCGGGCTTTCGGTTGAGCAAAGCAGGCTTTCCGTCCTTATAAGACTTTAAAAGCATGTTGTGGGTAATGTCCATGGAAGCGACCAAACCCATGCCCAGCCTGTCTTCCGGTATGAAACTCATGGAAATACCGGCCTTTATAATTTCAGCCGGTGATTTACCGACAATATTTTCTTTTTTGTAAAGAATTGCGCCTTCTGTAACCTTGGCTAAACCCGCAATAGCCTCACAAAGCTCTTTTTGCCCGCTGCCGGCTATACCGGCCACGCCCAAAACCTCGCCGCCGTCAAGGCTGAAAGTCATGCCCTTAACGGCATCAAGGCCGTCGGGTCCGCCAACGGTCAGGCGAAAAACCTCTAAAACATTTTTTTCTTTCTCAACTTGAGGGCGTTTAATAGAAAGCTCTACAGCCTTGCCGACCATAAGCTCGGTCAGCTCTTTGGCATTTGTCTCTTGGGTCTTAACTGTCCCGACACTTTGCCCCTTACGCAAAATTGTGACCCTGTCACTGATCGCCAGAACTTCGTTGAGTTTATGTGTGATAATAACAATTGCACACCCGCTGTCACGCATTTTACGCAAAATAATAAATAATTTTTCAATTTCTTGCGGGGTTAAAACAGCAGTGGGTTCATCCAAAATAAGAATACGGGCCCCGCGGTAGAGCACCTTAATTATTTCAACCGTCTGTTTTTCGCTGACGGACATATCATAAACCTTTTTGTCAGGTTCAATTTCAAGCCCAAACTCTTGGCTGATTGTCTTAATCTTTTTTGACAGTGAAGCCAAGCCTTCACCCTTTGCTCTTTTGGTGCCCAGGGCAACATTTTCCGCCGCACTTAAAACATCGACAAGTTTAAAGTGTTGGTGAATCATGCCGATACCATAGGCAAAAGAATCCTTGGGTGAATTAATATTGATTAGCTGCTCGTCTTTGTAAATGTCACCGCTGTCGGGTTGATAAATGCCCGACAACATATTCATTAAGGTTGTTTTACCGGAACCGTTTTCGCCAAGCAGGGCAACAATTTCACCGTATTTGACCCCAAAGTCAATATTATCGTTTGCTTTGACACTACCAAAAGCTTTTGATATTGAATTAAGGCGTATTGCGGTATTTTTTGCTTCCATATTTTCCACCTTTTGAGCTAAATGAAAAGGGCACATATGAGTATGTGCCCATAGACAAGAAGTTAAGGGGAAGGCTCAGCCTTCCCCCTTTGGTTTTACAGGAGTTCAACACCTTGGATATAATAGTTTATGCCACCTGTGATCTGTTCGTCTGACAATCTTCCGTCTTCACCTTCACCGACAATTTTATTTCCTTTGTTATCTACAAGAGAGTCGTCAAATACAACTAAGGAACCGTCGGCAATTGCCGCCTTGGCTTCCGCTACTTTTTCTTCGGTGCCGGGTGCGATGGTGTCAGGGTTGAGGGGGGACAGGTCAATAAGACCGACATTCATGCCTTCATAATAGTTTACAGGCTTCCACTCGCCGTTTATAACCTCACTGACGGCTTTGGTATAATAAACGCCCCAGTTCCAGATGGGTGCACAAAGGTGGGCGTCTTTTGCAAAGGGGGTCATGTCTGAGTTGTAACCGCAACCGAACTTGCCGTTTTTCTCTGCCACTGTTTGGGTGGCATCAGAGTCGGAATGTTGGCCCAGAACAACACAGCCCTTGTCAATCAAAGCTTGTGCTGCCTTGCCTTCGTCTTCAGGGGCGTACCAAGAGCCGGTAACACTGACAAAAACTTTGGCTTCGGGGTAAACCGATTGAATACCGAGTGCCCATGCGTTTATGCCGCCGGTGACTTCTGCATTGTTAACATCTTGTGCGGCGACAAAGCCCAACATAGGGGTTTCCAATTCCTGAGCCTTGAGGCCTGCGGCGATACCTGCCAAATAGCGTGACTCATAAATGCGGCCAAAGTAGTTGTTGAAGTTGTCGGGGTTGCTCTTATAGCCGGAGCAGTGAGAGAAGACAATGTCTTGATATTCATCCTTGGCTGCAAATTCTTCCATGGTATCCATGTAGTTGAAGCTGGTAGCAAAAATTACATGGCAGCCCTCGTCAATAAGTTCTTGAATAGCAGTGGTGGTAGCTTTTTTATCGTTGTCATCAATCCAGTCTTTTTCAATGATTTGGTTGTCCTTAAGCCCCAGGCTTTCTTTCATTTCCACAATGCCTTTGTGGTGGGCAAAAGTGTAACCCGATGTCTCTTCAATGCTTGTGATGTGAAGAACGCCAATTTTGATTTCTTCCTTGGGGATTGCTACGGTACCTGCTTGTGCCAATGTTCCGGGTTCGTCGGTGGTTTCTTCTTTACCACCCAAGCCGTTACAGGCTGCCAGTGAAAACACCATAGCGGCCGAAATGACAATTGCCAGAACCTTCATGAGCTTTTTCATTTTCTACATTCCTCCTTCAAAATATCAACCAAAGGTGATTTTGCCGTCACCTATTGATTCAACAAGAGCAAGGGATTCAACCCTGACCCCGCGTTCACGCAAAAGCTTGCCGCCGGGTTGAAAGCCTTTTTCAATAACTATGCCGGCACCGACAAAATCGGCAGCCGCCTCATTAATAATTTCAATCAAGCCCGAAAGTGCGGAACCGTGCGCCAAAAAATCGTCAATAATCAAAATACGGTCCCCGGGGCCTACATATTTTTTAGAAACACAAACACAAGCAGAGGTGCCCTTGGTGAATGATGCTATTTCGGTCATGTATACATCATCACCAATGTTGCAATTTTGCCCTTTTTTGGCAAAAACAACCGGCACGTTAAAATAACGCGCCGTCATGCAGGCAATCCCTATCCCGGATGCCTCGATAGTTAAAATTTTACTTACCTTGTCGTCGGCGAAGCGCCTATAAAATTCTTTACCTATTTGGTCAAGCAAATTAACATCAATTTGGTGATTGAGGAACATATCAACCTTGAGAACATCTTTGCCGACAAACTCGGCATCTTCCAAGATTCGCTTTTTGAGCAGTTCCACCTGACTTCACCAACCTTCATATTAATCGAATTAATTATTAAGACAAGGCTTTGGAGCAATACCCGCCAAAATTATAAAATAAAAAGGGCTTTAAATCAAGGAGATTTTCATATCTTGGGTAAATTTTACACTTTTAACGAAAATAGCACAATATATAGTGGTTTGATTGGATTAAACTTGCAAAATTCCGACATTAGGGAAAAAGCGGGTAAAATACCTTGCAAAAGCCTGAGCGATATGCTAATATAATTTGCATTCATCAAGTCCCTGGCACAAGCCACAAGCAAAACGGCCCGGTAGTTCAGTTGGTNNCATCCTTGGTAAGGATGAGGTCACCAGTTCGAATCTGGTTAGCAGCTCCAGCACCGCTACATTTATGTGGCGGTGTTTTTTTCTCTTATTGCCCAAATTAATATAAAGAAATTTTGCAGAATTGTTGAAAAATTTGTATGGTATGCTATAATAACCGCAAGAGCTTTTTAGGGCTTTGATAACTCCACACCACTTAAAGCTCTAATAATTTTGTGCTATGGGGAGGTTACTATGGGGGAACTTTTAAAAGAAAAAATCTGCGAGCATTGTAATGGGTCCGAAACAGAGTTTGGTGAAATTGACGCGATTATTGATTACTATAAGGGAAAGGATGGCTGCCTGATACAAGTTTTGCATGCAGCTCAAGGTGTCTACGGTTATTTGCCCTTGCCCTTGCAACGCCATATAGCCGATTCTTTAGATATCCCGGTATCTGAAGTTGCCGGGGTTGTTTCCTTCTATTCTTTTTTCTCTCCTACACCGCGCGGTAAGCATACTATAAGGGTTTGTATGGGCACCGCATGTTATGTCAGGGGGGGCAAAAAAATAGTTGAAAGCCTTGAAAAAACTTTAAATGTTGAATTGGGCGGAACGACCGAAGACGGCAAATTTACCTTTGAAATTGCGCGCTGTATCGGTGCTTGCGGTTTAGCGCCTGCAATAATGATAGATGATGAGGTTTATAAACAAGTAACACCCAGCAAGATTAATGCAATCTTAGCTGAGTATTAAGGAGGGGAGACTATGAAGGTCAGAAGCATAAACGATTTGGACCGAATCAAATTAAGTTACCTTGAGGAATTATCGGCTTTTAGCCATCGTGTCTTGGTTTGTGCGGGTGCAGGCTGTGTCTCCTCAAACTGTGGCCTTGTAGGGGACGCTGTTGTTGAAGAACTTGAAGAGCTTGGGCTTGCTAAAAATGTCAAAGTTTATGAGACGGGCTGCATGGGCACTTGTTCGGTTGGGCCTGTTATGATTATTCAGCCCCAAAACACTTTTTATACTGAGTTAACACCCGATATTGCAAAAGAAATAATTCGTTCGCATGTCAGGGACGGGCTGATTTTAGACAAATATACTTTCTATGACGAGGCTTCAAGCTCTCACATTCCCGATGTTGACGATATCCCATTTTTTAGGGAACAGGTAAGGATAGCATTAAGAAATTGCGGAGCGATTGACTACAAGAGCATTGAGGCCTATATTGCCAAGGACGGTTACTTCGCCGCAGCAAAAGTTTTTGCTCAAATGAGCTCGCAAGATGTTGTCGACGAAGTAAAAGCGTCGGGGCTTCGCGGTAGGGGCGGTGCCGGTTTCCCGACCGGTATAAAATGGCAGGCAGGTTTAGACGCCCCAAAAGGTCAGAAGTATTTAGTTTGCAATGCCGACGAGGGTGATCCCGGCGCCTTTATGGACAGGAGTATTATAGAAGGTGACCCCCATACCCTTATTGAAGGTATGATTATAGGGGCCTACGCCATAGGCGCTTCGGAAGGTTATGTCTATGTGCGCGCGGAATATCCTATTGCCATTGAGCGCTTGAGCATTGCGCTTGAGCAAGCAAGAGAGTATGGGCTTTTGGGCAAAAAGCTTTTTGAAAGTGAATTCCAATTTAACATTGAAATAAGAATCGGTGCGGGTGCTTTTGTATGCGGTGAAGAAACGGCGCTTTTGGCTTCAATTGAAGGCAAAAGGGGCGAACCCCAGCAAAAACCGCCCTTCCCTTTTCAAAAGGGTCTTTACGGCAAGCCAACCATTATAAACAATGTTGAAACCTTTGCCGCAATTGCCCCGATTATATTAAAAGGAAGTCGCTGGCACGCTTCTCTCGGAACGGAAAAATCCAAAGGTACAAAAGTGTTTGCCTTAGCCGGTGATATTGTCAATGCCGGCATCGTGGAAGTGCCTATCGGAATACCCCTTGGTGAAATAATTTATAAGATCGGCGGGGGGATTCTTGACAAAAAGCGCTTTCGTTCGGCTCAAATCGGCGGCCCGTCGGGCGGTTGTGTCACCCAAGACAATTTAAACACACCAACCGATTACGAATCGCTGACAGACCTTGGTGCAATAATGGGATCGGGCGGCCTGATTGTCATGGATGAAGACACCTGCATGGTGGACACGGCGCGCTACTTTATGGACTTTATCCAGGAAGAATCTTGCGGAAAATGTCTTGCCTGCCGCGTGGGCACCAAAAGAATGCTTGAAATACTTGAGCGCATTACTCGGGGTGAAGGCTGCGAAGGTGACATTGAACTGCTTGAAGAATTGGGCACAACAATTCAAGAAACCGCCATGTGCGGCCTTGGTCAAACGGCCCCCAACCCGGTTCTTAGCACTATCAAATACTTCAGGGATGAATATGAAGAGCATATAAAGTATAAATACTGTCGCGCAGGCGTGTGTGCGGATCTCTTTATTTCACCTTGTGAAAACACCTGCCCGGCCAATGTTAATATCCCGGGTTATTTGGCTCTTATTGCCGCCGGGCGTTTCTTTGATGCCTATGATCTAATTCGGCAAGAAAACCCCTTCCCGGCAATCTGTGGCAGGATTTGTACTCATCCATGCGAAAGTAAGTGTCGCAGAGCAACAGTTGATGAAGCTGTTGCCATTTGTGATCTCAAGCGCTTTGTTGCAAATTATGCTTTTAAGAATAAGAGACCTTTTGTCGAAGATGTTGTTTTACCCAAAAACGGTAAAAAAGTTGCAGTGGTCGGCGCGGGAGCCTCCGGTTTGTCATGTGCCTATTATTTGGTACGCATAGGTTACGAGGTTGATGTTTTTGAATCACAGGCGGTGGCAGGCGGTGTTTTGGCTTACGGTATTCCGGAATATCGTTTGCCGGCCGATGTTTTGTCTCAAGAAATTGAGACAATAGAGCAAGAAGGTGTCAATATTATCCTCAACACAGAAATAGGCAAGGATGTCCTTTTCGAAGATTTGAGGGAAGATTATGATGCCATCTATATTGCGACAGGCACTCAATTCCCGGCTAAAGTTGATATACCCGGTGAAGATTTACCGGGGGTCATACCCGGAGTTGATTTCCTCAAAGATGTAAAACTGTTTAACTGTGTGGATTTAAGAGGGCAAAATGTTGCGGTTATAGGCGGTGGAAACACTGCAATAGACTCCGCTCGCACAGCTGTGCGTTTAGGTGCCAAGAGTGTAACGGTCCTCTACAGGCGCACTTTAGACATTATGCCGGCTTATGAAGAAGAAATTGAAGAGGCCTTGAGTGAAGGCGTAGTGATTTTAGAACTTGTTTCGCCCCTAAGATTTATCGAAGGCTCGGATGGCAAACTTGCAAAAGTTGAATGTGTTCGCCGGGCAATAAGTGATTTTGACAACCAAGGTAGGCGAAATACCAAGCATATTGAAGGCACAAACTTTATGCTTGATGTTGACACTGTCATTACAGCGGTCAGCCAATATGCAGACCTGCCCTTCATAAGCAAGGGTGATATCGGGGTCACAAACTGGGGAACATTTGTTATTGACCCCAAAACTATGATGACCACCATGCCGGGTGTTTTTGCCGGCGGTGACATAGCACGAGGCCCGGAAGATGTAATCAGAGCAATTGCCGACGGCAAGCATGCCGCCACCTCAATTGACAGGTTCTTGGGTGGTTCGGGCAAGTTGAACAAGGGCAAGGTGATCGACATCCCGGTGGTTGTTAATGAAGATGACATTGTGGCACATGAACGATTCCCACAAGAAATATTGGCACTTGAAAAACGCTTGGATTGCTTCGATGAAGTTGTTTTGGGTTACCACAAATTAAACGCAGTAGCCGAAGCCATGCGTTGCTTACATTGTGATAGGAGGTAGAAGCCATGATTAACCTTACCATTAACGGCAAGGCAGTCCAAGCACCCGACGGCAGCACAATAATACAAGCTGCCTCATTAAACAACATCCTTATCCCCAACCTTTGCTATTTAGAAAAATCTCATGCAATCGGCTCTTGTCGCATTTGTGTTGTTGAGGTTGAAGGCGCCAAAACATTGCAGGCATCCTGCATAACAAAAGCCAAAGAGGGGATGGTTGTAAAAACCAATACCGACAAAGTTCGCAACGCTCGCAAGGTTTTGTATGAACTTATGCTGTCAGACCATAATCAAGATTGCTTGGCTTGCAGCCGAAATCAAGATTGTGAATTGCAAGAATTAGGTAAAACTTTAGGCATTGACTCTTCGCGATTTGAAGGTGAACGCTTGCCGGCCTTATTGGATTCATCTGTTTCCATAACCCGTGACCTATCAAAGTGTATTTTGTGCCGACGCTGCGTAACAATCTGCAACGAAATCCAAGGTACCAATATTTTGAACGCTCAAAACAGGGGTTTTTCAACAGTTATAGGCCCTTCGATGGATTTAGAACTGGGCGAAGTAAATTGCGCTTTTTGTGGCCAATGCACAATTGTCTGCCCCGTAGGTGCCCTAACAGAAACATCCTCAACCGAAAAAGTTTGGAAAGCCCTCAATGACCCCGACCTTCGCGTTGTGGTTCAAATTGCACCGGCTGTTCGCGTTGCGGTGGGTGAAGAGTTTGGTTACCCCGCAGGTTCGCGCGTTACGGGCAAGTTGGCTTCTGCCTTGGCAGACCTGGGCTTTGATGATGTTTTTGACACCAACTGGGCAGCAGACCTTACAATTATCGAAGAAGGGACGGAATTTCTTGGCAGAGTGAAAGCAGCCTTGACCGGCGGCCAAAGCCTTCTTCCCATTATTACAAGTTGTTCCCCGGGTTGGATTAAATTTATTGAACATAACTTCCCCGAACAACTGGGCCACCTTTCAACTTGCAAGTCGCCTCATACCATGATGGGGGCTGTTGTCAAATCCTATTATGCTGAAAAAATTGATATTGACCCCAAAAAACTCTTTGTTGTTTCGGTAATGCCGTGTACCGCTAAAAAGTTTGAAATCGAACGGCCGGAAATGATGAATGACGGCTTAGCCAATGTAGATGCCGTTATTACAACGCGGGAACTTGCCCAAATGATTAAAACAGCGGGGATAGACTTTGCAAAATTGCCCGAGGGCGAATTTGACAAGCCGCTGGGTTTATCAACGGGGGCGGCGGACATTTTCGGCGTTACGGGCGGGGTAATGGAAGCGGCACTTCGTACCGTTTTTGAGCTGGTAACAGGCCGCGAATTACCCTTTGACAAACTTCATGTGGAACCAATTGTCGGTTTAGACGGGATTAAAGAGGCCACAATAAAAATTGAAAACACCTTACCCGAATATGATTTCCTGGAAGGGGTTGAAGTTAAAGTAGCCGTAACCAGCGGGCTCAAAAACGCCCGTGTCTTGATGCAAGATGTAAAAGATGGGACTTCACCCTACCACTTCATAGAAGTCATGGGTTGCCCGGGCGGCTGCATAACGGGCGGTGGCCAACCCAGGAGCGATGATCCGGAAGTCAGGTCCAAACGCCTAAGGGGGCTTTATGATGAAGATGAATCAAAAACTCTTCGAAAATCTCATGAAAACCCTTCAATCCTTGCCTTTTACGAAGATTATTTAGGTGAACCTAACGGTCATTTAGCTCATGAACTCTTACATACTCACTACACAAAGCGCGGTGTTTACAACGAATTAGACAGTGCTTTGGCAGAAAGCGAAGATGTCAAAAAAGAAGAAACCGTCACAGTTAAACCCGAAGTTGAAGTTTCCCCAATGGCGGTTCAGCTTCACAAGCGTGACATTTCGGGGGCCAAGGCCCAGCAAGAGGTAAATGCTGTCCATAATTTAGCGTTGGAGAGTGAAAACGCAAGATTAAAATCAGAAGTGGAAGATTTAGAAAAAACAATCGAAACCCTTAAAAAAGTAATAGTCGATTCTTCAAACAAGTAAGGCTTAAAACATCAAAAAGAACCTGCTTTTACCGGCAGGTTCTTTTTGTTATAAAACATAATTTCAAATTTACAGATCAATCCCAACCGTATCTGCCGACCATTTCCACAAACCTTACAAACCCATGGCTTTCTTCACTGATCTTCCCGTCACGGTCTTTTGAAATTAAAAGCAATTCTTGCACCGTGGGCGGGCCAAAGGGGACAAGCATCTTGCCACCGTGGGCCAACTGGTCTATTAAAACCTCCGGTCTTTGGCCGGCTGCCGCAGTTACCATAATTCTGTCAAAAGGGGATTCTTCCGGCCAACCTTGGCTGCCGTCATCGATTTTAAAAAATACATTTTCATAACCCAAGGCAGCCAAGCGAGTTTGAGCTTTTTTCGATAAAGCAGCAAACCTTTCAATGCTGTAAACCGCAGCGGAAAATTCGGCTAACAAAGCCGTTTGGTAACCGGACCCGGTGCCGATTTCTAAAACCTTGCTGTCTTTTGACGGTGCAAGCAGGCGAGTCATCTCTAAAACCAAAGAAGGTTGCGAAATGGTTTGGTCAAAACCAATGGGAAGGGTGACGTCATGTTGGCCCAGGCCTTTATAGCCGGCGTCTAAAAAGGGGGCACGGTCGAGATTTTTCTAAAATTTTTTAAGTTCTTCGTAGCTCAATTTCTTCACCCGCTTAAGATCTTCTGTTCGGAGTATTATAAAACTTGTATCAATATATCCTCAACATCCTTTTTGCTCAAGTCAACCGGGTTGTTATCCATCCTCCCGCCGGTAAAGGCTCGGTCAACAATATTGACAATATCTTCTTGTTTAATGCCAAAAGCGGAAAGCCGCATGATTTGCACGCCCTTGCTGACCCAATCGATCCAGTTCATAATTCCACCGTATGTAGAAAAAAGTTCAAAAAGCTTTTCATCGTTTTCAAAATGCCGCTTATTAAGCCTTCCGACTCCGTCAAGAGTAATTGAAGCCGCAAGTCCGTGGGGGACATTGTGTAACATGGTTAAAGGATAAGAGATGGAATGGCAGGCCGTTGTCCTCGTTTGTGAAAAGGCGAGGCCGGCTAAAACAGAGGCCCTACATAAGCCTTCTCTTGCCTTGGCATCAGTCATATTTTCAATGGCCTGTTTGAGGTTGGTCATTACTAATTCTACCGCTCTAAAAGCCAAGTCTTGTACTAAGGGATTGGTATGCTTCGACCAATAAGCTTCAATAGCTTGAGCCATAGCATCAAGGCCGGTTGATAGGGTTAAATCAGCCGGTAAAGTATAGGTTAATTCCGGCACAATAAGGGCCTGCACCGGTTTAAGGCGTGGATGGTCTATGGAATATTTAGCCTGACCGTCTATGTCCCATATGGTGGCCCACTGGGTTAGTTCCGAACCTGTGCCGGCTGTTGAGGGAATTCCAATAATATCGACTCCGCCGGAAAGGGGATATTTTTTTGACTGTATAATATTTGTTATATCACTTACGGTGTAAGGGTTGTTGCTACCGTCTTTATAAAAGGCGCTGACGGCCTTGGCTAGGTCAAGTGCACTGCCGCCGCCTATTGCAATGATAACATCAATTCTTTTAGAATCAATTTGTTCCAAAGCTAAAAGAACATCACTTTGGTTTGGGTTTGCGGCAATATCTTTCAGCCAGACAAAGTCATTTCCCAAGTTTTTACAGTTCTTCCTGACTTCGTTAATTGAGTCAAGCAAAACCCATCTTTGGGCCGATGATTCGCTCATGACAAAAGTGATATTTTTGTATTCTAAAGCTTCGAGCCTTGTTTTTAGCTCTTGTAAGTCGGCAAATACAATTTCCGTACTGCAAAACTCTTTGTAATCCATGGTTTCTCCTCTTTTAATATTCTTCCGGGATGAGGGTGAGAATATCTTTTATGGGCATGCACATATCATCGGCTTCTTTGGCCCTGCGGTTTGTCAAAATGATTTGCGCAACCTCTTGCATGGCGGGGAAACCGCTTCTGGTTAGTTGATTTGCATAGATAACAATATTTACTCCGTGCTCAGAAAACTCTTCTTCGGTAACGCTGTTGAAGGAGGTGGGGACAACAACCAGAGGAGTCATCTTGTCTTCTTGCCTGAACTTTGCACAAAACTCAAAAATTTCATCCGGTTCTTTCCTTCTGGAATGGATCATAATCCCATCTGCGCCCGCCTTAACATAGGCAAATGCTCTTTTTAGGGCGTCATCCATGCCTTTTTCTAAAATTAAACTCTCAATTCTGGCTATCAACATAAAGTCTTTTGTTTTTAAGGCGCTCTTGCCGGCCCTGATTTTTTCTGAAAAGTTTTCTATGCTGTCTTGAGTCTGCTCTACTTCAGTTCCGAAAAGCGAGTTTTTCTTAAGGCCCGTCTTGTCCTCAATAATTACTGCAGAAACCCCGATTCTTTCCAAAGTTCTAATGTTATAGACGAAGTGCTCAACAAGGCCACCCGTGTCGCCGTCAAGAATGATGGGTTTAGTGGTTACCTCCATAATATCGTCTACGGTCCTGATTCTTGAAGACATATCGACCAGTTCAATGTCCGGCTTACCCTTGGCTGTTGAATCACAGAGGCTAGACACCCACATGCCGTCAAACTGATAAGCCTTACCATCTTGATAAACCGTTGTTTTCTCGGCTATCAAGCCGGTTATTCCGCTGTGGGCTTCAAGAATGCTTATGGTGTTTTTCATGGCAAGTAGTTTCTTCAACCTGCCCCGCCTAATGTCCGGAATAGAGAGCTGGCTCATGTAATCTTGCTCTAATCTTTGATACAAATCATCCTTGGCATAGGGGAATTCTATAAGTTCGCCGCCATATTCTTTAAGGGTTTGGATAACTTCTTCCCTGATAACTGTTTGAAAGCCTTCTTTCCAATCATCGCCGTGAACCACATAGTCCGGCTTGTATTTTTTTAAGTTTTCTTTATAACTTAAACTTTCTTGTTTAACAGCCTTGTGGACACCCTTAATATTGGCAATTATTTGTTTTCTTTCTTCAAAAGGCAGAACGGGGAAGCGCTTATAGGAGGCAACGGCCTCATCGGAGAGAACACCAATAATTAAATTACCAAGCTTTGCAGCCTCATTAATTATTTTTATATGCCCGCCGTGGATTACATCCGTGCTGAAACTCATGTAGACGGTTTTATTTTCTAAAGCGTTTAATTTTTCTTTAACAAACATCAGGTCCTCCGGGTCATCCACTTCATTGCAAAGGCTGTCTCCTACATCATAAGGGTAAACTTTGCATTTGTCACTAACTTCATTAAAGGCGTTTTCGGCATAGCAAGAGTCTTTTCCGTCTTTTATAAACTTCTCAATCTTGTCAAGCCAAACCAACCAATCTTCCTTTAAAAGCTTATATAGGGGCTGGGCTGCTACAGCCTTGTCAAAAAACTCTATTCCTACTTTTTTGATCTTCCCATTTTCGACAACAGCCTTAAAATCTTTTTCGGGCAAAGGCAAACTTTCGCTGACAGTCATGAGGCTGCGGCTGTCTTTTATAAGGGCATCTAAAATGTAGTCTTCAAAAACCAAATCCCCGTGCAGGAAGATTATATCGCCCAAAACTTCCTGCCTTGTCAGGTGGATAGAATAGATGTAGTTGGTTTTATCATAAATAGGATTATTTATGAACTTATAATTAAGCTCAAGGCCAAGCGACTGACAATGAGCAATCAGCTTATCCTCAAAAGGTCCGGTTGTTATGATAACATCCCTTATGCCCGACCTTTCCAACTGCCTGAGCTGTCTGCTCAAAATAGTATCGGTAGCGCTGATTTGGGTCATACACTTGGGGTATTGGCTGGTTAGGTCTCCCATTCTTTTGCCAAGCCCCGAGTTTAGTATTAAAGCCTTCATTTAATTACACTCCTTCAAGTAGGCCATAAAGGCCTCCTTATTTTCTAACGGTGTTGTTGTGGGTCTTCCTAAATTTTCTCTTGAGCCAATGGCTGCCTTTAATTCAATGAAGAAGGGGCCCTCTTTATCTTTTATTTCCTCTAATATCTTCTTAAGCTCGTCTTTGCTTTCAAGCTTGAAAACATGCTTGTAAGCGCAGGCTTTTGCAATCTTACAAAAATCAATAGTCTCGCCGACCGTGGGCTGTCCTCCGACCGATTCGTGAGCACCATTATTTATGAGCACATGAACAAAGTTTTTAGGGGATTTACTTCCTATCAGGGCCAGGCTTCCCATATGCATAAGTGCCGCACCGTCTCCGTCTATACACCAGATCTTGGTATTTGGTTTATTTAGAGCGATCCCTAAAGCTATAGCCGAACTGTGCCCCATAGAACCGACGGTCAGAAAATCATATTTATGGGACTGATTGTTTTTTTCTCTTAACTCAAAAACTTCTCTGGAAGTCTTGCCGGTTGTAGATACGATTATGTTTTCACCGGCCGCTTCTAAAATAGCTTCGACAAGATCCTCTCGTTTTTCTTTATTGTTATTTTTGTATACTGCTTTACGATCATAAACTAAGCCACCTTTTTTAACA
>LSQX01210627.1_pt5 | contig 14291 bp, 12 predicted proteins | sample 654561 | NCBI WGS metagenome assembly LSQX01 (sample SAMN04489861, study PRJNA283612) | anaerobic digester metagenome | isolation source: 4 biogas reactors fed with cattle manure at either 37C or 55C with and... | place: Denmark: Kongens Lyngby | collected 2014
TTCAAGGTCTGCTCGCGCTCGTCATTGCCGCCAAAGGCCGCGCCGGATTCGCGGCGCTTGCCGATGGTGTCAATCTCGTCAATGAAGACGATGCAGGGGGCCTTCTCATTGGCCTGCTTGAACAGGTCGCGCACCTTGGCCGCGCCCATGCCCACGAACATCTCCACAAACTCGCTGCCGGAGATGGAGAAGAAGGGCACCTTGGCCTCGCCCGCGACGGCCTTGGCCAGCAGGGTCTTGCCCGTGCCGGGAGGCCCCACCAGCAGCACGCCCTTGGGCATGATGGCGCCCACCTCGGTGTATTTGGCGGGGTTGTGCAAAAAGTCCACCACCTCTGCCAGCGCCTCCTTGGCTTCCTCCTGGCCGGCCACGTCCTTGAAGGTGATCCCGGTTTTGGATTCAATGTAGATCTTGGCGTTGCTCTTGCCCAGCTGCATGGTGTTCATGCCGCCCATTTTGCTAAGCCTGCTGCTCATGAAGCGGCCAATCAGCAAAAACAGGCCGATGGGAATCAGCCAGGTCATGATGAAGCTTAAAAAGGGCGAGGCCGGCTCAATGATGGGCGAGTAAAACTGCACGCCCGCCGCCTGCAGCTTTTCCACCAGGCTGGGGTCCTCCATCAGGCCGGTCTTGTAGAGCTTGGGCGGATCGGCCTTGTCGGCGAAGGTGATCTGCACCGCGTCCTTGCTGACCTCCTTGACCTCTCCTTGTTCAAGCATGGTCAGGAAGGTGTTGTAGGGCACCTCCTCCACCTGGGGCTGGATGAGCCTGGGAAAGACAAAGATGTTCAGCAGCATGATGACAATCATCGCGATGCTGTAAAAATAGATGAAGGGTTTGCGCGGGGATTTGACTTCTTTCATTCTTTACTCCAACCCGGTTGCCCGGATGTTTGTTGTTACTCCACCATGGACAGGCGGCGGTTGATGTAGCGCATGCTGATGCCGGATACCTTGCCATCTACGATGTCATAGTACAGCAAGGTGGTGCTGCCATCGGTGTTGCCGGCGTAGACATATTCCAGGCGGCCCGTGTTGGGGTCATCCGACGCCACGCGGAAACGGGCATAGCCGTTGACCAGGTCGTAGTAGATGCCCCGGTCGCCCCGCTCATTGGGCACCTGGCCCATGTCGCGGAAATTTTTCGTCACATCATCAATGGCCATGCCCACCTTTGTTTTACGGGGCGCCGTCATGTTGGCCTGGCTGGTTTTTACGTCATAAATCAGCAGGCCGTCCTCCGTTTGCACAAAGCGCGCCTCCCCCCAGGGGTACTGATAGACAGCGGTCGCCCCGTTCACCGCGTCATCTTCGACCGGCTCAATGGCGCTTGGCTCGCCGAACTTGGCCTTGAACTGGTCATAGGTGGTCTTCATCAAAGCAAACTCGGTGAACTGGTCGTTTTCTGAGCGGAAGAAGTTCCTGAAGGGGCGCTCCACCTTGTACTCAACCACCATCTCATTGGAGATCTTGCCGTAGCGGTTGACCGCGATGGCGCGTAGGAAGCTGCGGCCCGGAGGCATCAGGATGGGTTCACCCGTCCACTTGGGGGAATCCAGGTTGGGCTTGGTGCCGTCAATGGTGTAGTAGAGGGTGACATTTTTGTCCTCCTCATCCACAATGCGCAATGACACCTTGATTTGCCGCTCATAGGTCTTGGACTCCATGTTGGTCTTGGGCGCAAGCGGCGTGGGCAGGGTGATGACGTAGCGGATGGACATCTCATCGCTGACCAGGTTTTGGGAGAGGGCCACCGCGCGGAAGTTGTAGGTGCCCTCATTGAGGGTGATGGGGCCGGTGTACAGCTGCCCGGTCTCCGGCAGCAGGCCCTCGCCCGTGGTGTACCAGATTTCGTAATCCTGGGAGGAAATAAACTCCACATTTTTGGAGAACATGTGCCGTCCGGAAGCCAGGGAGGCCTTGGGCGGCTGGGGCACCAGCTGGGAGCGCTGGTTGAAGAAGCCCTCTTCCCCGGTTTTCTCAAAGGCGGTCTGCATCAGGCTGACCGCTTCAAACTGGCGGTCCTGGGAGAGCATGATGTTGATGGCCAGGCGGTAGGCCTCGGATTTTTCAGGCGCCAGGGTGGTATAGATGCGCTTGTAGACCGCTTCGGCGTCGCTGATGCGGTTGGCGGCCTCATAGGCCTCCGCCAGCAGGAGTAGCTTTTCATCCAGGTCCGCGCGCTCCGGCTCAATCTGCTCCGCTTTTAAATAGGTGTCGATGGAGCGGCCCACATAGCCCTGGTCCAAATACTCCGTCCCCAGGGACCAATAGGCCTGGGCGCTGGCCGGGCGGCCCATGCGCGCCTTGACCAGCTGGCCCTCAGGCGTCACTTGCAGCCAGACCAGGCCGGCAGCCGCCAGGATAAACAAGAACCCCAGCGCCACCACCGCCACCATCAGCCAGTTGATCATGCGGCTTTGGTAGGTGTCGCGTTTGGTCAATCGACTGCGGCGCTTTCCGCGCTTGCGGCGCGCTTTGTGGCCGTCGGCTTTGCGGGAGGGCGCAGTGCTGTAGTTCCACCGCCTGTCGTCCACCTGGTCCACCAGGGCGGTCTGGTCATCATCAAACAGGACGGACTCCGCCCCCATGTACTGGCCGCAATGCGGGCAGACGCGGGAGGCGGCGTTTGATTCCTGTTGACAATTCCTGCAAATCATATCAGTTCAATCCAAAGAAGGCTTCGTATTCGGGGTCTTCATCAAAGGTGCGCGCCGGGGCTTCACCGCCCAGGGCTTCAATGGCGGCGCGCAGCTCGATGTAGTCCAAGTACTTCAGCCCCTCTTCCTGGGCGCGCTCCATCAAAAGCGGCAAGGCGCGTTCATCGCCCAGGCGGGCCAGGTAAGCCGCCAGGATGGCCTGGCGCTCCGGCAGGGCGTCAAACAGGCGGATGAGGTGGTCGTAGGTTTCCGGATGCCCGGGGTAGCGGCTGAGCACCGACAGCAGGGCTTCCCGCCCGGTGTCGTTGGCGTCCTCCAGCGCTTCGAGCATGTAGGGCATCGCCTCCTCCCCCATGTCCTCCAAGCTTTCCAGGGAAAAATCGGCCAGGTCGTCACGGTCCTCCCGTGCGCGCTGCCAGTTGATGTAGGTGTGCATCATGCGTTTTGAGCCGATGTCATTGAGCAAGCGGATGCACAGCATGCGGATTTCCACGCCTTCCCGGGCATCCAGCAGCAGGTCGCACAGGGATTCTTCCGCTTGCAGGCCCAGGCCCGCGATGCGCAGCAGGAGCAGCTCCGGCAGGGGAACCTGCTGGTTTAGGTAGTCCTTCATCAGGGCCACCAGCTCCTCCGGCTGGGTAATCTGCTCAAAGTAGTCAAAGGGCGTCTGCCCATTAAGCCAAGAGGCCGGCTGGTGGGTGAACTGCTCAAAAATCTCCGGCATCATCAGTTCCACTTGGGCGATGTCGTAAAACTGGTCCTGGTTCTCCTCCAGCCACTGGTGCAGAAATTCGGTAAAATGGCTGTCAAAATCAATCAGCGGCAAGGCTTAGTTCTCCTTTAGCAAGTCGGCGATGTCCTCTGAAGTAAACTCACGCTGGGTTCGGCAGAAGTGACAGGTGAGCGCGGTAGGTTCCCCGGATTCCAAGATTTCCCGGAGATCTTCCCTTCCCAGGGAAGCCAGGGCCCGGCGCATCTTCTCCCGGTTGCAGTCACATTGCAGGCTTAGGCCTTCCTCGCCCAGAAACTGCGGACTGAAGTCTTGAAACCAACTTTTTGCCAGTTCCATCAGGCTGCGATCATAAATTTCGCGGCTGATGTTGGCAAAGAAGGGGATGCGCAGCTCCAGGTCCTGGATGGTCCTGTCCGGGCAGCCGGGCATGGCCTGGATTAAAATACCGCCGGAGGACAGCACCACGCCGTCCTGGTTTAAGCAGCCCAGGGCTACCAGGGAGGGCACCTGCTCTGACACGGTGAAGTAATTGGCAAAGTCCTCGCCCAATTCGCCCGACACCAGGTGGCTGATGGAGGTGAAGGGCTCCCCCTTGTCAAAGTCCTTGACCACCACCAACTGGCCGGAGCTGCCGACAAAGCCCGCGACATCCATCTTGCCGTCTTCTCGCGGGGGCAGGTCGGCTTGGGGGTGTTCGACAGAAATTTTTAGTTTGTTGGCTTGAACGCCGCAGGTGATGCGCCCGCCAACCCCATCCCCCGCGATGGAAACCGTGAGGCGTCCGGCCTGCTCCTTGATGAGGCCGCCCATCATGGCGCACACGGGCAGCACGCGCCCCAGGGCGGCAATCGCGGTGTCGCTGGCCTGGTGGATGAGGGCCGCATCCTGGGTCATGGCGGTGGAGCGCACCATCAATACGCGCGCCTCGCCGCCGTTTAGGGTAAAGCGCAGCAGGCTGTCAGGGTCGGGATGAACGATGGATTGTGACATGGTTTCCTCTTTCAAACTCTACTTGATAGGCTTGCGCGCGGTGAAAAACAGGCGCTGCGCGTTTTCTTCGGGCGCCACGAAGCCAAAATTGCCGTAACAGGCGACCCCCTCAAAGCCGGCTTCTTCCAAAGCCCGGGTGATTTGTTCCCGGGTCCAGGCCTTTTGCACCTGGTCCTCGTCGATGCGCCGGTAGGCGCCAGTGGGCAGCTTCTCAAAAATGGACAGGGACAGGTGCAGGCGCCGCGTGTCCTCCTGCCAGGCGTTGTCCCAGATGTAGCAGATGTCGTCCTCGCGCAGCACCTGGGGCTGGCTGCCCAGCACGCGCCGCAATTTGTCCTCGCTGGAAAGGTCAAAGGCCAGCACCCCGCCGGGTTTTAAGACCATATACGCGCTGCTCAAAAAACGCTTGAGTTCCCGGTCTGTCAGCAGGTAGTTGACCCCGTCACAGCCGGCGATGACGGCGTCCTGCGGCCTGTGGCTGGCGAGGGACTGCATGTCCTGGCGGACAAAGGCCAGGGACAGGCCCTGCGCCTTGGCTTTCCCGGCCGCTACGGACAACATCTCCTGGGAGAGGTCGCTGGGCTGAACCTGAAAGGTTTTGGCCAGGCGCACCGTCAGATTCCCGGTGCCGCAGGCCGCTTCCAGCACCCTGGCGCCTTGTGAGACGCCGTTTTGTTCAAGCAGCGCGGCGTAGTGCCGCGCCCAGGCGTCATAGTCCACCTCCGCCATCAGGCGGTCATAGACCAGGGCAAAGTCGGCGTACATGGCTTAGGGATTTTCCTCCAGGGGCTGGTCATCCTCCTCAAACTCGTCCTCTTCCGTGGACATCCCGCGGTTGACCTGGGCGCCCGCGATGCGGGGGTTGATGTAGCGGTCAAACACGGCGTTGGTGAAGGAGGCGTACACAAAGCGCGCCAGGCCGTTGCCAATGAGGATGTAGTAGCCCGCCAGCGCCATCACGGCGTACATCATGTAGGGCGTGAAGAAGGCGACAAGGCCCGCGATGATGGTGGGCACCAGCATGACAAGGCGCGCGCCAGCAACATGCGGCAGCCGGCCCACGGTAAGCAGCAGGGCATTGCGGATGACGGTGCCAAAGCCCATTTTGTAGGTAACCATCAAAGGATACATGAAGGTCAAAGACATCAGCCACACCAAGCCCAGCGCCAGGGTCAGCACCTGGGGGACGATGAAGAAGACGCCGTTGGTCTTGGACATGCTGCCATAAAACTGCCAGCACACCAGCATCAGCAGCGGAACAACGCTGGTGATGGCGGAGATGCCCAGCGCCTGCTTCCAGTTGTCCTTCACCGCGTCCTTGAAATCCGACCAAACAAAGGCGTGCTCATCCCGCGCCCAGTTGCGCGCGACATAGGCCATGCCCGCCTGGACGGGACCGGTGATCAGGATAGCTGGAATCATCATGATGAGGCCGGAGAACAGGATGCTGTATACCTGGTTGGGGCTGTCCTGCGCCAGTTGGGCCGCCGCCTCCGCCATCTCGGGGTTGGAGAGCGCCTCGGACAGATTGACCAGGTGGGCAAACAGCGTGTTGATCAAAACAACCATCACATACATCATGGGAATGAAGGCGATGGCGGTCATCAGGTTCATGCGGAACAAGCCCGCGATGCGCACGCGCAGCATCTCCCAAAACAGCTGCCAGCGGTTGCGGGGCAGGTCGTCTCGCTTGTAGTCGCCCTTCCCGCTTTTGCCGTAGTAATAATTGTTCATCAGTTTGCCAAACACGCTGTATCCTCCAGAAACGTCATTCAAGGTATTATATCATAAATGGCAGGCAGGGTCCTGCCCGCGCGCCTGCCATTTTTGAACGATGAGAAAACTTTTTCCTACAATATAAGTCAGTTCACGTTCAGCTTCATGTCCCCCGGCTTGATGAGGGAGAAGCGGCGGAAGGCCAGGTAAATCAGCCAGGTGAGGGCGGCGGGCAAAACAAAGTGCATCAGCAGGATCATAAGCAGGGCGTTGACGGGCGGGAAAACGTCCTTCATAGAGGCCCAGGCCGCGAACTGGCCCACCAGGCCGCTGGTGCCCATGCCGCCGCCCACGGGGTTGTTTGGCATTTTGGCCACCAGGGTGGAGAAGGGGCCCAGGATAGCGGAGGCGATGGTGGGCGGCAGCCAGATGACGGGCTTTCTCATGATGTTGCCAAACTGCAGCATGGAGGTGCCCAAGCCCTGGCTGATGAGGCCGCCAAAGCCGTTGTCCGGGTAGGACTGGACAGCGAAGCCCACCATCTGCGCGCAGCAGCCCACACAGGCCGCGCCTGCGGCCAGGCCTTCCAGGCCAAGGGAGATGCTGATGGCGGCGGAGCTGATGGGCGCGGTCAGCGCCAGGCCCATGATGACGGACACCAGGATGCCCATGGGCAGGGGGCGCAATTCAGTGGCGCGGTTGATGACACCGCCCAGGCCATTCATGAGGGCGGAGATGGGAGGCCCCGCCAGGCTGCCCGCCAGGCCGCCAAAAACGATGGTGACAGCGGGCACCAGCACGATGTCCACCGGGGTTTTACCAGCGATGAGCTGACCGACTTCCGCGCCGGCCACCGCCGCGATGAAAGCGCCCAGCGGCCCGCCAAGGCTGTAGCCGATGGCGCCGGTGACGGCGGAGGAGAACACCACCAAGGGCTTGGCTTTCAGGCCAAAGGCGATCGCCACGCCAATGGCCGAGCCAACCACCGGGGAGGATGCGGATACCAGGGCAGTGAAAGGTTTGATGAAGCTTAAGAATGGGATGTCGGCCAGCTGGGACAGAATTAGCCCGATGATGAGGGAGGAAAACAGGCCCAGCGCCATGTAGCTCATGGCGTCGATGAAATAGCGTTTGAACCCTTTTTGCAGGATGTTCTGTTTCTTTTCCGGCATACTAACCCCCTGAATTTTGCTGTGCTTCATCATACGCCAGCAAGCGGCTTTTGCCAACATCCACTGGCAGGCAAAAAAAGCCGCCGGGCCACGGGGGCGCCGGCAGCGATTCATGCTATTGGTTATCAGATTAGGCGATGAAGTCCTTCAGCTCTTTCACGAACTTGTCCTGGTCCTCCAGGCAGGCGGCATGGGCGCAGCCTTCAAACACCACCTCGCGGTAGCTGCCACCGTTTTGCTTGTACTGCTCCATCACGGTGCGGGTCTGGGACACCATGGGCTGGGGAGGAAAGGTCTCAAGGCCGGGGTAGCCGGGCAGCAGGCCCAACATGCCCAGGGTGGCAAGGTCGGAGAAGGACTGGTCGGACACCAGCTTGTCCTGGTCGCCGCGCATCCACAGGATGGGCATCTTGGGTGAAATGTCCTTGATGGCGGTGACATTGGCATACTGGGGCGCCAAGGAGTTGGAGATGCCGCGCGCGCCGGGCAGCACATAAGGGAAGGCGGCCTGGGGAATGTAATCGCCGGGGTAGTAGTCCTCCCCCACCTGCATCTTGAACAGCTCATTGACAAAGAGCTCCTGATGGGCCTCGTCCACCGGCCAGCCTTTGGCAAACAAACCTTTCAATACTGAGCGCGGCGCCAGGGGGTCTTCGCCCCGGTCCTGCTCCTTCAGCTTCTGGATGAAGCCGGGGTTGGCAAAGCCGCCGGGTGAGCCCCAGCCAGTGGCGTCATACATCTCTCCGTTTTCACCTTTGGTGCCGCCAAAGCCATAGGGGGACATGGGCGAGAGCAGCAGCAGGTGGGTCAGTTTTTCCGGATGCAAAATGGCGTACTTCATGGCCACGCCGCCGCCCAGGGACCAGCCCAGCAGGGCAAAGCGGTCAAAATGAAGGGCATCCGCCAAGGCGTTCAAGTCCTCCGCCCAGTCTAAAAGCGCGGTTGGGGCGCGAACGGGGCTGTGCTCCGTATCGCCAAAGCCGTTCAGGTCGGGCGCCGCGATGTCATAATCTTTCGCCAGCTTCTCAATCACAGGAAAGAAGAAGGCGGAAGAGGAAGCGTTGCCGTGCACCAGCATCAGCTTGGGCTTGCCGGGGTTCTCAAAACGGTACAAGGCCGTGCTGCGCCTTGGGGTGTTGACCTGTATTTTATTCATAGCCGTTTCCTTTCATCGTATGATGATCCTTGTGAATTTGGATGAAGTATAGCAAGCCGCCTTTGGGGCGTCAAACAATTTTTTGTAAGAAACGGCGGATTATTGGTCAGATTTTCCCTGAAAGAACGATTACTTCGCGTTTTTGTTCAAATTTTTTCAAAGAAACAATTTGTCTGTTCCTGCCAGGGGACGGAATGGCCATGGGTTTTTATGCGCATAATGTTGCGTATTTATCAATTCTTTCTCATCTTCTGATTATCCAGGCTGTTCCTGGCCGGCCGGGCGGATGCATAATGATGAGTGGGACAAAATTGTCCCGATTGGGCGTTCTTGTTCATGGCAAAATCTGTCACCCGTTTTTTGTATTCTACTGCTTGTAAAATTGATGTATGTAATAACTGGAACATGAATCACCTTTCATATTGCGCGGCGCTTTTTGCCGCGCGGAAGGACGAAGGAGGAAAGCATGAGCAAAGTGTACATCGCAGCAGCGCGCAGGACGGCAATCGGTTCCTTTATGGGCAACCTCTCGGGCGCCGACACCGCCCAGGTGGGCGCCGAGGTCGTCAAGGCAGCCCTGGCGGATGCCAAAATTGCGCCGGAGAAAGTGGATGAGCTAATCTGCGGCAACATCTTAAGCGCCGGCCTGGGCCAGGGCATCGCCCGCCAGGTGGCTGTCAAAGCCGGGATTCCGGTGGAAGTCTGTGCCTATTCCCTGAACATGCTGTGCGGCTCCGGCATGAAGGCCGTGCTCAACGCTGCCCAGGCCATCAAGGCAGGGGACGCTGATGTCATTGTGGCCGGCGGCGTGGAGAACATGTCTGCCGCCCCCTACCTTCTGCCCAAGGATGTCCGCAAGGGCGTCAAGATGGGAGCCTTCCAGGTGGAAGACCATATGCTCAAGGACGCCCTGACAGACGCCTTTGAAAACATCCACATGGGCGTGACCGCCGAAAACATCGCCAGCAAGCACAACATCACCCGCCAGGCGCAGGATGACTTCGCCTATGCCTCCCAACAAAAGGCCATCAAGTCTGTGGATGAAGGCGCGTTTGAAGCGGAGATCGTTCCGGTCACCGTCAAAGTGGGCCGGGATGAAGTGGTGTTCAACAAGGACGAATACCCCAACCGCGGCACCAACCCCGAAAAGCTGGGCAAGCTGCGCCCCGCCTTCAAAAAAGACGGCAGCGTCACCGCCGGCTCCTCCTCGGGCATCAACGACGGCGCCTCCTTTGTGGTGCTGGTCAGTGAAAAGGCCGTGAAGGAACTGGGCCTGTCCCCCATCGCCGAAGTGCTGGGCCTGGGCCAGGGCGGTGTGGACCCCTCGGTCATGGGCCTGGGCCCCGTGCCCGCCGTGCGCAAGGCGCTCAAAAACGCCGGCATGAAGCTTTCTGACATGGAACTGATTGAGCTGAACGAAGCCTTCGCCGCCCAGTCCCTGGGCGTGGTGCGGGAGCTGAGCGAAGAGCACGGCATGAGTGAAGACGCCATCATGGAAAAGACCAACGTCTTTGGCGGCGCCATCGCCCTGGGGCATCCCGTGGGCGCCTCGGGCAACCGCATCCTGGTCACCCTGCTGCATGGGCTGAAGCGCACCGGCAAGAAAACCGGCCTGGCCTCCCTGTGCATCGGCGGCGGCATGGGCACCGCGGTCATCGTCAAACTGCTGTAAAACCCAAAAAATACTTTACGATAGAAACAAAGGAGAACAAAATGAGGTTACAGGATAAAGTCGCAATCATCACCGGCGGAGCCAAGGGCCTGGGCGGTGAAATGGCCCAGCTGTTTGCCAAGGAAGGCGCCAAGGTCATCGCGGCGGACATGATGCCGCTGACCTTTGAACAAGAAAACGTTGAATACTACCAGCTGAACGTCACAGACGGCGCCGCCTGCGAAGCGTTGGCGAAATACGCCCAGGAAAAATATGGCCGCGTGGACGTGCTGGTGAACAACGCCGGCATCACCAAGGACGCAATGACCCGCAAAATGACCGACGACCAGTGGGACGCGGTGCTCGCCGTGAACCTCAAGGGCGTGTTCAACCTCACCCGCCACATCGGCCCCATGATGCAGGCCCAGGGCGGTGGCTCCATCATCAGCATCTCCAGCGTTGTCGGTGTGTTTGGCAACATCGGCCAGGCCAACTATGCCGCCACCAAGGCCGGCGTCATTGGGCTTACCAAGACCTGGGCCAAGGAATTTGCTTTAAAGGGCGGTAACGTGCGCGTCAACTGCATCGCCCCCGGCTACACCATGACCGATATTTTGAAGACCGTGCCCCAGGACCTGCTGGACAAGTTTGCCGCGATGACCATGCTGGGCCGCCTGGGCCAGCCCATTGAAATCGCCAACGCCGCCCTCTTCCTGGCCAGCGAAGAAGCCAGCTACATCACCGGCCAGGTCCTGCAAGTGGACGGCGGCATGCGCCTGTAAGGCAAGGAGTCGATCATTACCATGCAAAAAAACCACGTGTGCATCGTCGGCACCGGCATCTACCTGCCCAAAACCGTGATGTCGGCGGCCGAGATCGCCAATGAAACCAAAGGTGTGTGGAGCGAAAGCGCCATCATCGACAAGCTGGGCATCCGCCAGAAGCTGGTGCCCGGCAACCCGGAAACCGACGGCACCCAGGAAATGGGCGCCCTGGCGGCGCTGGACGCGCTGAAGAACACCGGGATGGACCCCAAGGAAATCGACGTCATCCTGTGCATTGGCGAAGAGTGGAAGGAATACCCCCTGACCACCTCCGCCCTGTACATCCAGGACCGCATCGGCGCTACAAACGCCTGGGGCATTGACGTGCAAAACCGCTGCTGCACCTGCGTATCGGCGATGAAAATCGCCAAGGACATGCTGCTGGCGGACGAGGACATCAACACCATCATGGTGGTGGGCGGCTACCGCAACGGGGACTTTGTGGACTACACCGACAAAAACATGTCCATGATGTACAACCTGGGCGCGGGCGGCGGTGCCATCATCCTCAAGAAGAACTACGGCAGGAACCTGCTGCTGGGCAGCCACATCCTGTCTGACGGCTCCCTGGCGCGCACCGCCGGTGTGCAGATGGGCGGTATCAACGAGCCCATCACAGCGGACAATGTCGAGGAAGCCCACAAGTCCCTGCGCCTGTTTGAGCCGCAGAAGATGAAGGACCGCCTCAATGAAGTATCCGCCGGCAACTGGGTCACCTGCATCAACAAGTCCCTGGAAAAGTCCAACCTGACCCTGAATGACCTGGACTTCCTGGCCATCCTGCACATCAAGCGCTCCGGCCACCTAGGGATGCTCAAGGACCTGGGACTCACCGAAGACCAGACCATCTACCTGGAAGACTACGGCCACATCGGCCAGATCGACCAGATTCTCTCACTGCACCTGGCGCTTGAACAGGGCAAGGTAAAGGACGGCTCAGTCATCTGCATGCTGGCCGCCGGCATCGGCTATGTCTGGGCAGCCAACATCATCAAATGGGGGCCCGCAAACGCATGAGCATTCAGGACATCCTGCAGACCATCATCAACAGCCTGCCGATGATTGGCCGATATGCCCTGGTCACCATGGGCATCGTGCTGATCTTCCGCACCACGGCCACCACCAACTTCGCCCAGGGCTTGATCGCCACCTTTGGCACCTTTGTGGTGACCTGGGCCGCCCTGCTGTTTACAGAGCTCAACCTCTGGATCTGCCTGCTGCTGGGCATGGCGGCGGCCTTCCTGCTGGGCATGTTTGTGGACGTGGCGCTGATTAGGCGCGCCAAGCGCATCACCCCGTCGGGCAAGCAGATGATCACCATGGGTGTCATGATGATTCTGGTGAACGTAACGCCCATGGTGTTTCGTGACATCACCATCTGGAACCGCCCCGGCAAGGGCTTTACCACGGAAATCTTCATCTTCAACCTCTTTGGCATGCCCATGAACATCACCCAGATGGGCCTGCTGGCCTTTGTGCTGGCCGTCATCCTGCTGGGGCTGGTGTTCGCGGCGCTGAAGTTCACCCGCTGGGGCCTGGGCGTGCGCGCCACGGCCGCCAATGAGGCGGTGGCCCAGATGCTGGGCGTGAACACCAAGGTGATCACCGCCTTCTCCTGGGCGCTGGCGGGCGCCCTGGCCACCGTGGCCGGCTTCTTCACCGGCGCCGGCACCGCGCTCAACGTCACGCTGATGGGCTCCACCCAGGTGTTTGGCTTCCTGGCCTGCGTGCTGGGCGGCTTCTCCAGCTTCCCCGCCCCCATCCTGGGCAGCGTGATCATCCCCCTGGTCTACAACTTTGCCGGCAACCCCAACTTGATGGGGCCTGACGCCGGCATGTGGCAGAACATGATTACCTTCATTGTGGTGCTGCTGCTCATCCTTGCCTTCCCCAACGGGTTGCTGGGCAAGAAATACATCAAGAAGGTGTAATATGACAAACACCACATTGACCCCCAAGAAATCCCTGAAAGCGGTGGTGAAGCACCCCTTCTTCGGCTTCATCATGATTGGCGTCTTCCTCATCGCCCTGCAGGTGATCGCCATGGTCACCAAGGGCGCCTGGCCCAAGTCCTCCATGCTCAACGGTTTTGCCACCGTGCTGATTTTCTCCATCGTGGGCTTTGGCTTTACCTACCTGCTGGGCCTGATTGTCGGCTTCATCAGCCTGCGCATTGAGGGCATCTTCCTGGCCATCGTCACCCTGGGCCTGTCTGAAATCTTCTACCAGATTTTCAACAACTGGATTGATTTTACCAACGGCCCCAACGGCGCGTCCATCGCCAAGGCCCCCATCTTCCAGACCCTCTTGGGCATGGGCAGCGCGGACGCCAGGCGCTGGTTCTTCATCTTCCTGGTGGTGCTGACGGTGTTCCTGATGATGCTGACGCACAACCTGGGCAAGTCCAGCACAGGCCGCGTGAGGCCGGCCGGGCACTAAAAATAAAAAATGATGATAAGGGGTTTCAGATGAACAATTATCAAGACAAGCTCATCACCGTGGCTTCCGCGATTGACCTGGTGCAGTCCGGCGACTACATCGTCACAGGCCTGGGCTGCTCCACCGCTCACGCCTTCTTCAGTGAACTGCACACCGCCGCCTTCAGGCTAAAGGACGTGTTGGTGTCCACCTGCCTGCCCATGGGCGATTATCCCTGCTTCAACGACCCGCAGTACAAGGACAGCTTCAAGCACGACAGCTGGTTTTACAACCCCGCCACCCGCAAGGCGCACAAGGCGGGCAGCACTTCCTTTGTGCCCAACAACCTGCATTTCGCGGCCAGTAAGCGCCTCTACCATCGCCAGCCGCGCATCTTTATCGGCGTGGCCGCCATGCCCGATAAGCACGGCTACATCTCCCTGTCCTGCTCCAACACCTATGAGGTGCAGATGATTGAGGCGGCGGACATCGTGATTCTGGAAATCAACCCCAACTACCCGCGCACCTTTGGCGACCTCAACATCCACATCTCCCGCGTGACGCATCTGATTGAGGCGGACTACCCGGTGCCCGCCCTCCCCTATGTTGAGCCCAACGACAAGGACCGCGTGATTGGCAAGTACATCGCCGACCTCATCAACGACGGCGACTGCATCCAGCTGGGCATCGGCGGCATGCCCAACGCTGTGGCCGAAGCCCTGCATGGCAAGAAGGACCTGGGCATGCACACCGAGATGCTGACCACCGGGATGATGGACCTGTACAAGTCCGGCGCCGTCAACGGCAGCAGGAAGCAGACCCACAAGGGCAAGATGGTGTGCACCTTCATCATGGGCTCCAAAGACCTGTATGAATTTGCAAACGACAACCCGGGCGTTGAGGTACTGGCCGCCAGCTACGTCAATGACCCCTATGTCATCGCGCAGAATGACAACATGGTGTCCATCAACT